>Ga0163144_10007080_pt1 | contig 24624 bp, 16 predicted proteins | sample OliLak19BULKMAT1_FD_123175 | JGI IMG/M metagenome (GOLD analysis project Ga0163144, IMG submission 123175) | Freshwater microbial mat bacterial communities from Lake Vanda, McMurdo Dry Valleys, Antarctica - Oligotrophic Lake LV.19.BULKMAT1 | ecosystem: Environmental > Aquatic > Freshwater >...
GATGGCGGATAAGAGAAATCCAGGTGGCCTTGACCATGATATGTATGCAAAGGCTGATTTCGTAGAGATGATATCTCAATTTTCTGAAAAACAAGTTCGCGGGCTGATGGGGCGAACGATGGACCGCAGTGAAATTGATAAAATAAATAAAAGCATAGGTAAAGGTCAAGAATTTTCTGTTAAGGGTTCTGATGGAGTAACAATTAAATTTTATAAGTCAACACCCCAGGGTGTATTTGAAATTAAGAATTATAGCAAATTGATAAAACCACAGCTAATTAGTAAGTATCTTTCTGATTCACTGAATAAGAAAAAGGCTGTTCTATCATTGGCTCAATCAGGAAAACCATCTCAGCAAATAGCAGCAGAAATTGGAATTAGTGAACAGGAGGTAGAGAGGACTCTTAGGATGCAAGGGCAAGGTGTAGAATATTTTGAGAAATTTATTGCAGATAGACCATCGCCTTCAGACCCAGCGAGAGTAAGTACTTTGCGAGAAAGAGCTAAAAACTTTTTTTCAGATGTAGCCCCTGCCGTATTAGTATCGATGGTTAAAGACCAAAATGGCAAAGAACCGAGCCAGCACAAATATCCACCATCTGTTAGAAGAAACTTTATGGATCTAATAGGCTATCAGAATCGCTACCTTGGATTTGATAACCAATTAGGAGGGGGAAGAAGTTCATGGCTAAAAGATATGAGAGCCGCTCCATTATTGAGAACAATTTTAGGTTATCATAAATCTCCCGATCCTGAAGAGAAGTTTAACGGAGAAGCTCTTACTCCGGATTCATGGGAAGAGAGAAAGCCTGAAAGAAAGTGGAATAATGCTCTTATGGATTACGGCTTGTTGGATAAAGAGAAGTTTCCAGAAAACTGGAGAACACTAGCTTCAGGTATGCAAAAAATCAAGACAGCATATGTTAAAGAATCTTCTACTCTTATAAAAATAAAAAAGCAAATGAGTAAGTATAATTATGCTCATAGTAGCATGAAATTTATAGATGAAAAGATTTCTATATTACAAGATAAATATGCTAGTATCGTAAGAAAGCATATAGAGAAAGCCTATGCCGATAAACATTCCTAAAATAATGGCTGTATGCTGTAATGTACAATGTCGTCATACGACTCAAGAGCCTTCTTTAGAAATTAACTTTGCAGAAAAGAAGATATTATATATTTGTCCTGAGTGTAAGTCTGTATGTGAACTATCATTAGAATCTGTTGTTAATAAACTACCTAAATCAAGAGTTAGATAATGTATTTCATTGTTAATAAAACAAACAGATCTGTAGTGATACAAGATCTAAATGTAGTTTTACAAAGTAAGATAGGTATTGATTTAGAAAAGCTATGTTCTAAAAATAAAATATTATCATCTTCTGATTTAAAGACTCTTATTCACCAAGGTATTCTGGAAGTAAGAGGATCAGTAAAACCTAAAGAGCCACCTCCAGTAGAGAGACAATCTGACAATCCCGATTTGAAATCTATTAAAGATGACATGAAGGAATTAAAAAAGGCTATATCAGGTATGGGAAATAACCCTGATTTAACTTCTGTTTTGCAACAACTAACTAGTTTATTGCAGAATCAGAAACCATCTATTATTTACGAAAGTAAATCAGAAATAAGATCGGAAAGTAGATCCAATAGACCTTCTGATAATATTGATGAAGATATATTAAATTCTATACACGCCAAGGCTGTTAAGAATATGACTAAAGATTTAGAAGCAAATATAAGTTATACAGAAGAAAATATCAAAGATTCTCCTTCGGAAAGAGCAAAAGAGCTTGATGGATTGTTATGATTTTTTCGATTATATTAGTAAGGAGATTATATTATGAGTAAGATATTAGGAGTTGACCTTGGTACAATGTTTTTTCAAACTGCTGAAGAAAGCTCTGGTGGAAATGTGTCAATAAAAACAATGCGTAATGCATTTGTGGAAATTGCAGCTACAGATGATATAGAAGACATATTGAAACAAAATTCTTGGCAATATGTTAAAGATGGTAAGCATTATTATGTTCTTGGGGAAGACTCTCTTAGAGTAGCTAATATGTTTCCAGGTAAAGTGGAATTGCGTAGACCATTGCAAGATGGTGTTCTTAATAAGGGCGAAGAAAAGAAAATGCTAGTTTTATCAGAAATGATTAAAAATGCAATAGGGAAAGCACCTGATAAAACATCTGTAGTTTGTACATGCGTATCTTCACCATCTGTAGATGATTCTCCTGACAGTGCTTTTCATAAAGCTAGAATAAGTGGTATGCTTCAGCAACTTGGTTATAATGTAAAAGTAATTGAAGAGGGCCATGCCGTAGTTCTTGGTGAAAGACCATCTATTACAGAAATCGTAGATGGTAAGGAAGTAGAAAGACCATATAGCGGTATTGGTATCAGCTGTCTTTTGCCACATGTAAAAATCTATACAAAACGTGGGATTATTCCTATTTCGAAGGTTGTCACAGGAGATCTGGTTTTGACTCATCAAGGAAGGTGGAGGGCTGTAACAAATGTCATTGTTAAGGACTTTGAAGGAATTTCTACAAACGTACAGCTGCAAGGGTACTCAGATAATACAAACGAATACGGGTTTGTCGATAATCATGAATTGTATGTTTATAGAAACGGACGATGGCAATGGATAGGTTGTGAGTCTCTAGAAGAAAAGGATATTGTTGGAGAGCCAATTGTATTGGAGGATGTAGAAAACGATTATGATCTTGGAATGTCAATTTGCGAGAGAATTACGTGTTCTAGCACATATACAAAAAAGAGAATAGAAGTATCAAGTGATGTACATAGATTGCTTGGTTATTTTTTAGGGGATGGCAATATAACCAGAGGCAATAACGATGGAATATGTTTTAATTTTGGTCCAGAAGAGATATTCTACGCAAATGATGTTCAGGAGATATTAAAAAAGAATTTTGGGAAAGAATCTACCTGTGAGTTAATTCAATGGGAGGGATCGTCTAAGTTAAGAGTGTCGTGTTACAGTAAGGGTTTGGGAAACTATTTTCGAAACCATTTTTATGATAGCAATGGTGAGAAAATATTCCCTTGGTGTCTAAGTAAACTTCGAAAAACTCATTGCTTAAACCTGCTTATAGGACTAATACGTAGTGATGGAGATTTGTCTTGCGGCGACATAACTTTTGGAAATACATCGACAAATTTAATTATTCTTGTTAAACAGATATTGGCGAGGTTAGGATATTGTGCATCCGTATCTTGGCGGTCACCAAGATCGCATAAATTGAATAACAGCGACAGAATAATTTGTGGGAAAAAGAATGACTGGTCGGTGACAGCCGGATCTAGGTTGTCATTGTTATCTCTGCAATCACTTATCGAAACCGTCGATTGCTCTTCTAGCATGTTTCCGGAAAAAATGTTTATCAACGGAAATTTTGCATCAACGATTGTACAGAAGATAGAATATAAAGAATATGAAGGACCTGTCTACGATATACAAGTTGATGAGGATCATTCGTTTTCTGGTCCGTATTTAACCATACATAATTGCGGTGCCGGTCGGACAAATTGCGTTCTGGCTTATAAAGGTATGCAGGTATTAGGGATGTCGTGTGCCAGGGGGGGAGACTGGATCGACCAGAAGGTATCTGAGGCGACTGGTGCTCCTATCTCTCAGGTTACCAAGAAGAAAGAAGTAGAATTGGATTTCGGGAATTTGAAAGATGACGATGATATTATCTTTGCTCTTAATGCATACTATACATCTATGATTGAATTTGTATTTTCTAAGTTTAGTTCTCATTTCCAAAAGGTTAAAAGCCAGTTTGAAGCTCCATTGGAAGTTGTTGTTGCAGGTGGCACATCAATGCCTAAAGGATTTTGCGATAAAGTTAGTGAAGTTATAAGTAGTCTTGAATTGCCTTTTGTGATTAAATCAGTTAGGCATGCAAAAGACCCGAGAAACGCAGTTGTTAAGGGTTGTTTAACATATGCAGCAAGTGCTTATCGCAAAATGCAACAGTCTAAAGACGATACCGTTGCAAAATCAATGGAGTAAATCTTAAATGGGCTATTGTACATTAGTAGAAGTCGAAAGAATCTTGGCCCAGGCTCTTACAAGTGCTACTACATCTACATTAACAGGTCGAGGTGCTTTATTAAGAGTAGGAAGAGTTCTTGATAAAAATACTGTTCCTACAGATATTATTGAACAGTATATTCAATTTGCAGGTCAAGAAATTGATGCAACTTTAAGTCATCAATATAAAACACCTTTTTGTGAAATGGCAGATTTTGAAACATCATTACAATCTGATATAGCAGAATATAATTCGTATATAATATTAGACAAAAAATGCCCATTAACTTCTGGTGATAATATTATCATAACTGACGGGGTTAATGAAGAAAGATTTACAATTGAGGACATGGTAGCAAGTGGGGTATTTTCTACCGTAGAAGAGATATTCACTTCATTTAATGCTGGAACAAGAGTAATAAGGGTAAAATATCCTGATCCTATTCCTTTAGTTTGTGCCAGGCTAGCTTCAGCTGATATTTATGATAAATATTTTATGGCTCAGGTATCTCCTAGCAAGTCTGAATATGGTAGCAATCTAAGAAAATTAGCAAGACAGCATCTTAATAATATACTTAGGGGTATTACTGTTCTTCATGGGTATTTAAGAATTGGTAGAAGACTTTTCGATCCTACTATTCCTGCACAGTATGATACTCATAAGGGTACTGATGCGGCTAAGGAGATAGATGATGTCGGATGATATTCAGAATCTATTGAATATAATGGATAGGATAGGAAAATCAAATATGGTTTTCGATGGAGGATCTTATATAGGCCCTGGAGTTGGTAATAAGGAAAATTTAAGACAAAAACCAACTTTATCAAAAAATAATAAAGATGCTATTGCTCAGGAAAAGTTGGATATATTAAAAGAGACAGGCGAACTTTCCGCGGATGATGAAGAATCCATAGATGATATAGTTGATAAGGCAGTTGATGATTTTATTAATAAGTTAACTAGTGGACTATAAGGGATATAATGGAAGCAGTATTAGACAGCATTAGACGAATTGTCCGAAGATGGACAACAACTGCTTCTCCTCTTACGGAAGACGCAAATGTTGGTGATACTGTTATTAAGTTAAATTCAACATTAAGATTCAGAGAGGGAGACGAAATTCTTCTTCATGACCCATTACAGTATGAAGTTGATTTAATAATATCTGAAGTTATAGATAATAATTATGTAAGACTATCATCTCCAATATTGTACAACTGGACTGTTGACCAAAACTCTGTTATAGAAAAAGCTATTAATCAAATGATTGTTAATGGCATATATATAGGAGACCCTGATGTTATTCCTATGTACCCTGCTATAACCGTAAATGCTATAAGTAGAAATTCAGAGTGGATGACACTAGAAAGTACAAAAGAAAGATATGAAATAGAAGTTACTATTTATGCCTTGGAATCAACTCATGAGGATGGGTTAAGATTTATAATGCAAATGGTAGAAGCTATACAGCATGGATTAAAGAGAAATATATATCCACTTATTGGAGACTATGAAATAACATCTTTAACAGCAGATGCTACAGCTGGAGATATTTTTCTAAAGGTTGCTGATTCATCTATATTTGAAGATACTAGTATATCTCAGCCTACATTCCCAAAACAAAGTGTTTTAAGAGCTTTTATAGAAGATCAGTATAAGACTCAAGAATTTACAGTTAGACAGTTATTAGATGAAAATACAATTGAAGTTGGTGACGGTATTTGTGAAAATTATTTAGTTTCTGATAATTCTATCCTAATTCATCCGAAGAGATTTATATACAACTCTTGGCCTAGCAGCATTGATTACGGTAAGATAAGCAAAGGGTCTTTGCTTCAAGCTGCCGTAATTAAATGGTTTGCAGAGGAAGAGGAGTTACAGGAGTTCCGATTCCAGGATACTCATCTCAAATAAGGATGTTATATGAAAATCTTAACGATCAGCGCATCTCCCTACTTACTAACAAATTTAGGAAGATTGAATAGTGAAATTTTAAAATACTTATCATCTTCTGGACATGATGTATCATCAGCAGTCTGGCATCATGATTTAAATTTTTTTATGCCTAAAAAAGATGGAACAAGTACATATGATGATATATGTCAATTGTTTCCATTTGAAAACGGGATAGAGACATCTCCTATTCATATCTATGAAACTATTAAGACAGAAAACCCAGACGTAGTAATAACTATTGGAGATTATCATGAAATTTCAACTCTAAAGCTAGTTAAAGATTTACTTCCAAACACATTTAAGTGGGTTGCTATCATAGCAGGATCAGCATCTCCCATAAATGAATCTTATCTTACATTACTAGATGGTATAGATTTGTTATTTTTAACTAATAGTAATAACAAGGCTCAGTGGTCAGAGATAGCAAAAGATGATGTCAATGTTAGAAGAATAGGTTTATCTGAAAAAAGAGCAGGACATGTAGGAGATATGAGAGATAAATTCTCAGTATTAGGGGTTGGTAAGAATTCTCATATCAGTAATTTATCTGCATTTATATCTGGGGCTGGAAAATTTTCTAAATCATGTGAAAAATTAAATATAAGTAATACAAATATTAGATTGCATACAAATTTTCATGATCCTGGAGATTATAATATTGATGCTCTCATGAAAAGATATGGAGAAGTAGAAATAGCAGAAGAATATGTTTCTATTAATCAGGGATTATCTGATGATAAAATGAAAGAAATGTATGAAAACACAACAGTTATAGTTGATACTTCAATGCGATCAGCTACAGCTATGAGTGTTTTAGAAGCTATGTCTTATGGTTGTATTCCGTTAATTTCTCCTGTTGGGGCTTTTGCTGATATATTAGATGAGTTAAAAAATGAAGGACTAAATCAGATTAATTTTTCATTAAAAGGTGTACAGTTTGTTTCTGAAAGAGAAGAAGAGTTATTTATAGTTAATCCTGATAGTATAACCAAAGAACTTTGTAACATATATTATATATGGAATTCTGAAAAAGAATTATTTAAAAAAATAAGAGGAAAGATATCGGAAATTGCGAAAAGGATTTATATAGAAAACTTTGTAATAGAATTAGATAGTAAGATTAAAGATATAATGGAAGATACCAGCATGGTATTAAAAATAGAAGAAAATTTCTAATATAAATATTAGAAAAGAGGAATTAGAATATATTTTATGGTAACAAGTATTATAATGAAATAGCTATTTTATGATAGCTAAAATAATTTAGGATTCAGCGACTCTTAAGGAGACTACAAATGGCTTTTATTTCTGGAACAGATTACTACACGATAGCAACCGATTATGCACAGGCGTATCGTGCTAGGTACGATAGTAAGGACCAATTGTTTGATGCAGTTTATACTGTTGTTCAGTTAAACTCAATTAGACCTGAAGTGGATCTCTTGACTGACTTTTGGGAAAGTTACCTTGTTAACTCAGATTTACTTCAAAGTACAACTTTACTACTTGGTGCTATTAGGGCATTACAGGAGCATGTAATTGCTGCTGGTAGTTTTGCTACAGTTGATGCTTACTTGGATGACCAAGGAATTACGGTTCCTGCGGACTTCGCCTTGTTATCCTCGGATGCTGGATTTCCAATTGCTTCCTCAAATATTGACCCATAATTGTTCTGGCCAGTATTTATATTTAGATTTAGATTTGGTTAGATTTTATTATTAGGAGTATAACAAACTATGGCAGTCCCTCCAGCATATATGGGCTTTGTAGGATTCGTAAAGGTAGCTAACGCTGTCGTTAGAGCTACATCTTGCGATATCAAACTAAGTCAAGAAGTTACGAAACCAGAAGTCGTTGACGGTGCGTTTGACCGAACTGTGTATCAGCTTGGTCCTAAAATCGTTGGTGGTTCTATTACCTATCCGGCAGTTATGGGTGATGTTGCCAATAATCCAACAGCAGTTATGGCTAATTTGTGTATTCTTAGACACGGCTTAGAAGCCAGATTGAATAAGACAACAGTAGAAGTTAAGTACACAACTAATAATGCCTCATTTAGATATACTAACTGTATTGTAAACTCTTTTAACTTTAAGGTAGCTCAATCGGATTTGATAACAATCACATCTGAAGTTATCGCAGAAGATAGAGAAGTTGCTTCACTAACTACTCCTAACCTGGTCAATTCCCGTGTTGCTACATGGAATGATGCTGTTGTTGAGCTAGGCACAGAAGGTGGTATAGTTGGTGGTGAATATATTAGATCATTTGATTCAACAATTAATAATAACGCTGAACGTTATTATACATTAAACGGCAAGCTTGCTCCTCAAGATATTCAAGCTAGAAAAAGAGATGTAACTGGTAGCGTTGTTCTTCTTGGTCGCCATCCTATTTTGAGTCAAGATTCAGCGGACAACCAGGATCGCTGTCGTAATACAGGATTTGTAAGATACGGTTATCAACTACAGAAGGCAGGATGTGCAGGAACTTTGCTTATTAGATTGCCAAATATTGTTTATCAGATTGAAGAAATTGCATTATCAACTGATATTTTTGAAACAACGGTTGCATGGCATGCTTTCCCAAATAGTAACGTTAATCAAGAAAACATTACTGTTACAACCGCTTAATTGAATTAAAAACAAAATTTCATATCTACAGCAAACTGTTATTTTATATACCAGTTTGCTGTAGCTTTTATTATAATTAAACGGCGTAGAACCCAATATCTTTAGATTACGGTAATTGACTGTATTTTAATATCTTAAATAGACGATACAATATTTGGTGATCTGAATATAAGTATCATATAACAATAAGGAGTTTGATTATGTCGAATGAAATTGGAAATTTATTTTTCTCCGCAGAAAAAGAATTGGTTTGTTTTCCATTATTTTTTCAAATGAAGGAAAATAAATTTGGTATAAAAAGACTAACCGTTCTTGAAGAAGAAAAAGCCAAGAAGATTATGTCCGATCCAAAACATATTGTACAAGTATTAAATACCAAATGGAGGCTAGCTAGCTGGGAAGATCAAAATAAAATGATGAAACAGTGTCAAGTACCTAATGAAATAACAGGGCAGACAGAAATTGATTGGGGAAAATACAGAGATACGAGAATAAAAAGCTTATTAGCAGAATGGGATATTACTGTAAGTGATGGAAAAGTAGCAGTAACTCCTGAGTATATTGACAAACTCCCCGCAGATTTAGTATTAGCTTTATATGAAAAGTATAATGAGATGACTCAGATAACGGATGATGAAATGGGAAAATCATAAGGGCTGTATCAGATATGGTTCAAGGTAGAAGACCTGTACAGCCGGTCCCAAAACAAGCAATAGAGTTTATGTTAGCATCGGAATTCCATTGGACTATCAGCGAAGTAAGAAATATGAGCAATATAGATGCTGAATTAATGGTTACGTTAATACAAATTAAAAATGGTTTGATAGAAAAACGTAAAGCAAAAAACGGATTATTCTAAAAAGGAAAAAGATATGAATGGTATTTTTATTGACCCAAATGACACAGTATCAATTGAGATTTTTGTAACAAAAGACATCTCTGGAAGTATAGTAGCTGATATTATTAAAGAATCTTTCGATGATGATAGTATATTTTTAAAAGATAGTATAGAAAGTTATAATTTCGTATTTAAGAAGCCATCATTTAAAGATAATGTATCTATATTGGGAACATTATCTACTAATGATGGTGTTAATCTTTCATTTAATCCTTTAGCTTTAAGATTGCTTAGATTTAAGAAATTATTAAAGTCATGGACTTTAATAGATAATGAAGGAAAAGCAGTGCCTGTTACAGAATCTAATATTGAAAACTTAAATCCTATTATAGCAGGTGTAGTAAGCGCACAATTAGAAACATTAGTTGGCTAATTAATATAATAGTTTAGTTTGCTTATTTTATTACGAGATGTCTATTGCCTTCTAGACCAGAAAAATCAGAAATATTAAGAGAGATTAAAATCAAAGCCGTGATGGAAGGCTTTGATTTATCTCATAAGCAATTAGGTAATCTATATAAATCAGTATTAGAGATATTCAATTCTCTTCCTAAGCATAGGCAAACTATTGCTAATATGAATGCGTTAATTAATAACGCATTTACAGATATGGCTAAGAATGCGAAGAAGGCATCTGATTCTACAAAGAGCCTTGCTGACGGATTTATTAAATTAAATGGCGCAGCACTACATGGCGTAAAAAACATTTTGGCGCTTGGCTTCGGCTTTACTACTATATCATCATCACTTAAAGGCGGAGTATCGGCAGTAGAGAATTATAATAATTCACTTGTTGCTGTGTCAGGTTCATTTAAAAAATATGGAATGGGAGTTATTGAAACTGAAGGTCGCATTAAGGGACTAGGTAAAACCCTTAATATGACACAAGGTGATGTATTGAAATTTTTCTCGGCATATGAGAAAGGATTTCGTTCATTTTCTGCTGGTGGCTTCGAAAAAATGATGGTTAATATTCAAAAAGCAGTAGGATTATCTACTGACGCACAAAATGAAATGTTAGGATCATTAAGCCAGTTATCTGCAAAAATTCCAGAACTTCAGGGTTCAATTGAAAGATTAGATGCATCAGATAAAAAAAGAATAGGCACTATGACAAAACTTATGCTTTTGTCAGGTAAGATGTCTTTGCAGGAATATAAATCATCTCAAACTTATCTTAAAAGTAGTCTACTAATTAGTACAGCTGATAAGAAAAGAGAAGCAGAATTAAAGAAAAATCAAGAGGCATTTGCAAAATTAAAAATAGCATCTGAAAAATTCATGCTTGCTATTGGTAAAGCTTTAATGCCTATCATGGTGAAATTCGCAGATTCTATTGATAAGATTGCTCCAGAAGTTGAAAAATTCTTTAATAAAATGGAAAGTTTTGTCACGAGCGCAGTTCAAAACTGGGATCAACTTAAAGATATTATTGTTGCAATTGGCGTTGCTGCCGCATCTATCAAACTAGGTGCGATGGCTATGAAGCTTGGAACAGGTGCAGTTAGTTTAGCTGGTGGCTTGGCTGCCGGGATGGGCATGGGCATGGGAGGAGGTGGAATAGGTGCTGCTGGAAGAGGTTATGCTAGCAGAGTAGCAGGAAGGGGTGCATATGGGGCTAACGGTCTTATGGCTTACGGAATTGGTTACGGAGTAACGCAAGCTTCGGAATCTATGAAGTCATCTGCAAGGGCTAAAAAAAATTGGGGAGCAGAAAGAGGCGCAGCAGGAGTTGGGCTAGGGGGAAGTGCATTAAAAATAGGAGGTCTGGCAGCAACAGGTTTTATGTTCGGCGGTCCTGCGGGAGCAGCTATCGGAGCAGCTATTGGCGGAATTACAGAAGCTGGTAATATATTCAATAATGCTGTAACTATTTTTGAAGATTCAGCTACTAAAATAGCCAGGGCTGTTAAAACAAGAGAAAAGGATGAAGAAGACGTTAAAGAATTTAAGAAAGATTCCAAAGCACAATACGAGAAAACTCAAACTTCAATGATCTTTGCAAAAGCTGAAGAAAAGAAAATGGCAGAAGAGATAGAAAAGGCTAGGCAGTATGGTAAAGATTCAATAAACGATCCAGTAAAAAGAAAAGAACTTGAAAAAAGAGGTAAAGAGTCAGAAGCTGGACTGACATTGGCAAATCAAGAATTTGAAAAGTCTCAAGAGTCTAGAGTAACAACTCTTAATCTTAGCGGCGGCGACGATAAGAGAAGTTATAGTGGATCATCCGAAGCAAGAATATCAGCTATGGAGGAGTCCAAAGCACGTTTATCTATGGATCTGTCTAATGCTCAGGCAGGAATAGGAGAAGACGCAAAAAGTGATGGATTTATAAATGCTCTTGAAAACGATATAAAGTTATTGAGTAAAAGCATAGAAGATGTTGAGAAAGAGGGAACAGATGCTTCAAAATCGTTTGTAAGTGGTGGTAAGACCTTAGCAGAATGGAATATAGAACTCGCCAAATCAGAAGCCGCACTCGAAGAAATTACTACAGCAGAAGAGGTAGTAGTAAGAAAAGCTCAGCAGCAAAAGGCTGTAACTGAAGCCATAACTGGAAGTCTTTTAGAACAATCAGAAGTTGCAGCTATGACAGGAAGAATTGTTGAAGAGGATTTGCTAGAGGGATTTAAAAAAATAACTGCCGAAATGGATACAGAAATGGGTTTACTTAACGATAAACTCTCAATTCTTAAGAAAACCGCAGAGACAACAAGCACTGAGGATAAAAAGTTAGAAGCTTATAAAGTTGTACAGGCTGATATCGCTAATACTGAGAAGGAAATAAGTGGTATCTTTACTAGAAAGGTCAATCTCGCTTCCCAATTAGGAGATAAATACAAGTATCAACTATCATTAGTTGAAAAACAAACTTCATTATTAACGCAGATGGTTTCCTTGGCAGATAGTTTCGCTATCGGCGTTGGTGCTTCTGCTGATATGAGAATGATGGCTGTTGATTCTATGGAGAAAGAAATAGGACTTCTTGAGAAAGAAAAGAGTATAAGATTATCTTTGGTTGAAAATGCAATAGCAGATAATGAATTAGCAGATGATATAATTCCATTAAGACAGCAAGTTTTGGAAACTGAAGGCAAGATATTGCAGAAAAAGATTCAACAGGCAGAGCAAACTAAGGTTCTTAGAGATGGATGGATAAGTGCTTTAGGAGCAATGAATACTGGTGCTGGAAGATTTACCAAGATATTAATAACACAACAGCAAAATTTACAATCATCATTAAAGTTAGGTGGTGTTGTTAGTACTATGTCCGGTGCCTTGGGAGGTGGTTATACGAGAGGTTCACAATTCTCAGCACAGAGTCCTGGCGTTATAAATCCAGAACAGGGAGGTGTTGGAGGTGGAGCATTCGCATATAATACAACGATACCACAGAATGGTGCTTTTGGTATACAAGAGATAATGAGAAACAGAACAGCAGCTGATGCTGTTGAATATGCAAATAATGCTTTAGATCATGCTAATGGTGCTAATGGTGCTAATAGCGATAGAAGACGTTATGAGGGACAAGCTGCTATAGATCAGCCTTATGTACTTTCGGCAATGCAAGATGGTGCTAGACAGACTGGTAGAAATCAACAAGGACAAAGACAGACTGATGGACAAAGAAAAACTACTAGAGTACGTGGTTTTGTTCCTACAGATAGAAAGAGCGGCGCAGACTGGAGAGATGGTGAATCATTTGCTAATGGTACTCGATATATTAATAACGAAGAAGATGGCTCTAGAAATTATGACAGTGGGATTACTGGCGTAGGTATTAATGTCCAAACAGGAAATACCAGAGATGGTATTAATGTATTGCCTATGCCAAAAGAAAAAAGTTCATGGCCTGCGGTTGGCCCTTCCGGGTCTCCTACTTCTCCTATTGCTGATCCTAATCCGTCTCCATCTGTTACTCCAGTTGCTGACATTTCTGTTAAAGCACCAGAATTAGGAAAAGACGCTATTGTAGATGCTAAAAATCGTATAACTGAATTAGATATTAAAGCTAAAACAGGAGGTTATGATAAAGAGTCTCAAGAAAAATTAGCAAAAAAAATAGCAGAAGAAATAGAAGTTAGAAAAGGTATGACTGACAGCCCTTCTGTCAATCTGTTTGACACAAGAATTAAAGAAAAAGAGGAATTGTTAAAGCAGAAGCAGGGATCATATAATGCTCCTGACGAGAGTGGAATGAGTCGTAAAGATTGGCAAGATAAAATAAAAAGATTAGATGGCAGTTACGAAGATAGTCACAAGGGATGGAATAAGGATAGTTTTGCGACTTCAGAAGAGGCATCTAAAGCATCTAAGTCTACTGAAGATTTAATAAATGATAAGAAGTTCTATTTAGAGAAAACACTCGTCTCTGACGAACAGTCTAAAAATTGGAAAGAAAAAAGTGGCGGTGCTTCGAGACTTAAATATCTAGATGAGAAAAGACAGTATCTGGAATCTCAAATGAAAGATGCTCCCGAGGTAAGCGATTACACTAGGGCTTATCATCTGGGCGGTGGCGGGGCAGAAGGAGTAAGAATCGGTAACAAGGGCAAAGGAGAATTCAGTGATGAAATTTCCGAAATAACTAAAGAAATGACTAGGCTAGAAAATGGTGAAGGAATTAATAATCGGAATAATGCTATATCAGAAGGTGCAGAATCCTTAATTAAGGATATAGCAGAATTAACAAAGCACCAGGAAAATCTGAAAAATGTAGAAGATACCTTGCTTGGAAGAGAGAAAGTAGCAAACGAACAGAAAAAGGAAGCAAATAGGAAACTTATCGATAGCTTGGGTTATGGTGGAAAACTATCTAAAGATGCCTTAAAAGAGGGTGGAAAACTAGTTAAAGATGCCTTGAAAGATGGTGCGAAACTAATTAAAGATGCCTTAAAAGAGAAAAATGAATGTACCTGTGTTGCAAAAGAGGAAGCATCAGTAGTAGTACTGCTACCTACTGCAAGAGGGAAAGAAGCACCAGTACCTACAAAAAAGGACAAAGCATCAGCACCTACAAGAGAAGCATCAGCACCTACAAGAGAAGCAGAAGCACCAGTACCTACAAGAGAAGCAGAAGCACCATTACCTGCAAAAAAGGAAGAAGTAGAAGCACCATCACCTACAGAAAAGGAAGAAGCATCAGTACCTACAGTAGAAGCAGAAGCACCATCACCTGCAAAAAAGGAAGAAGCACCAGTAGTACTTACTGCAAAAGAGAAAAAAGCATCAGGAGTACCTACTACAAAAGAGGAAGATTTTCAGAATGTCAACGATGCGAAGGATGATTGGTATAAAAGTTACGAGGAAGTAAAAAGAATAAAGGATTCAGTAAATTGGGAATCTAATGATCGAAAGAGGCTTAAAGATTTTCAAGAAAATAATACATGGGCACATGTAGGTGGACCGACTCAGCCAGGAGGACAGAAAGAACTTACAGAATTAAGTATAGAGAGGACTAACAAGAGTCGTCAATTACTTAGTGAAGAAGACCCAGGTGCTAGAGATGACTTAGAGTCTTCTATTACTAATATTACTGAAAGAATAGATGAACTTAATAAAAGAAAGGAAGAAGTAACTAAGAAAGCAGCAAGATGGGACAAGGGCGGTGATATGAAGAAATATGCTGAAAGTCTACCAGAAGCGGAAAAGGAAGAAGGAGAAAAATATAATACTTATAGAAAAAGCGTCAGCGATGCAAGTGATAAATGGTTATCTCCAGAAGAAAAAGAGAAAAAGAAAGAGCTTAAAGAAATTGAGGCTATAGCCGTTGATCACGATGCTAGTATGAAAAAGAGAGATAGTATAAAGAATAAAATCGAAGAGAATAAGCAGCAAGAATCTGATGCAAGAAGGGATGCTAAATATTTTCAAGAAAATGACCAGAAAGAACTTACAGAATTAAGTACAAAGAGGACTGGCAATATTGGTCAACTATTTGGCGATATAGACTCAGGTACTAGAAAAGACTTAGAGTCTTCTATTGCTAGCATGACTGAAAGAATAGATGAACTTAACAAGACAAAGGAAAAATTAACTAAGAATGTAGCAAGATGGGACGATGGTGGTGATAAGAAGAAAGAGGCTGAAGCCAACTTGGAAAGTCTGCCTTCCATGAAAAAGGAAGTTCAAGAAAAATATGCTGCTTATTATGAAAGAAAAGGCGCGGCAGAATCTAAATATGGTAAAGATGTTGTAAAAACTGATATGATAAAATATGCTGGTGGCAAAGATACAGAAAAATGGGACGGAGAAAGAAGGGCTTGGAACCAAGAAGAGGACGTCCGGAAAGAAAAAGCTAAAGAAGCTGATGAATTAGATCGAGGTGTTGTAGGTACTGAGGTGGATGATGCTGCTGAAAGGGGTATCCTTGATCCGTTTTTGTCTGGTCAGAAGAAAGTAAAATATAAGAATGAGAAAGAGGCTAGAAACGGGATCTATCAATCAGAGCAGGATATATCTTGGGCTGAAGCATTTTTCTTTGCGTCTCGGACCGGCGATGACACGGATCTCGAGGAACAAGTAGGGGGTTTCAGTAAAAACAGGGCTTCAGATAACTTTAAGATACCGGGAGTAAGAAATAGCGAAACTGGCAAACCAGAAATTAGAACCGGAGCCCAGTATTACGCCGATTTACAAAAAATGAAACTTTTTAAGGAAAAACAAGAGAATGCTTTAAAGGTTATTGAAGAGCAGGAAGCACCTATGGTTCGTAAAAATGCCGAACGAGGGTTAGATCCTAATTATAAAGCAAGATATGATACGAGGGTAGAAAAAGAAGAAGCAATGAAAGGTACTAAACGTAGTATAGATGTTCAAGAGTATAAGATGGGAAACAAGAGTGAAGCGGATGAATTACTTGGAGCAAGCTATGCCGGCAAGGGTGAAGATCAGAAAATTTTAGATGGACTTAAAGAATTATATAAAAAGCAAAATGTAGCTGAAATTGGATTTCTTGAAGAAGAGAAAAAAGCAACTGAAGAATTTAAAGATGCCTTAAAAGAGGGAGCAGATGCTTTGAAAGATGGAGTAGATGGTGCAAGTGAGAAAATGACTGACTTTGTAACAGACCCAGTAAAAAATGAAGAAATAAAAGAGCAAAAAGCAGCAGCTGAAGGTAAAAAAGCTGCAAGAGATGCTGACATGGTAAAGCTCATGAAAAATGCTGGTAAGAAAGCAGAGAACACTGATCCTGATTATCTTAAAATAGTAGAAAGAGCTAAATCTGGTAAGAAAGCAGAGAACACTGATCCTGATTATCTTAAAATAGTAGAAAACAGTAAATCTGGTAAGAAAGCAGAGAACACTGATCCTGATTTTCTTAAAATGATGCAAAACGCAGGTAAAACTCCTACTATGGATGAAGAAATAGATAATTCTCCTTTCTTGAGAATGAAATACGATTCAGGATCACATATTGCAAGTGAAGGAGAAAAATTCAGTGCTATTCCTAAACTAGATACAGGAGGCACAATTGAAGAAACAGGATTGGCTGTAGTCCATAAGGGAGAAACTGTTGTTCCTGCAGGATCAGGTGGAGATAAATCTGGAATTCAATTAAGTATCGGGCAAATTGTTGTTCATCTTGAGGCAGGAGAATTGGATATGCTACCATCAATGATAGCTAGTGCAATAAATTCTAAGCTTAGTAGCAATCCTGCTGCAAGAAGTATATATTCTGGCGGAAGATCAGAAGCAGGTGGAATGGTAAATGGTGGCGGAAGAACCTTTGTTAATGCTCCCTAATTATTATGGCTAATTGTACTCCCAATGGGTTTCTGGCATATGATCCTAGAGAATTATCGCCACATGGTGTTATTTCTTCTACTTTAGCTCGGATATATCCCGATGGATCTGTAATTCATGAAAGAGTAGGACAGATTATTAGAGTACAAGATGATAAAACAATTCTTGAAATACGAAAGCAATTGCCATCAAGGAAATTAAGTGTAGAGTTTCGCTTTCGTAAAGGTGCAAAGAGTAATAACCTTAGTTTGACACAGCAAGGATCTCAATCAGGGGGTGGCAGCATTGGAGGATTAAGCTTACTGGGTGCAGGTGCAGGTGCCTTAGGTGCAACATTAGCAGCATCCATATTAACAGGTGGCATATCTACAAGTATAACTGAGTTTGTTTGGCATATCGCTGAATCTGAGACTGTATATAATTTGCCAATAACCCTTACTGATTCAAATCTATATTATGATGAGCTAAAACTTCCAGGATTTCCTATTACCATTTTTGGCATATTCGATAAGCCAATAGTACTTACTGATGAACAGAAGGATAATATAGGAGTGATTACTGGAAGCGGCAATTCTAATAATGGCATTGCTGGTCCTCAAATGCAATGGAACGGCAATATTAGTGTTCCAGTTGGCAATAGATTCATTTCTTTAATTCGTGACAGGAGAAAGGACGCTTTTAGGGCTGATGCAACTGGTGGCAAGTATGGATTTACAACAAATCCAGAAGCCTTTAACGACCTAACAGATGACAAGGTAAAAATAAATGCTACGGGGATAGCTTCTGGTAGTATTGTATATTTTACTGGAACAATTGCAAAAAAAAGATATTTAAGACAGTCATTAGACCATAAGGCTTTATTAGTTGAAGGTGCTAGTACGGTAGGAATAACAACTCAAACTGTATCTATTGGAGATATTAACAAGGGAGCATGGAACTACACAATTGCAAAATGGCTTGTTAATTGTGTTCCATTTAGTGATGCTGAAAAATATGATCCCAAGGAAAGCATTGCAAAAGTTTTAGATGGGACAGGCGAGTGTATGATTGAAGGATGGAGACTATCAGAGATAGGAACAAAAGACTTCCCTTCTTTCTGGGCAGCAGATGGAAGAGGTATAGTAAAAGTAACTAATGGTGGCTCCGAAGTTATACTTGGAAAGGCATTAATTAGGGATCAAAAATGGTTCGATCAATATTTATTAGATACTGGCAGGGATAAACCTGATAGTTATTTTACTACTACAACAACAAACAACGGATTTAATTCTGTAGGAAATCTGTTTGATCTTGATATAGTAACAAATTCTTTATTATTTGATAATCAAAAAATACCATATCATAAAGATTTGGCAAAAGCTTTGAAATCTGTTACTAGATATAATAAGGATGTTAGCGGAACAGGAGTTGGTGTACAGCTATTAGATTTGAAAGAAAACAATATAACTTCATCTCTGGATACATCAGATTTATCTTTTGCTAAATTTTCTCCATCTGGACAAACATCCATGTTTCCATCGGCTTATTCGACAGAGCCTTGTGCTGGAATAGAAAATGCGTCTTTTTCCAATCCTATTGAGCAATTTCAAACTAATATATTTAATTTATTTGGCGGTGGTTCTCCTCCTGACTTACAATCTGATTGGATAGTAAGAACTCCATTTATAGATGGAAAATTTGGGAAAAAATCGAGAATCTTTATGGAGAGATTCACAGAGAAATCTGGTATATCAGGTATTAGAAAGCATAGTAGAATATATGTTAACAGTATTCCATTTGATGAATCATCTATATCTATTGACCATACGTTTCTTAAGGATAAAAGCTTTATTGTATTTGAAGATCCTCAAACAGAATCATTATCTTATATAAGGTCAGATGATTCTATGGTCTATAGAAAGATGGATATAGTAAAAACCGATTTAGATAGAACACATAATTTTGGAAAATTCGATAGTAATAAATTTAAAATTATAGGCTATCCTCCTCTTATGGAGGGAGATCCTATTTCCTATTCAGGAGGAATAGCTATTTCAGGAGAATGGGGAGAGATATGCTATAATAATTTAAAATCTGCCGAAGTATTTACTACTGGTGATTTCACAATCCCATCCGTAGTTAATAATGAATTAAAAATTACTTTAGATAAAACTAAAATGTATAATGAGATTATTATAGAATATTTAGTATCTAATATAGCTATTAACACTGTAGAAGAAAAGATTATTTCTATAGAGTTTGAAGGATCTAATCAATATATCCATAATATATCTTTACCTACAAGTTCTAGTCAGAAATTAATGAATGTAAGAATAGATACTAGGCATTCTGGACCTTCTCCAAATATGGTTATTCGGGGAGATATTTTATCAAGAATAGATATTAAATCAATTAAATTTGTAGCCGCCGATACCAATATTATAAGAAAACATTTTATAAACGCTAAGTTTTCTTCTATTTTTATAAATGACCAGAATTCATTATTTGTTTTTTATGCAGATGAAAATTCAGGAAATATATCTGTTGCTATTTCTGCTGATCTTGGAAAACAATGGGTACACCTAGAAGATATAATAAGGTTAAAGCAGGGAGAAACTGCCGATATGCCTTATATTATTAGGGACTCTAATAAAGATAATATATTATTATTTTATAGATTAAATAGTTCCTTTTTAATGTTAACTAGTATAGACACTAATTGGCTTGATTGTTCCGATATAGGTAAGAAATACGTTCCTCCTGTTGATATTAACTTTGAATCTAATGCAGATTTAGGAATAGAACAATATAGTATACATGGTAAGGCTTTAAGGAAAAATTTTACCTTATTTATAGCTGGAGACAAGGATGATCCTTTTTTTATTAATGAAATAAGTATAACTGATAAAAGAATAGAAAGTAAAGTTCAAGGATTTAGATTCTTTTTTAATGGAAATAAAGATGATCTTGATAAGCCATTCTCTGATGCTTCTTTTACCGCTTTTGCTGATAGGTATAATATAATTAGATTACTTTATACATTAGACGACGGAAGATTATATGGCAAGTCAGGTTCGTCTAGGGGTGGTTGGAGTACATCATTTGAGGACGTAGTATTTCATAAAGATTTTATTAATGACAAGGACGAGAACGTATCTACAAAAATAAGCAATATACAGGCTGTATATGACGATCAGTCTGATTTTGTATATGTTCTTTATATTGCTTCTGATATGTTATTATACAGGAAATTAGATGCAGAGCTTTTATATCCAAGGAAAAATGATAATATTGTCAGTAATGTATCTATGCTGGTTTATAGTCATTTAATTATAGATGATAAGTCTATAAACAAGCCTGTATTCTTAGCTGGAAAAATATCAAACGATATGAAATTATCTTTTTCTAATAAATTAAAATCTATACCACAAATTAATGAGACTCTTATAGATTTTTATTATACAGAGAAAACATTAGAAAACTTTAAAGAAGGAAAGATGGCTATAAATACTACATCTAAGCCAGCAGGATGGATTACAGCAAACGGAGTAGCGAGAGTATTGTATAAAAGTTCGGATGATTTTGTTCACGGGATATCAATTAATGGTCTTACTCCTAAAATGGATATCCATTTGGTAGGCAATAGTAAATAACCCATAGATACGTTAGTAGTATTATCCGTATTATCAAGAATAGGACAAGCTTAATATGGTAAGTAAAGAGAATATTAATGATATACCAAAGGATAAGCCAGCAGTAGGAGCTATAAATAGTGGAATTGTTGACTTAGTTTGCTGGATTAACAGAAAGTGTCCTTTTAATGATATTCCTGCAATGGACGATACTCTTATATTTAATTTTGAAACAATAAAGTTTTATCAAAGACAGTTAAAGGGGAGAATGGCAACGAAGAGTGGCTTGGAAGGAATGTGGATGCAACCATTTTTTATTCCATTTCATACATTTATCACAGGTTCTGATGGAATAGAGTTAGAACCTGATAGAAGTGCATTTGCCATTAATGTTCCATCTGAAAACCTAGCAGCAGCTCCAGCAGCGGCAGCGGTAACTCCATCTTCTAAAATTGATATCCCTTATAAGGAAGAACAAACCTTTATTATATCTCCTAGCTTGTTCGAAACAACTGCTTTACAGCCAGGCAAATACAATATAGCTAATACAGAAGAGAATACTGATAAAGGTAGATGTATAACAAAAGCTAGGTGGCAATATAAATATATTACAAAAAAAGGCTCACTCGGTACTCCATCTATTATTCAGTATCCTCAGCAGATATCAGGGCAAATATGTAAGGGTGCCGGTGTTCATTGGAAATTAGATAAGAAAACTCCATTATTCCGCGGAGAAGATTTTCTTATTGAATTTAGAAAAGCAGCAGTTGCAAGTAAGATATCCGTTTCAGATAAAGAAACTCCATTAAAGCTATTGCATGGATATGATTATTTAGATTTTAGAAATGAAAATAAAAAGACTCTTTCTTCTCCAAAAATTAATAATGTTCCTGTTAACTGGGGCGTAGTTGATTATACTGAAGGATTTGGTGAAAAACAAAATGCAAATAAATTTGATTTAGCATCTCAGCCATATTATATCATTGAATTTGGAAAATTCTCAAGAGATCATCATTATTTCTTATTGCTAGTAGGAGATAATCCTCCAAGACTTATTAGAGAAAAAGATGGAGTTTCTTTTATTGTTGATGAATATACTAATGCAAAATCAAGTTCTCTAATAAATAGTGATTCATTTGTCGTTGCCATTAGAAATCATCTTGGAAAACTTCATATCAATATTAGTGTTGAAAATAATCCTGAGCAAATAGATTGGTTTGTAGTAAGACAAGACCTAGAGGGTAGGACTGGAAATTTAATAGAACTTGTCAAACTTATATTAGTTGATAGAGGTAATGTAAGTATCATGGGAGGTCATACACAAGTATCTATATTATTTTCTCCAATAGTATACGGTGACGGTCCTGGAAGTTTAAGATTTAATATACCTGAAAATGTCATAGACAATCCTACAAAGGAAGAAATAGATGCTAAATATATAGAAGAGGCAAATGCAATTTCCTCTGGCAAAGAAAAACCAACAGACTGTGCGGACTGTGCAGATCAACCTAAATTTTGTCTTTGGAAAAATAGTGAAATTGGAATTAAATTAAGAGCTTCTGATGCTAAAGCTGAAGATGTGAATGTTGACATTTCTAATATTACAAAGAATGCATCTGTTAAAGTAGTTTCTGGAGAACCTACTGTAAATATTAAAAATACTAATAAGGGGCCATTTACTGGTGATGCTCAGAAAATAGAAGAATTTGGAAGAGAAGAAGAATGGGCTGATTTTATGTATCACCATCCGATTAAGGAAATTAGTACTGGAGATGGTGCTAGATTATCCAAAATTAAAGTTAGCATGATTGATAAAACAGCAGGTCCATCAGAGAATATTATTTCTTTCAGAGTCGCAATTGACATGGAGGCAGGTAATCATACATTTCCAAGTGGATTTACTCTTCATTCTTGTAAAACTCCTATCCTCACTATGTTAAGATTATATTCTAAACCTGATAAGGAAAATTCCAGATGGGAACAAGAGGGTTTTGAATGCAGCGAACATGTTATGCATTTTTCTGATTCATGGAGTACAACTGAGTATACACAAATAGAACATACAGGAAATTTGAAGTTTCTTCTTCATATGGGAGCTAATTACGAAGAAAACCATACAGCTGATTTGTTTAAATTAAAAGACAAAGCATTCTATGTAGAGATATGGGCTGGATATAAGTCTGACGCTACAGATACAGCACGTACTGATCCAGATAAGTTTACAAAAGGAAAAATTTGTAATTACTCACAGATTCCTGGATATTATAAATTATTTACAGGTATGTGTCAGGGTGGAACGCTTAGCATAGAAGCAGGACAGAGAATGATGGAATGTACCATTCTCGATTACACACAGGTTCTTAGGGATCAAAGATTTTTTAACTCTCCATTCTATGACGGAGTTCGAGATTTTAATGCTGTTGATCACATAATGCAACTTGCAGGATTTAAGGATTCAGGAGATTCTAACCCGAATTCTATTATTCATAAATTAGCTAATTCTAGTAATAGCAAGGAGCAAATACACACTATCGTTGATAAAAGCGGAAGAGTTGTAAGGACACAGCTATTTGTTCTCCCTGCATCATATGCCAGATTAACTCAGCCATACTTTAAGTTCGAAGATGGCTCTACTATGATAGATGGATTGCTTGACATGTTTAAAAAGTCAGGCAAGGTATTCTTTTTTGACGCTCATGGTGTCGCTCATATGGATAGCTATTACGATTTAGAAGTTATATCATTATTAACAGGGTCTATCGCTCCTGATCCTCTGTTTTGGTTTTCTACTAATCCTGCTTTTCATAAAGGGCAACAAGTATTTAATTCAGTAACAGTACAGAGAGCAGTTGGAGACGTTCATAATCACATTAAGTTATTAACAAATACTCCAAATTTTGAATTAATATGGTTAGACGATATGAATTACTCATCTGTATTTGATCCAGAATCGGAAGGATTTATTGGTTATCCTAAGATGTTTTATCAAAAAGAGGGTATATTTGGAGACGCTAATACAGCCAGAAAGATCATGTCATTATATGCGGCTATGTATAAGCCTCCAATAGTAGCAAGATTTGAAACGTATGGACAGCCAATAAGACCTTTAGACATTGTATCTTTAGATGGTCAACCTTTAAGAGTTGCGAAAGTTGATAATACGATAGACCCGGCAGAAAATAAATGGTGGCAACAGATAGAGTGCGAATGGCTACTTGAGCCATCATCTGAAGTATTAGAACAATTGCGAAAAATAGATCTTGAGATCGCTGAAGCTGCTGCAAATGCCAAGAAAGCCGAACTAGAGGCTTAAAAGCCAATTTATAAAGGGATGATATTATGGCAAGAAAAAATGATTTATCTCTTACTCTTCCTAATTCGAGTAAGGGAGCTAAAGGGTACGGTAACGAGTCTTCTGTTAATATAGATTCTGCGAAAGTTCGAGATAGACAGCTTAAGCAAATCAATGCTCTTATTAACAGAATAAAAACAGAGAAACAAGGAATAGATTCAAGAAATCATGGTGCAGGAACACAAATTAGGAAGGTATGTGCTAATAATTTAAATTCATTAGCGGTATTCGGCGTTTCAGGTGGCGGAAGGACAGTTGGAGCATAATAAATGGCAAGTGCAACCCCTTATTTCGGCATGGCAATATTTGATTTTGGCGACAAGCTAGATGCTCCGCTTAACGTACAGCGTGAAATAGA
>Ga0163144_10007081_pt1 | contig 24624 bp, 17 predicted proteins | sample OliLak19BULKMAT1_FD_123175 | JGI IMG/M metagenome (GOLD analysis project Ga0163144, IMG submission 123175) | Freshwater microbial mat bacterial communities from Lake Vanda, McMurdo Dry Valleys, Antarctica - Oligotrophic Lake LV.19.BULKMAT1 | ecosystem: Environmental > Aquatic > Freshwater >...
AATTCCGGCGGCCGGCCCGAGGTCGATGATGCGGTCGGCGCGCGCCATGAGTCCATCGTCATGCTCGACGACGAGCAGCGTGTTTCCTTTGTCCCGCAGCGCTTCGAGCGTCTCGATCAAACGATCGTTGTCGCGGGCGTGCAGGCCGATGCTGGGTTCGTCGAGGACGTAGAGCACGCCGGACAGATTGGAGCCAAGTTGGGAGGCGAGACGGATGCGCTGAGCCTCACCGCCGGAGAGCGTCTCGGTCGGCCGATCGAGCGAAAGGTAACCGAGTCCGACGTGATCGAGAAACTTCAGCCGTTCTTCAATCTGCGGCAGGATGTCCTGCACGATGAGCCGGCCGCGCGTATCCAGATCCAAGTTACGCAAGTGCGCGAGCAGGCGGGAGGGCGTGTGGCGCAAAAGGGCGGGTAGCGAGAGCGGCTCTTGTTTGCCGTGGAGGTGGAGTTTCACAGCGCGGCCAATGCGGTTTAAGCGGGCGCCGTGACACTCGGGACACGGCTGCCCGGAGTCCGACATGTCGTCGGCGGAGTCCAGACCGAATTCACGCAGGCGCGCGGCCGGATCATCGTCATCGTCCTCGTCGGGCACGAGCATCCAGGGGAACACGCGGCCGTGTCCGCGACAGGTCGGACACCAGCCGCGCGGCGAGTTGAAAGAGAAGTTTTTCGGGTCGAGTTCCGGGAAGGATTCTCCGGTCGCGATATCGGTACGCGTGGTCGAGAACCATGACAGGACTTCGCCTTGCGGCGTGAGCAGGAAACAGGCGCCCTTGCCAATTTGCAGCGCGCGATCGAGCGCCTCGCCGGGTGTGCGCGGACGCGGGTCGGCTTTCACCGCGGGCGCTCGGGCCTGGCCGGGTTGTCCGCGCGCGGGGCGAGTGGCGGACGCAGCGTTCGACGCGGGCAACGGGGCGGGATCGGCCTTCAGGTCGGCGACGACCACCTCGATATCGTGTTCGCGGTAGCGATCGAGTTTCTGAAACGCGTCGACGCGGATGAGCTGGCCATCGGCGCGCATCAGATCGTAGCCCTGATTGCGAATCCACGTGGCAATCGGCTGATGATGGCCTTTGCGACCGCGGATGAGCGGCGCGCAGAGATAGAGGTGTTTCGCCTTTTTGGCGGTCGGGCTGGTAATCATGACGCGGCTCAGCAGCGCCTTCAAGGCGCCGGGCGAGAGCGGGGTCACGGGTTTGTCAGTGTCCGGATGATGCTGAATGCCGAGTCGCGCGTATAAGAGACGCAGATACTGGGCGACCTCGGTGATGGTTGCGACGGTGGACTTGCGGGAGCCGCGCGTGACGCGCTGCTCGATCGCGACGGTGGGCGGAATGCCGGTGAGACGATCGACGGCGGGGCGGGGCAGTTGCTCGACGAATTGCCGCGCGTAGGGCGACATCGATTCCATGAAGCGTCGCTGGCCCTCCGCGAACACGATATCGAAGGCGAGGGTGGACTTGCCGGAGCCGGACACGCCGGTGACGACGTTGAGCTGGCGATGCGGGATCGAGAGCGACAGATTCTTGAGGTTGTTTTCGCGGGCGCCCTCGATGACCAGACACGACCCGTTGCCGGTGGGCCGGCCGCCATACGGTGCGCGAGCTTCGGCGGCGAGCAGATCGCGCTGTGTATCCGCATATGAATACGATTGAAGACTGGCGCGGAGGAACGGTGAACTCGCGGTGGCAACGCGGGCCGCGGCTTCCGGCGTACCCTCGGCGACGATGCGTCCGCCGTTGGCGCCGGCGTCCGGGCCGATCTCGATGATCCAGTCGGCGGACTTGAGCACATCGAGATTATGTTCGATGACGACGACGCTGTGGCCGCGATCGACCAGCGTTTGCAGGACGGAGAGCAGGCGCTTCACGTCATGGCGGTGAAGGCCGGTGGTGGGCTCGTCGAGGAGGAGCAGGGCTCCGCTCTTCGGTTCGGCGTCGGACGAAACGGAGGCAGGACGTTCATGGCTGAACGCGCCGAGATAACGCACCAGTTTCAAGCGCTGCGATTCGCCGCCGCTGAGCGTGTTGAGCGGCTGGCCGAGCGTGAGGTAGCCGAGGCCGACCGAGTCGAGTGGACTGAGCCGGTTTTGAATTTCGGGGAACTCGGCGAAGAGCGGGAGGGAATCCGAAACGCTGGTGCCGAGCAGGTCGGCGACAGAGCGCCCGTTCCATTGAATAGCGAGAACTTCGGGTTTGAAGCGGCGGCCTTCGCAGACGGGACACGGCACGAAGACATCGGAGAGAAACTGCATTTCGACGCGCTCGTAGCCGAGCCCCAGGCAATGATCGCAGCGACCCTCGCCACTGTTGAACGAAAAACTGGAAGCGTTGAACCCGGCTTCCTGCGCGGCGGGCGTGCGGGCATAGAGCTCGCGGATGAGTTCCCAGGCTTCAGTATACAACGCGGAGTTTGAACGCGGCGTGCGGGAAAGGGGCGACTGATCGACGAGCACGATGTCGCTAAACTCGAGGTCCCCGGTGATCGCTTCGACGGTGGCGGCGTCTTCGGTGAGTTGTAGCCGGTGCGTGAGCAGGCCCTGGTAAATGACGTGATCGAGGAGCGTGGATTTGCCTGAGCCGGAGACGCCGCTGAGACAGACCAGACGCTGCAGCGGGAGGCGGAAGGAGAGATGGGCGAGGTTGTGTTTGGTCACGTTTTTAAACGTGAGCCATTTCGTCGACGCCGAGCGGCCGGACTTGGCGGAGGCTGCGCTTGTTGAAACCTCGCGACGCGTTTCGGGCGTGGCGATGGATTCGCGGCCGGAAAGGTACGCGCCGGTGATGCTGCGCGGCGAGGTGAGCATTTCGGGCACGGTGCCCTGGAACACGATGTGCCCGCCGCGGCTGCCGGGCTCGGGACCGACCTCGATAATGTGATCCGCGGCGCGGATCATGGCTTCATCGTGCTCGACGACGACGACGGTGTTGCCCGCATCGGTGAGCGTGCGAATGATCGCGATCAACCGGTTGATGTCGCGCGGGTGCAGACCGACACTCGGTTCGTCGAGGACGAACAGCGTATCAATTAAGGAACTACCGAGGCAGCTCGTGAGGTTGACGCGTTGCACTTCTCCGCCGGAGAGCGTCTTGGAGGAACGATCGAGCGTGAGATAACTCAGGCCCACCTGCTCGAGATAGCGTAGGCGGGTGAGAATGGAGTCGAAGGCGACGCGGGCGGATCGAAGATCCTCGTCAGCACCGCGGGACAGTTTCGCGCCGGAGCGATCGAGCGCGGCCAGCAAATCGGAAATCGGCAGCTGGTAGAGTTGCGGCAAGGTGCGGCCTTCCCATTGCCAGCAGAGCGATTCGGGTTGGAGGCGTTGACCGCCGCAATCCGGGCACGGATTGTAGGCGCGGTAGCGGGACAGGAAGACCCGCACGTGCATCTTGTACGTGGACTTTTCGAGCCAGCGGAAAAAGCCCTTGAGACCGTACCAGTACTTGGGCCAGGGCTTGCCGTTTTCTTCGCCGTAGCCGGGTTCGCCGTCGATGACGAAGCTCTGTTGTTCGGCCGTCAGCGAGGCGAACGGAACGTTCGTGGGGATCTTCTTTTTCTTCGCGAAAACGAGCAGATCTTTTTTGGAGTCACCGTAGACTTCGCTTTCCCAGCATTTGATGACGCCGGCGTCGATTGACAACGAGTGATCCGGCACGGCGAGGCGGTAATCGATCTCGATGACGCGGCCAAAGCCACGGCATTTCGGGCAGGCTCCGAGCGGGGAATTGAATGAGAACAGCGCGGGCGTCGCCGGACGAAAGGTGCGGCCGGTTTTGGGTGAGTGCAGACCGCGCGAGTAGTGTCCCAGCTCGTGATAGGTGGCGACGGTCGGAGGTTGAACCAAAGGGAGCGACGCGTCGTGAGTGTTCGCGCGGTTTGCTTCCGAAGGTGAATTGTGGGCACCGGTATTCCTGGTGCCGGCATCTGGTTGACGTTGAATTTTGGATACGGTTGAAGCCGGGGGGAGCGCGTCGGCTGAGATCCCGGAGAAGAGGTGGACTTCGCCATGGCCGAAGTGGAGGGAGGTTTCGACGGCTTCGAGGAAACGGGGACGCTGCTCGGTGCTTAAAGCCATTCGATCCTGGGCGACGAAGAGATGAGTGGTCGCAGAGAGCTGGGCATCAAGCGCGGCCGGCGTGAGGCCGAGCAGGTCGTCAACGCGATGCAGCGTCAGGCGGTTCTCCGCCACGGGCACCAAGACGCGAAGGTACGACTGGCCCTTGAGATTTTTGAGGATTTCGAGCCAGGTGAGGTTCTGGGGCTTCGTGACTTTGAAGCTGATGACCGCATTTTGTTTTCGATGCGCGGCGAGGGCCTTGGTCCAGATTGTTTGAGGATTGTCGTCCTCGACGCGTTCACCCGTGGCGGGATCGTAACAGGAGGCGACGTGGCTGAACCACACTTTGCAGAAGTCCGTCAGCTCGGTCATGGTACCGACGGTGGAACGGGAGGTTTTGACCGTGTTGGTCTGCTCGATCGCGATGGACGGGCGGATGTTTTCGATCGAGTCGACCTTCGGTTTGTCGAGCAGTTCGAGAAACTGGCGGGTGTAGGCGCTAAAAGTTTCAACGTAGCGGCGCTGGCCCTCGGCGTGGAGCGTATCGAACACCAAGGATGATTTTCCCGCGCCGCTGAGGCCCGTCACGACGATGTACCGGCCGAGCGGCACATCGAGGTCGAATCCTTTGAGATTATTCTGCCGGACACCGCGCAGGCGGATACACTCGGGCTTGGAAGGAGCGGACGCGCGGTCGGTTGAAGGCACCTGCCCACGAAGTGAAAGAGCGTCTTAAACGCAACTCAGGCGAGCACACGGGTGGTGTGGTTCGGGGTGAGACAGGCATTCCTGCCTGTTGGCAGGAGGGTCGGAAGGTAGGAAGGTAGGAGGGTCGGAAATTCGGAACAGACAGGAATGTCTGTGTCACTTTTTAAGGCAGGGCTCACGTTCCGGCGACGGTGAGTTTGCCGCCGGCGGCGTGGATGGCTTGAACGACGAGCGGGGCGGGGCGCGAGTTGGTTACGACCGTCATTTTTCGTCCGTGAGGCGCAATCAGGCTAAGGGCTTTGCGGCCGAATTTGGTCGCGTCGAGGGCGAAGACAGTACGTTCCGCGGCGGCCATCATCTTGCGCTGGGCGGCGATGATCAAGGCGTTGTGATTCCACACGCCGCTTTCAGTGATGCCCGTGCCACCCAGGATCGCGATTTCGGCGTGTACCTGGTCGAGCGAGGCTTCGCACAACGGACCGGCGAGTAAGCCCAACCGGCCGAGGATGCTGCCACCGGTCACGATGGTTTCGACGTTGCCGACTTCGCCGAAGAGGCTGGCGATCGGCAACGAGTTGGTGATGACGCGCACCCGTTTCTCCGCGAGGAGTCGGGCGACCGCGTAAGTGCTGGTGCCGCCGTCGAGAATCACGGTCATACCGGGTTCGATCTGTTCGGCAATCAAACTGGCGATGGCAAACTTCTGGTCGGCCTGCTTCTGAATCCGAGTGAGAAAATCATATTCCTGGCTGAGCGCATCCGGCTGTTCGATCAGTGACGCCCCGCCATGGTGACGGCGCACCAAGCCGCGCGCTTCCAGAGTGTCGAGTGCGCGCCGGACGGTAGACAACGAACTCCCGTAGCGATCGGCGAGGGTGCGCAGGTCCGCGTACTTCGAGACACGAATGTGCTGCTCGATGAGGTCGGTGCGCTGCTTGTTGGTCATGACGGAGGGAGAGAAATATCAGGGAGAGGAAAATCGCAGCCCCCGGGCACGATAGGACGGCCGGCGGGATAGGCGGTGGATCAGGCGAGTTGCGTCTGGAATAAACTCAGGTAGGCCGCACATTGACGTTGCGGGTCAAAGGTGTGGCGGGCGAATGCGCTGGCTTCCTGCGCCAGGGTGGCGCGTCCGGCGGGCGAGGTTGCCATCAAGCGCGTGAGCGCCGCGCGAAAGGCGTCGTGTTCGCCGCGCGGGATGACCCAGCCGGTACGATCGGGAATGAAACATTCGGCAATACCTTGGGCGTCATAGGCGACGACCGGGAGTCCATAGGCTTGGGCCTCGATGAGGAAATTCGAGAGCGCTTCACTTGACGAGGCGTGGACGGCGTAGTCGGCGGCCTGATACAGTGGACGGGGGTCGCGCTGGAAACCGGGAAATTTCACGCGGGCTCCGAGGTCGTGTTTCGCGACCCACTGTTCACAGGCGGCTCGGGCGGGTCCGTCTCCGGCAAGCCAGAGTTGCCACGGTGGATGGGCGGGGAGGCCGCGAACGATCTCGACCAGTTCACGTTGGTTTTTCTCGGGCCGGAACATCGCGACGCACAGCAGGACATGCGTGTTCACATCGGCGCCGAATTGAGCGCGCACCGTCAGGTCGCGATCGACGCTGGTCGGCGGGGGGAAGACGAGGGAGTTGTGGATTACGGAGATCCTGGAGCGATCCACGCCATAGGTGCGCACCAGCGTGTCGGACGCGTCGCGGCTATTGGCGACGATATGTCGGACGGTTGCAAGGGAACGGCGGAACAACCAAGGTAGGGCTTTCCCGGTTCGCATGGTGGCGATCATCGCAGTGGCGGGGAGATGGCGCTGGAGGGCGCCGCCGTAGCAGTTTGCCATGCGTCCCATGCAAAGGACGACGTCAGGGGCGAGCTCGCGCAGGGTCGGCAACAAACCCGGGGCAAACCAATCGAGGCCTAGATCGACGGGTTGCAGGACTTTATGGCGAACGCCGGTGGAAACGGAATCGGCGAGGGTGCCACCCGGTCGAAAAGTAAGAAGCGTGGCCTCGTGGCCAGCGGCGGCGAATGCTTGGGCGAGAAAAATCGACTGGCGTTCCGTGCCGCCACTGCGAAGGCGATCCTGGACGATAATGATTTTCATTGCCCGGCGCAGCGTCCGGGCGATGGTGTGCACTTCACGCCATGAAATCTCCCTTCATGCAACTGCTCTTGCGCTGGTTGGTCCTGGCGTTGGGCGTGATGATCGCAACCCGGATTGTGCCTGGAATTCATTACGATGACGGAGGGACGCTGGTGATTGTGGTCCTGCTGCTGAGTTTCTTCAACGCGATCCTAAAGCCACTCCTCGTGCTGTTCACATTGCCGTTCATCGTGATCACGATGGGGCTCGGCGTGGTGGTGATCAATGCCTTGTTGTTTTTGCTCGTGGGTAAATTGGTGGCAGGGTTTGACGTGGTAGGGTTTTGGGCGGCTTTGGGCGGGGCGATCATCGTCAGCGTGACCAATCTCATCGTGAGTGCGTTGCTGCGGAGTACGAAGCCGCCGCCGCGAAATCCGCCCCGGCGAGGGCCGGGGCCGCCGTCGAAGCGGGATGACGTGATCGATATTTGAGCGAAGCGAAGGAGAACCGTGCGAGACGAGTGCGGCTTCACGGAAGCGGGGTTGGGACATAAACGCGGCTGCGGGGCTGGCTCATTCTTGAGCGGCTGAACACCGGAGATTCCGCGTGGTGACGCCAGGGGCGTGCGGTTTCCGTTTGACGGTGGTTTCCGCCGTGGCGACGTTGAGAGAATGGCAGAAAACACGGAATACGATCTCATTGTTATTGGGGGCGGCCCCGCGGGTTATGCGGGCGCGATCCGGGCGGGGCAACTGGGTAAAAAGGTCGCGTGCATCGAACTTGAGCGAGCGGGCGGCACCTGCCTCAACTGGGGGTGTATTCCGACGAAGGCGCTCTTGAAGAGTGCGGAGTTTTATCGCTCGCTGCAGAAGGCTGAGACCTTCGGGATCACGGCGAAGAACGTGAGTTTCGATTTCGCCAAGGTGATGGACCGCTCGCGCGGCGTAGCGGGCCAGATGGCGAAGGGAGTCGAGTTCCTATTTCGCAAGAACAAGGTCGATTACTTCGTGGGCCGCGCCCAAGTGACCGTGGCCGGAATGGTCGAGATCACCGAAGGGGAGCATAAGGGAAAATTTTTCAAGACCAGGAACGTGCTGCTCGCCACGGGCTGCAAGCCGCGGCGACTGCCCGACATCCCGGTCGATGGCGAGCGGGTCATGACCTCACGGGAAGCACTGGAGCCGAGGAAGAACCCGCCGAAGTCGATTGTCATCATCGGTGCGGGCGCGATCGGGGTGGAGTTTGCGTACTTTTTTAACGCCTTTGGATCAAAGGTCACGCTGGTGGAAATGTTGCCGCAGATCGTCCCGGTGGAGGACGAAGAAGTCGCCAAAGCGCTGCATCGTTCCTTTGAAAAACAGGGACTGACCATCCATGTGAACACGAAGGTGGAGAACGTGCGGGTTGGAAAGGACAAGGTGGAACTCACCCTTGTGAAAGCGGGCGAGGCGAACTCGACGGAAGTCGAGGCCGAGACCCTGCTTGTGGCCATCGGGGTGACGCCGAATCTCGACGGTGCACTGTCATCGAAGGTGAAACTCGAACTCGAGCGGGGCTACGTGAAGGTGAACGATAATTACGAGAGCAGCGTGAAGGGAATCTACGCCGCGGGTGACATCATCGGGCCACCGTGGCTCGCGCACGTGGCGACCTTTGAAGCGGTGAACGCCGTCAACGCGATGTTCGATCATCCGCATTTGGGGCGCGTAAAGATCTTCCCGGGAGCCACGTATTGCCAGCCGCAGATTGCCAGCACGGGCCTCACGGAGAAGGCCGCGAAGGAAAAGGAGCTCAACTACAAAGTCGGAAAATTTCCCTTCTCGGCCTCAGGCAAGGCCGTCGCAGCGGGGGACAGCGAAGGCTTCGTCAAAGTCCTCAGCGACGCGAAAACCGGTGAAATATACGGCGTACACATTCTCGGGAACGAGGCGCCCGAGTTGATCGCCGAGTACGTGCTCGCGATGAACATGGAAGGCAGCGTCGACGAGGTGCACCGCTCGATCCACGCTCACCCGACTCTCAGTGAAGCGCTGATGGAAGCGGCCGCCGCGACGACGGGTGAAGCGATTCATATTTGAAACTTGAGGGCCCGACACGCTCCCCGTTCGGCGAAATGCCGGGCGGGCGGATCGCGTCCACGCGTTTGCCACCCGGCGCTGCCCGTTCGGAACGTTGGCAGGGCTCCGTTCCGATCTAGTTCGCGGGCTGTTTACGTTTCCTGGCGAAGGGCGGTGTGCTCTTGGCTGACGGCATGGACCCGTCGGCCGCCATTTGCTTGATGAGGGTCGTGAGGTACGGAATGAGCTGCTTCTTGCGGCTGACCACGCCCGGCATGTCGAAGATTTCGTCCTGCTCGACGTGGGGATAACTGATTTTCTCGATGTACGCCGAGTCGCCTTTGACGAGCAACAGCGAGTTCTGCGTGTTGATGTCCGTGACGAGCAGCGCGGCGAACGCGAGGCGCTCTTCATCGCGCAAATCCTCGACCGCGGCAGCGATGGGTTTGGCGTGTTGCCAGAAGTTTCCGAAACCGAGTTCTTCGACCTGGGAAACGGCATAGCGAATGCCTTCCTCCTCGTAGATCTTGAAGTCGGAGCGCACGACCTTCTCCGGGGGATTGGCGAGGATGACAGACCCCGAGTTGAAGATCTCGTCGGCGAGTTCCTTGGAGTTCACCCCCGCGATCTGCGAGAGCCATGCCAGAATGATGGCGTCTTTCCCGGTGGCGGTGGGACCGTTGAGATGGAGCGTGTCGGCGATCAATCCGGACATCATGATGCCGGCGATTTCCGGGGATGGTTGGAGGCCCTCGCGTCGAAACAAATCCGCAATGATCGTGCAGGTCGAGCCAACGGGTTCATTGATGAACAGAATGGGCTGCGGCGTGTGCAATGAGCCGAGCCGGTGGTGATCGATCACCTCGGTAATCGTGACTTCCTCCGCTCCTGGGACGGCTTGGGAGAGCTCGTTGTGGTCCACGAGGACGAGGCGGGTTTGAACCGGCTTGAAAATATCGCTCTTCGTGAGGATTCCGATGAGGGCGCCATCGTCGCTGGTGACCATGACGGCATGGTTGGTCACGGAAAACTTCTTGCGGACATCCGCGATGCGCTCGTCGGGACCGACCACCACGAACTCGCGTTGAACGATCCGCTCGATGCTTGAGGCGGTGCGAACAACCCAGGCGGTGGTGGCGGAGTCATAGGGGCTCACGATCACGCTGACGTTCTTTTCCCGGGCGAGCGCGACGATCTCGTCGTCAGGATCAAGATTGCTGGTGATGACCAAGGCCCGAATGCCGAGCTCGATCGAGCGGCGCTGGACGTCGTTGCGATCGCCCACGATGATAATCGATTGGCTGGCTGGGATCCGTTCCCGCTCGGAGATGCTCCAGAATGACCTAATGTCCATTGTGCCGAGTCGAACGAAGAGATCCTCGGTGTTTTCTTCTTGAACGAGATTGAGGGAACGGCCCTTGAGCGCTCGCACGATACTGGCGAGCGAGGTGTGAACCTGACGCATCAAGCGTGGTTCGCTGACCCGGGGAATGAAGACACCGCCCAGATGGGCGAGGGAGACGGTGCCGACCGGTTTGCGGCGGGTATTGGTCACGGGGACCACGCGGATGTGATAACGGTCGATGATTTCCAGCGCTTCCGCGCACGTGGCGGTTTCGGCCAGCGAGATGACATCGGCGGTCATCAAGGCATGAACGCGCGGGGACACGTCGGAAAGGTAATGAGGCAGGGGTTGCCGAAAACGCGCCAGGATGGTATCGATACGGGCGTTGGAATTGCCGCAGCGGGCGGCGACGTAGCCGCGTTCGCCACGCGCTTCCTTGAAAGCGGCATAGCCGATCGCTGAGCAGATGGCGTCGGCGTCAGGATTCTTGTGACCGACCACATAGATCGGCTGGGTCGAAGCGGGGGAGGGCGCGGCGGTGGGTGGAAGCGAGGATACGGGCGGCATCATGGACGGACGGGCGAACATGGACAACGGGTTTGGCTGGTGGAAGCGGGAAATAAAAAGCCCGGCCGCGTTTCGGGGCCGGGCAATCAATAAATCGAGGTGGGGTTGAGTGTCAGGGCCCACGAACGGCCAGTGCACCGGCACCGGTGCCGAGCATCCCGGCGGCTCCGGAGGCGGGAGCGATTCCGTAGATGCGGGCGCTGTTGGCGGCCGTGGTGGCGTTGAAGGGAATGGCCTGACGAATGTTCTGGGGGCGGGCCTGGCTGGTGCTGGTCGGATTATTGGAGTAAAAAGGCGAATTTGCGCCCTGCACATTGGGATACCAGGCGATATTACCGCCGAGGAAAGCGATGAATCCACCGGTGGATTTGTAGACGCCACTGGTTGCGCTCCACGTGCCGTTGGCTTGAAGACCCCGGGTGTATACCACCGGAGTGGTGGCAGCGTCGCTCATCTTGACACCGCCGACGAACTCCCAGGAAGGAGAGCGGCGATTAATGAAGCTGGTATGGAGCTGATTCCGGGCAATACTGGGCGTAATGATGAACTGGAGGGCGACCGCCTCGTTGAAGGCGGGATCATTTTTTGCGAAGTAGAACGACGGATCCGTGAGAATATTATTCTTGGCGAGAATTCCCGGCCAGCGCCACGCGGGTTGAGGCGCTTGGAGCACGGCATTGGTGATCGTTTGCGGATTAGGCAGGCGATCCTGGTTATCGCCGGCGTAGATTTGCGCGGCTTTAAGGATCTCGCGCAGCTTGTTGGAATCGACGGCGCGTTCGGCCTTTTCGCGGACGGTGCCCATGGTAGGGATCACGATTGCTGCGAGGATACCGATGATCGCGATCACGGTAAGCAATTCAATGAGGGTAAATCCCCGCGTGCGATGAGCAGCGGGAGCATCCGGCCCGAGACGCGCGGGGCGACGAGGAAGGATTGGCATATAAAAATAAGTGGGAATGGGGGGGGGAATCGCCTGACATCCCGACAGTTCCTCTGAAAAAATTAGAGCACAAGCAGAAACTCCACTAGAAATGAGGGTAGTGTCGCTCGATTTGAAGGGTGAGGACGATCCCGGCCGGAGGGAGCGTCCGCTGGACTGGTGACTAAAAGCGAGCGCTGCGGGTTTTCGTGCTGTCGCGGACTCGACAATACTTTTCCGAAGGACCTACGCTCTGCCTCCCATGAAGATTTACCTCGATGGCAAGTTCGTCGACAGCAGCGAAGCGAAGATTTCCGTGTTTGATCACGGACTGCTCTACGGGGATGGCGTATTCGAAGGCATCCGCCTCTACGGTGGGAATATATTCCGACTGGATGAACATCTCGAGCGCCTGGAATATTCCGCAAAGGCAATCATGTTGCAGCTGCCCGGGACTCGGGCCGAGATTGCGGAGATCACCTGTGAGACGTGCCGACAAAATGAGCTGAACGACGCCTACATTCGGCTGGTCGTTACCCGCGGGGTGGGAGATTTGGGGCTGGCGCCGTGGCTTTGCCCGAAGCCGTCGATGTTTATCATCACGAGTAAGATTTCACTCTATCCCAAGGAATATTATGAGAACGGCCTCGCGATTGTGACGGTGCCGACTCGTCGGATCAACGCCGCAGCGGTCCCTCCCACCATCAAGTCGCTCAATTACCTCAACAATATTTTGGGGAAGATCGAGGCGAAACAGTTCGGCGCGATGGAGGCGATCATGTTGAACGATCAGGGATATGTGGCGGAGTGCACCGCGGACAATGTGTTCATCGTTCACAAAGGTGAGATTATCACGCCATCCGCGTCGCAAGGGGCACTGAAAGGGATCACGCGGTCCGCCATTTTCGATATCGCGAAGGATTTGGGGTTGCCGATTCGCGAGGCGAACATGACTCGATACGATATCTGGTGCGCCGATGAGTGTTTCCTGACCGGTTCTGGTGCGGAGGTGATTCCCACGGTAAAGCTGGATGGCCGCGAGATCGGTACCGGCAAGCCCGGACCCATTACACAGCGGGTGTTGACTGCATTCCGGTCCCGCGTGCTGATCGAAGGCACTCGGATTTGAGCACAGTCCCGACCGGTAGAAACGCTCCTGACATTCACCGCCTCTCAAGTTTTTCCCCAGCGTCACGATTGCACCGTTGGCGCATGGCGCCGCGCCTAATTGGCGCGGCGCTCAATCCCGCTCGCCCGCACTTGCCAGTGTGGGCGAGTGTGGCATGTTCCGTGCAGAACCCTTTTTCGATTCCATGGCCAATCCGCTCAAATGCGACCTCTGCTCCAAGCCTGCGACGGTCCACCTCACGCAAATTGTGAACAACAAAGTTCACAAGGTGGACCTGTGTGAGGCATGTGCGCAGGCCAAGGGTGTCACCGATCCGAGTGGATTCTCGTTGGCCGACCTGCTCCTAAAAGCATCGCTGAACCCCGAGCCTACGGCGGGTGGAATGCGTTGCGAGCGCTGCGGTTTCACTCAGCTCGATTTCAAGAAGCATGGCCGCTTTGGTTGCCCCGTGTGCTACGAGACCTTCCGCGGGATCGTTGAGCCGATGCTGGAAAACATGCACAACGGCACAGCGCATGCCGGTAAAATTCCGCACCGCGCTTTGGAACGTAAGACCCTTTATGATCGTCTGACTAAGCTGGAGCTGGACCTCACGGACGCGATCAAGTCCGAGCGCTACGAAGACGCCGCCCGAACCCGAGATGAAATCAACCAAGTCAAACAAGCCTTCAGCCAAAACGCCGCGCGCTAAGGCCATGACGATTTCATCGCTCATCGACACGCCCTCCGAGCTGACCGATTCGGCCAGCAACAAGACGGCGATCGTCTTGATGACGCGGGTCCGTCTGGCGCGTAATCTCGCGGGCTATTCCTTTCCGGGATGGGCGAAGCCCGCCCAGCGGGACGAAATCCTCTCGGCCTGCCGTGCAGCCGTGTCCGCCACGCCGCAAATGAAGCGCTCATTGAACGTCTCCATTGGCGAACTGAGCGATCTCGAACGCCAGATCCTCGTGGAGCGTCACCTGATCAGCCGCGAATTGAGCGGGATGAAAGGCGGAGCCGGAGTCATCATCAGTAAGGACCAGGCGTTCTCCGTGATGATGAACGAGGAGGACCACCTCCGGATTCAGGTTTTACGGGCCGGTTTCAATCTCAAGAAGGCGTGGAATACGATCACCGATCTCGACTCGGCGCTCGAGGAGCACCTCGATTTTGCGTTCTCGCCCACCTTGGGTTATCTGACGGCTTGCCCGACAAATCTGGGCACCGGGATGCGGGCTTCGGCGATGATGCATCTGCCGGCGCTGGTGATTTCCAGCCAGATGGAAAAGGTCGTACGCGCCGTGAACCAACTGGGGATGGTGGTTCGTGGTCTGTTTGGAGAAGGTTCGGACGCCAGTGGCTCCATCTTCCAGATTTCCAACCAGACTACCCTCGGCGAATCGGAGGAAGAGATCATCAAGCGACTGAGCTCGGTTCTCCAATCGATCGTTGAGCACGAACTCAATGCCCGGGAAAAGCTGCTTGAGGCCGATGCCGGCAAGCTGCTCGACAAAATCGGACGGGCCTTCGGCATCCTCCAGAATAGCCATCTGCTGAGCTCCAGTGAGGCCATGAATCTGCTTTCGCTCATTCGTCTCGGGGTCGACCTTTCGACCTTCCCCGACTCGAACCGATGCGTCATCGACCGCCTTTTTATTGAGGCCCAGCCCGGTCATCTGCAGCACGCGCAAAAGGGCGAATTCGAGCCCGGTCAGCGTGACGTGCTTCGCGCGGCCCGACTGCGCTCGGAGTTTGCGAATTTTCCGCGGCCGGACTTTAATTTCAACAACGACTCCAAGAACTAACAGCTTCAACCCCTTTATCGTAATGTCCCAAGAACCCATGAACAATTTCACGCCACGCGCTCAGCAAGTGCTCGCGCTGGCTCGCAAGGAGGCCGACCGCTTCCATCACAATTACGTCGGTACCGAGCATATCCTTCTGGGATTGATCAAGCTGGGTCAGGGCGTCGCGGTAAGTGTTTTGCAGAAGATGGGCTTGGATCTCGAAACGGTGCGCTCGGCCGTGGAAAAGCAAGTGGGCACCGGACAGGAAACCAAGACGCAGAACAGTATTCCCTATACGCCTCGGGTGAAAAAAGTCCTGGCATTGGCAGGGAAGGAAGCGAAGACGCTGAACCACTCCTATGTCGGCACCGAACACATTTTGCTCGGCCTGCTCCGTGAAGGCGAAGGCGTGGCTGCCCGCGTCCTGAAGTCCTTGGATATCGACATTGAACGCACCCGGAATGAGATCCTGCGCGAGCTCGATCCCCAGTTTTCCGGGAGCCAAGGAGGCGAAGGCGGCGAAGAAGCGGCCGCAGGCACGCCCCAACGCGGTGCCGTCCAGCCAGAAGACAAAAAAGAAGTGAAGACGCCGGCGCTCAAGGCGTTTGGCCGCGATCTGACGGAACTCGCGCGCAAGGGCGAAATGGATCCCGTGATTGGCCGCAAAAATGAGATCCGCCGCGTCGTTCAGATTCTTTGCCGCCGCACGAAGAACAATCCTGTCCTTATCGGCGAAGCCGGCGTGGGCAAGACGGCCCTCGTCGAAGGTCTCGCTCAGGAAATCGCCAGCGGAAATGTCCCGGAAATCCTCTTTGATAAAAAGGTCATCACTCTCGATCTCGCCCTCATGGTCGCCGGCACGAAGTACCGCGGTCAGTTCGAGGAGCGCATCAAGGCGGTGATGGACGAGATCAAGCGCGCCAAGAATATCATCCTCTTCATCGACGAACTGCACACCATCGTGGGTGCGGGCGCCGCGGAAGGCGCGATGGATGCATCGAATATTTTCAAGCCCGCGCTTTCCCGCGGCGAGCTGCAGTGCGTCGGCGCAACCACCCTCAACGAATACCGCAAGTACATCGAAAAGGACTCTGCCCTCGATCGCCGTTTCCAATCCGTAAAGGTTGAGGCGCCCTCCGTCGATGACACCATTCTCATCCTCAAGGGTATCCGCAGTAAGTATGAGGATCACCACAAGGCCACCTTCACCGACAAGTCGCTGGAATCGGCCACGAAACTATCTGACCGTTATATCACGGGGCGTTTCCTGCCGGACAAGGCGATCGATGTGATGGACGAAGCCGGTTCCCGGGCCCGCATTGGGGCTCTGACTCGCCCGCCCGACGTCGAGAACCTCACCAAGGAAATCGAGTCGGTCTGCGCGCAAAAGGAAAAAGCCATCAGCGAACAGCACTTTGAAGAAGCCGCAAAGTTCCGCGACCAGGAGAAGCAACTGCGCGCCAAGCAGGATCAAGTCACCGAACAGTGGAAGAAGCAGCGCGACGAGAAGCGGGTTGTAATCGACGAAGACCTGATGATGCAGGTGGTCGCCGACTGGACCGGCATTCCGTTGAATCGGATGGAAAAGAAGGAAAGCGAAAAGCTCCTGACGCTCGAAAGTGAATTGCAGAAGGCTGTCATCGGGCAGGATCCGGCCGCTAATGCGGTTGCCCGCGCTCTCCGTCGCTCCCGTGCGGATCTCAAGGATCCACGTCGCCCCATCGGTTCCTTCATGTTCGTCGGTCCGACCGGGGTCGGGAAGACCATGCTCGCGAAGCAACTTGCTGCCCAGATGTTCGGCAACCAGGACGCGATCATCCAGATCGACATGTCTGAATACATGGAGAAGTTCGCGGTCTCCCGGCTCGTGGGTTCGCCTCCGGGCTACGTCGGCTACGAGGAAGGCGGACAGTTGACGGAGGCCGTTCGGCGCAAGCCGTACGCGGTCGTGCTCTTTGACGAAGTCGAGAAAGCTCACCCCGACGTGATCCAGTTGCTCCTCCAGATCTTGGAAGACGGCCGTTTGACGGACTCGCTTGGGCGCACCGTCGATTTCCGCAATTCGATCATAATCATGACCTCGAACGTTGGCGCGCATCTCTTGCAACGTCAGACGTCGATGGGGTTTGCCGCCGCCACCTCGACGTTTAATGACGCTGAAAAAATGCGCGAAAAGGTCCTCGAAGAAGCCAAGCGCGTCTTCAAGCCCGAGTTCTTGAACCGAATTTCGGATATCATTTTCTTCCGTCCCCTGGACAAGACTGACCTGATCAAGATCGTCGAGCTGGAGACCGCGCAATTCGCGAAGCGTCTGACGGACCGGAAGATCACCCTCGAATACACGCAGGAAGCGAAGGACTTGCTGATCGATAAGGGTTATGACGAAAAGTACGGTGCGCGTCCGCTGCGGCGTGCCGTCGAACACTATCTGGAGGACCCGCTGGCCGAGGCTCTACTCAGAGGTGAAGTCAAGGATGGCGAGCCGGTCATTGTCTCGCGCGAGGGCGACAAGCTTATCTTTAAACAAAAGACACCCCCTGCCGCGCCTAGCGGCGTATCGCAGTAAAAACGACGACCACCCGTCGTCCAACGAAGCCCCGCCTCCCGAGAACAACGGAGGCGGGGCTTTCCGTTTTCAGGATGGAAGGAGATTTTCTGCATTTCACCTTGGTCCGGTGAGCCGATAACAAGCTGCAGTGAAGGTCCGGATTTTCATCTTTGTGGTTGGGGCACTCGCCATGGCAGGGTCGTCGCGGTCTGCGCAGCCGGGTGGCATCGTGGAATCAGAGGCGCTTTACGCCCCGAGTCATCAGCGCCTTGCCGCCATCCATACGGCCGCTCAACGGGACGGGTGGGCGCCGCAAGTCGCGGTAGTGCGCCAAACCGCCTTCCTCGCCTACGATCAGGAAAAACTCCAGGCGGCCGAAGCCTGGTTTCATGTCTATCGCTGGTCCCAGCTCTTCACGCAGTCCGAATCCGAGTACGTGCCTGAATGGGTGCGGGCGGTGAATGAGCAGCGGGTCGGGCACGCAAATATGGTCACGCCCGTACCGCGACGTACCTCTCGACTGGGGTCGTACCTTCCCGCGGAACTCCAACGCTGGCTCATTGGTACGACCACGTTTTCGGCCGAGTTTTTCTCGTTGGTTTCGACCGTCGATTATCTCCCGAGAGTTTTCGAGATCCTCGCGGAGTTGCACCATCGCGATCCGATCCGCTTCAAGTCCCATGCCTCCCTCGCGCTCGCCATCGCGCTCGTCTTCGATGTGCCTCCTCCTCCGGTCTGGCCGCATGGGCAAGTCACCGCGGGCGCGTTGCCGCGAAACCAGCCGAAACCGGCGGAGGCGTTTGCCTGGTGGATCAAGCAGGAGCAGCTCGGCCGAACGGATCACAACCTCGCGCGCCTCGGCGCGGGTGAATTGAAGTTTGTCGTGGATACGGCGGCACCGTGGGCGGAACTCGAGTGGTCACAGCAAGCGTGCCGTCAGCATCCACTGGGCAGTCTGGGGAATGTGTATTCAATGATCAAATACCGCCACGACCGCATCGCGGCGGATGCCCATGTCTGGCCGGGGCGCAGCTACACGTTGCCTGAGATCCTCGCGAGCGGCGGGATCTGCTCCGATCAAGCGTATTTTGCGACCCAGGTAGGAAAGGCGCGGGGGGTGCCGACGATTCTCATTTTCGGTTCCGGAAACGACGCGCGACACGCCTGGTTCGGTTATCTCGACGGCAACAAGCAGTGGCAACTGGACGCGGGTCGTTACGCGGAGCAGCGACTGGTCACGGGCATGGCGTTTGATCCGCAGACGTGGAGGCCCTTTACGGATCACGATTTGCGCTTCCTTTCAGAGCGTTTCCGCGAGCTGCCGTCCTACCGGCAGTCACGCATTCACACCGTTTTCGCCGAACAGTTTCTCGCCGAGGATCGGGCGCCCGCCGCTGCCCTGGCTGCCCGACGAGCGGTAAAGTTCGAGCGTCGAAACCAAGCCGGCTGGGAGCTGCTCTTACAGGCGGCGCGGAGGGAAGGGCGCGATGCGCGGACGATGGAAAACATCCTGCGCGAGGCGACGATTGCCTTTCAAAGTTATCCCGATTTGGAAGCCCAGTACGTCAATCGCACGGCCGACAGCTTGCGGGCTCGCGGGGAAACGAGTGCAGCCGATGCCGAAGTTCGGCGAATCGCCCTGAAAAACAAGGGAGCGCGCGGCGATCTGAGCGTGCAACAGGCCCGCGATCAGATGCGCCGCGCCATTTCCAGCCAGCCGCTGCCCGAGCAGGTTCGGGTCTATAACCAGATCCTGGATACGTACGGCCGCGGAGCCGGGATTGGTTTCTTTGATGACGTTGTGGTCGGCTTCACGGAGCACCTAATGCAGCTCGGCCGAAAGGCGGAGGCCGCCAAAGCCGTGGAGCGCGCGCGCCAGAACCTGAGAATCGAGCCGGGCAGCCAGCTTGCCCGAGAATTGGAACGGCTCGCCAGCGTGGTTCGCGCCGCCAAGTGAGTCGCGTCTCCGTTTTCCTTCGCTGTCACGCCGACGCGAAATCAACCTGGAAAATGCAGTTGAAGCCACAGATTTCACAGCGGAACACCGATGACCAAGGTATGCTGCATTTCGGGCCCTTCACCTTGCGGGTTGATGGCAGTCAGGTGCTCCTTGATCTGCAATTCGCTGGATCCGTGTCATCGGTGTCATCCGTGGTTAATCTGATCGGCCGAATTCAGAATCAAGGCTCCTTCTCAGCCGTTGATCCCGCGACCTCGAGAAATGCGGCCAAAGTCGGGTCAAGGGTGGTCGAATGACGCCAGCCGAGCACGAGGCGGCTTTCGGGCGCTGGACCATCGAGTTGTCGAAAGCTGACATCGGGCGGCAGGTGTTGCGCCTCGGACGGGGTCATAAATGTGACGCCAAGTCCGGCCCGCACCAAACCGACGCCATTGGCTCGAGGCCAGATCTCCTCCGCGATCCGCGGGGTAACCCCCGCGTTGGCAAAGGCGGCGAGAATGCGGTCATAGAAGCCCGGATTATGCGTGCGCGGAAAGAGAACAAACGGGGTGTTGGCGAGGTCCCGCAACCGGAGTGAACCACCCGGATGCTGAGTCAAGGGATGGGCGGCGGGCAGGAGCACGCCATTGCGTTCCCGAAGGAGCACGCGCGTCCGAAGTCCCGGCGTGGGGGCGTCCGGGTGAAAAAAACCGCACCCGATTTCCCCCTCCTTCAACGCCGTCAGCTGGGCGGACGTGGGCGACTCCGTGAGCTCCAATCGGATACGCGGATGGCGCTGGTGAAATTCGCGGAGGATACGCGGCACGACCGTGGCCATGGCCAGGCCGGTGAACGCCACCCGCAGGCGACCCACTTCACCGCCCGCCACCGCCTGTAATTCGGCGGGGAGGGCGGCGACACTGCGGAGCAAAGGCTCGAGTCGCTCCAGCAAGAGCTTTCCGGCGGGAGTGAGCTCCACCCCGCGACGGGTGCGATTGAGCAGATCGGCGTCGACGGCACACTCAAGCTGTGCAATCGCGCGACTGAGGGCGGGCTGAGCGATCGCGAGGGCTTCCGCGGCCTTGCGAAAATGCAGCTGTCGCGCCACTTCCCGGAAGTAGATCAGGTGGCGAAGCTCGAAATCGAACTGATACTCACGCGGCATCACCGACACCCAAATAAGTATTTCCCAAGCATGGCAACAGTTTGGTAGGATAGCAGAGTTCGAGAAAGGATTTGAGCCCGCTTCGGGTGGTTTCCTTCCTGTCCTCGACCGCCAAACCTTTTATTTCTTTCCATGCCTAAATCACTCTTCGAAAAAGTCTGGGACGCGCATGCGGTCCGGACCCTGGCCAACGGTCAGACGCAATTGCTCATCGGCACTCACCTCATTCACGAGGTCACCAGTCCCCAGGCCTTTGGCATGGTGCGCGATCTTGGTCTGAAGGTGGTGATGCCGCACCGGACGTTCGCGACGGTCGATCACATCGTGCCAACGGACCAGTTTGTGGAGCCGTACAGTGATCCGCTGGCGCAGGCGATGATGGATGAATTGCGCAAAAACTGTGCGGAGTTCGGCATCACGTTTTTTGACCGGGCGACCGGCAAGCAGGGAATTGTGCACATTGTTGGCCCGGAGCAGGGGATCACGCAGCCCGGCACGACCATCGCTTGTGGCGACTCGCATACGAGTACGCACGGTGCGTTTGGCGCGGTGGCCTTTGGCATCGGAACGACGCAGATCCGCGACGTACTGGCGACTCAGACGATGGCGCTGGGCAAATTGAAGGTGCGGCGGATCAACGTCACGGGAAAGCTCCAGCCCGGGGTTTACGCCAAGGATGTAATCCTGCACATCATCCGGGTCCTCGGGGTGAATGGCGGAACCGGATACGCCTACGAATACGCCGGCGAGGTGTTCGATCGTTTCTCGATGGAGGAGCGCATGACGGTGTGTAACATGTCGATCGAAGGCGGCGCTCGCGCGGGTTACGTCAATCCCGATCAGACGACCTTTGAGTACCTGAAGGGTCGTCCTTACTCGCCGAAGGGTGCGGCGTGGGATGCCGCCGTGGAGCGTTGGGCCGGCTTCGCGAGTGACGCCGGGTGCCACTATGATGACATCGTGACGATGGATGCGGCCGACATCGCACCGACGGTTACGTGGGGCATTAATCCGGGCCAGGGCATTTCCATCAACGAGACGATTCCTGATCCGGCGCTGGCGACGGCGGTGGACGAGAAAGCGTCTATCGAAGAAGCGCTCGCTTACATGAAGCTGACACCGGGCGCGCCTATCAAAGGCACCAAGATCAACGTGGCGTTTCTGGGTTCATGCACCAACGGGCGCTTGAGCGATTTCCAGGAGGTCGCGAAGTTTTTGAAAGGCCGGAAGGTGGCGGCCGGCGTCAAAGCCATCGCGGTTCCCGGTTCCCAAATCGTCGCGCTCCAATGCGAAAAACTTGGGCTCGACAAGATTCTCGCCGAGGCCGGATTTGAATGGCGCGCGGCCGGATGTTCCATGTGCCTCGCGATGAATCCCGACAAGCTGATCGGCGATCAACTCTGCGCGAGTTCCTCCAACCGCAACTTCAAGGGACGCCAGGGCAGCACCACGGGGCGGACCATTTTGATGAGTCCGTTGATGGTGGCCGCTGCGGCGGTAACCGGCAGTGTGGCGGACGCCCGCGAAGTGTTCAGCGTTTCATCCCATTAAGACGTTTCAGCGCCCGCGGCAGCGCTAAAGTATCTGGAAGTTCAATACGACTTCCGGAGGCACCAAGACCGCGGATCAACCTTCCTTTACTCATGGCTCTCGAAAAAATCACTCACGTCACGGGTCGCGGCGTCTCCATCCCCGGCAACGACATTGATACCGATCGCATCATTCCGGCGCGCTTCATGAAGTGCGTCACGTTCGATGGACTTGGCGAATTCCTCTTTTATGACGTTCGCAAAAACGCGGATGGCACGGACCGCCCGCATCCGTTGAACGACCCCCGCTTCAAGGGCGCGACCCTGTTGCTCTCCGGCGCCAATTTCGGTTGCGGCTCGTCGCGCGAACATGCGCCGCAGGCCATTCAGAAGTACGGCTTCAAGACGATCATCGCGGAGAACTTTGCCGAGATCTTCTTTGGCAACTGCACCACGCTCGGCGTGCCGTGCGCGACGGCCAGCCGCACTGATATCGCAAAGATCGCGGCGGCGATTGAAGCGGATCCGCAAACGGAGGTCGTGGTCGACGTCGCGAAGCAGGAGATCCGATGGGGGGGGCAAACGGTGCCGGCTGTTGTTCGCGCCGACGCCCTTGATGGGCTGGTCAATGGTCGTTGGGATGCGATTGCCGAGCTCCTCGATGGTGCGGCTGCGGTCCAGACGAAGGCGGTGACGCTCCCGTATCTGGCCGCTTAAAGCGGGCGGTCACGATCGGTCGATAAAGCCGGACGTCAGTCCCTCGCAGGACCCAAGGCCAAGGGGTCCCTATTTTCCAAACCCGCGGTTGGGCGACCACTCGCGGGTTTTTCCTTTGTAGTTTTCGTGAACTTTTCCCTCGCCGCATCGTCACACCGCGACACGTTCTCCTTTTCACCCATGTTCTTCGCGTTGATTGAAGTGTTCAAGGGCGCAGGCCTGCTGATTTATCCGCTCGGTATTTGCTCTGCTGCCGCGGTGTTCATCATTTGCGAACGGTCATTCGCACTCCGGCGGGTGGCCATCATGCCGCAGGACTTGGTTGACGCGGTGGTGGAAGGCCGCCCCGTGATGGGAGGGAAGCACACCGTACTCGCCCGAATCGTCGATTTCGCGACCCGCCACCAGCACGATGAGGGAGCGATCAAAGCCTTCGCGCGTTTGGAAATTAACCGGATGGAACGTGGGATTCCGTACCTTGACGTCATCTACGCGGCTGCGCCGCTGATTGGGTTGACGGGGACGGTTACCGGTCTTCTGCGCGTTTTCTCGCAAATCTCGCCTGATACCGGGTTGCCCGACCCGGTGGCATTTACCCAAGGTGTGGCGCTCGCGCTTTCCGCCACGGTCATTGGACTCTCAATCGCGATCCCGTCGCTGGTAGGAAGCGGCTATTTGCAGCGCAAGATTGAGAATTACGCGGCTCAGTTGGACGTGCTGCTCGAGCGTCTGCTGAACCGCCCCCGCGAATGAGTTTATTGCAGCACAAGCGACGGAAGCGACCCGAGATGAACCTCGTGGCGCTGATCGACGTCCTCGTGATGTTGATCTTTTTTGCCTTCGTCACGATGCAGTTTAAGTCCGCTGCGACGTTGAACATCACGCTGCCCAAGGTGGAGACAGCCGGGAAAAACGAGTTTCGCGGAAACGTCACCATCGGAATCGATAAGGAGGGAGCTCTGACTTTCAACGGCAAGGTCGTCACCGATCAGGAATTGTTGGCGCTGCTTCAGCAGGTGAAGGACGTCGACAAAGACATCCCGGTCCTCATCCGGATGGACGAAAAAGGAACCCTGGATCGGCTGACATTCGTGTGGGATGCCTGTCGCCGGGTGGGGCTGACGAAGCACAGCTTGCAGAGCCGCTAAACGCATGGAAGCGGCGGTGGGCGGGTGGATTTTTTCGCTGGGGAAATGTCCAGCGGCGCCCGGCAGCGCTGGTTATTTGTTTCCGCGGCTTGACTACTCACTGCCCGCTCCTCGCTACTCGCAGCGCAATGAGAATCGTCATTACTGGAGTTACGCGGGGATTGGGCCGGGCCTTAGTCGACGAGTTTGTCCGCGCCGGACACACGGTGATTGGTTGCGGGCGGAGCGGAGACGCGATTTTTGATCTTCGCATGACGCATCAAGCGCCGCACGATTTTTCGGTGGTCGATGTGGCGCTGGACAACAAGGTCGCGCTGTGGGCCGCCAAGGTTCTGGAGGCGGCCAATCCACCGGATCTTTTGATCAACAACGCGGCAATCATGAACCGGCTCGCGCCGGTGTGGGAGCAAGACGACCGCGAGTTCACGAAGCTGGTCGACGTGAATATTCGCGGAACGCAAAACGTGTTGCGTCACTTCGTTCCCGCAATGGTGGCGCAAAAGAAGGGCGTGATCGTGAATTTCAGTTCAGGCTGGGGCCGCAGTGTATCGCCGGAGGTTGGCCCGTATTGCATGTCGAAGTGGGCGATTGAGGGCCTGACGAAAGCGATGGCGGAAGAATTGCCTGCAGGGATGTCTGCGGTACCGTTCAACCCGGGTGTGATCGACACCGAGATGCTTCGGTCCTGTTGGGCCGATGGAGCGGCGTCTTATCCTAAAGCTGAGCAGTGGGCGAAAGTCGCGGCGCCGTTTATCTTGAAACTTGGACGGAACGACAACGGTCAGTCCGTCACGGTTGGCGGTTACCTCCACTAAGGGACTCGGTCAGAAATAAACGCTCAAATCTACTTGGGCTTGAGTCGCGATCCGGCGTTGCTGGCTCAGTCACCGATCGGAGATAGGCTCCGTCGCCAGCGCCTTGGCTGGCGACCCAA
>Ga0163144_10007082_pt1 | contig 24622 bp, 14 predicted proteins | sample OliLak19BULKMAT1_FD_123175 | JGI IMG/M metagenome (GOLD analysis project Ga0163144, IMG submission 123175) | Freshwater microbial mat bacterial communities from Lake Vanda, McMurdo Dry Valleys, Antarctica - Oligotrophic Lake LV.19.BULKMAT1 | ecosystem: Environmental > Aquatic > Freshwater >...
AATATCCTGACCCCGACGGGCTTGCCGGTCCAGACGCAAGGCCGCGGGACTTTTTCCTCGCCGGACTTGAAAAGCGGCCCTCTGGCCGCGGGTCCCGGCGGCCGGTTCAGCGCGGCGTTCCGGTGGACCCTTTCCCTTCCCGCCGACCTGCCTCCCGGAACCTACGCGTTCGGAGTCAGAGCGGTGTCCGCGTCCGTCCCGTCCGTCCGTCTCGCCGGGCTTCGCGGCACGCGGCAGCTCGTCATGACCCGGGATCTCGCCGCCCTTCCTCCTTTCAAGGTCGGCAAGCCGGCGGCGCCGCGTCTGACCTGGACGCTGCTCACCGACGTGCCCGGCGCCGACGGAAGCCGCGGGACCGTGTCGGCCGAGGACGCCGCCGATTTCGCCCTCGCGGGGCAGGTCGTCACGCAGACCCACGCCTATGTCGTTCCGCGGTCGCCCCTATACCGGCTCGAGCCGTATCTTCCGATGGTCTCCCAGGGCGACCGGCACGTCCCCAATCCGCCGCCGCTCGCGTTCAAGTTCCCGTCGGGCTCGCTGACGGTGCGCGTCCGGCGGCCCGACGGAAAGACGGAGGTGCTGGGCCCGGCGCCCTTCGCCGCGGCGCATAGCCGCTCGCCGTCCACCGCGCGCGGCGTGCCGCTCAACGGCGAGGGAGCCGCCCCGGTGGACGTGTTCCAGCTGACGACCGAGACGAGCGCGTTCGACTACCGCTTTCCACGGTACGGCCGCTACGAGATCGAGATGACGGGCTCGGTCGAGGACGCCGCGGGCAACTCCTACGCGGGCGGCGGCCGCTACACGGTCTTCGTCGCCGAGCGCCTCGATCTCGAGCCCGCGATCCTGCCGATGACCCCGCTCCAGGCCGGCGACGCCCTCAACCCCGGGCTCACGATCCTGCCGGGCGTTCCGGCCGAGGTCACCCTCTCGGTCACGCACTTCCCGGAATCCGATCCGGCGAGGGCGGACCATCGGTCGATCGAAGGACGCGCGAATCGCTTCGGCGTCTTCACGCGGAAGGCCGGCGCGCCCCCTCTGATCATGCGGACGCCGGGCGAGTTCGTCGTCGAGACGACGGCCAAATACACGGACGAGCAAGGCGTGCTGTGGATGGGGTCCTCGCGCTGGGGCCAGGTCGTCGAAACCCCGGGCTCCCCGCTCGTCGCGCACGGCCGCCGCGGCCGGATGAACCTGCGGATCCAGCTCGCTCCTCCGGCGGGCCGCTGGTTCGATTCCCCGCACGACATGGAGTCCGGCCACATGCGCTTTCCATATTCCTCCGGGGACGTGCTGTGGCAGACCGAGGACGACTGCCTGTTTCCGTCGCTCACCGTGAGGGACCGCGAGGGCCTCGTCGAGGCCTCGATGCGCCGGACCTTCGGCGTCGCCGAGCACAGGAGCGTCTTTCAGCTGGACTATGACTTCGACGATCGCGCGCGCGCGGGAGAGCTGCCGCTGCCGCTGGCGGCCCGCGGCGCGTTCGCTCCCGCGTCCGATCCCCGGAACATCCGCGTGCACGGCTATTTCTACGCGGGAGCCCAGCGGCCCGGCGAGCGCGTTCGCGAGGTCGTATCCGATGATCGAGGAGTCCAGGGGCACGGGTATTGGCGCTTCGGCGAGCCGTACGGGATGCAGCCCGGCATCGGCGCCGAGGGCGACCTCACGAACGACTTCAAGTTCCTGTACGGCGGAGCCGTCTACCGGGACGACGATGCGAAGCTCAGGCGCTACGGGATCTACGGCGCGTTGTGGGTCGACGTTCCAAATCGAGGCAAGCGCCTCTCGCGCGTATTTCCTCCTTTCCAAGGCGCGAACGGCGGCCCGAGCGGCGGCCCGCTCATGACGCTCGGAGGCGCGGAGATCGAGGGCTTCGTCGTCCCCCTCGCCGCTCGCCCCGGGACGATCCTCGAGACCGGGGATGCGTTCTCGTTCAGCGCGGCGATCGCGCCGCCGCTGCCGGCCTCCGTCGAAGCCGTCGTCACGGGGCCCGGAGGGTTCCGCCGTAAGATCTCGGGCCGCGCCAACTCGGTCGGCTATTTCTACCGTCCCGAGCAGGACTTCAAGGTGACGGCGCCGGGCCTCTACCGTGTGTCCGCGACCGCGACCTTCGATTCCGACACCTCGGCGGGCCCGATGTCCGCGCCGTATCCGACGGGCACCGTGCTGGGCGCGAAGGACGGCGGCTTCGACGTGTACGTCGTCGACCGCGGGTCCCCCCCGCTGGGCGCGGGCGTCCCGGCTCGAAGCGATATCGAGGGCCTCGGCCCGGTCGCGCTTCCCGTGACGGTTCCGGGCGGCGCGCGCGGCGAGCTGCGGTACACCATAGCCATGCCCGGCTTCCTGCTCGAGGAAGGCTCGCGCTCGCTTGACGGGCCGGACGCGGTCGTCGCTTACGATCCTTTGGCCCTGAGCCGGACCTTCCCGAACATCGACGTCAAGCTCGGCCGGACCGGAGGCCCCCCCGGGCTCGTCGACACCGTGTGGGTGAGCATGATGGCGGAAGGAGCCGACGGCCGCTTCCACGCGCGGCAATTGACGCTGCAGGGGCCCGAGCTCCATGCGCCCTCGGATTCTTCGCCGAATGGTATCATCAAGCGGTAAAAGCGCATGACTCGCAAGATCAAACCCGTTCGGGCCGGCGCTTTCCTCCAGTCCTTCCTGGGACTGGCCGCCGCGCTGTCGATCCTGGGCGTCGTCGAGCTCGGGCTGCGGACCGCGTACGGCCCTCCCGCGCGGCGCCCGCTTCCCGAGAATTTTGAATACGCCCATATGGAGGTGCTCAAGCCCTACTTCAAGCGCCGGTGGGGCCTCGGGGGCGCGGCGACCATGGTCCCTCAGCGCCGGGAGTCCCAAGCTCCGCCGTTCGCGGCGTCCAAGCCGGCCGGCACGCTGCGGATCTTCATCGTCGGCGGATCCGTGGCCCTTCCCTTCTCGAACATCACCGGAACGAAGCTCGAATCGTTCGTCCGCTCCGCGCTTCCGGGACGTCAAGTCGAGATCGTAACCTGCGGCATGGCCGCCTACGACAGCCGCCGTGAGGCCGCGGTCATGAGGGAGATCCTCGACTATCAGCCGGATCTCGTGATCCTGCTGTCGGGCAACAACGAGTACCACGGGCCCGAGATCCGCTTTCCCCGCCTCGTCCTGCTCGATCACCGCCTCGGCGCCATGTGGTCGTACCACGGGCTGAAGGCGCTCGTGTCCCTCGGGCTCAAGCCGCGAAAGCCGGCCGAGGTTAATCCGGAGCAGTCGAATCCGCTCTTCGAGAAGAACCTCCGAGAGATGGCGCGCATGTGCCGCGCGCGCGGGATCCCGCTCGTTCTCAGCACGCTCGGAGCGAACCTCAGGGATTCGCCCCCGAGCTCGCAGCGGCCGAAGCTGGACGAGCCGCTCTATTTCGACGCGATCCGCGCTTGGGAGGAAGGAAAATACCGTTTCGCCGGCGAGCGGCTACAGCGGTTCGTCGAGCGCTTCCCCGAGGATCCCTACGGGCGCTTCTACCTGGCGAAAGCGCAGGATCGCCTCGGCGACCGCCGCGGCGCCCGCAAGAACTACGCGCTGGCGTCCGACCTCGATCTCCCCGGGAACCGGACGTCGCCCGCGCGCAACGAGATCATCCGCCGCGTGGCGCGCGAGGAAGGGACGATCCTCGCGGATCTCGAGAAGGTCTTCAAGGCGCTCGCGTCCAACGAGACGCCGGGAGCGGAATCTTTCCGGGACACCTGCCATTGGATGCAGGAGTTATATCCCCTCGTGAGCCTGACGGTGCTGCGCGCGGTCCACGAGCACGCTCGCGCGCGCCGCGTCTCGGCGCTCGCGCCCGCCGCCGACTGGAGCTGGGGCTGGGCCGAGGGCCTGGAGCCGGCTCTCGGCCGCCCTACGATCACCCCGAAAAGCCGGGATAACTACTTCAACGACGCGCTTCACTCCGCTCTGGCCCTGGCGGTCGTCGTCGACGGGGAACGGCTGTCGGAGGGCTCGATCGATCTGATGCAGCGGACGATGAACCAAGACGCCGCGAAATTCGAGCGCATGACCCGGTCGAAGGCCGACCTCGACCCGTTGTTCGAAAAGCAGTGGTTCCAGGATTACCGGCAGGGGATCAGCGAGCATTGGCCCGTGGTCCTCGTCCATCTGGGCGAGGCGTGGCGCCGCGAGCGCCGCCCCGACTTGGCGCTCGCAAAATTCTCCGAGGCGCTCGCGCTTCAGCCCGATTATTACCAGGCGCGCCTGCGCCGCGCGGTCGCGACCGCGGACCGCGCCGAGCTCGAGTCGCTCGCCGACCAGTTCCCGGGCCGCGCCGAGGCCCGGCTGTGGGCGGAGCATTTCCGTGAGCGGCGCTAAAAAACGCCTGCGGCGCGCGCTCGTCCCGGTAGCGCTCGGGCTTGCGGTCTCCCTGGCGCTCCTAGGCGTCGTGGAGGTCGGGGTTCGGCTCGCGTACGGCGCGCCCCCCGCGCACCGGCTCCCGGATAATTTCAAGTACGCGTACCTCGACGTGCTCAAGCCGTTCTTCCGGCGCAGCCGGACCGGGTGGGGCAGCGCCCGGATGATTCCTCAGCGCGCGGAGTCGCTGGCCCCTTCGTTCTCGACGCCGAAGGCGCCTGGCACGCTGCGGATCTTCGTCGTCGGGGGATCGGTCGCCACTCCGTTCTCCGTCGACGGCGCCACGCAGCTCTCCAAGTTCGCCTCCTCCGCGCTTCCGAACCGTCCCGTCGAGGTCATCAGCTGCGGCATGGGCTCGTACGACAGCCGCCGGGAGACGGGAGTGCTCCGGGAGATCCTCGATTACGAGCCGGACCTCGTGGTCCTTCTCTCGGGCAACAACGAATACCACCTCGACACGCCGTATCCGCGGCTCCTCGTGCTGGATCATCTCCTGAACGGAATCGCCGTCTATCGAAAGACGACCGAGCTCGTGCGCTCCCTCGTCGGTAAAAAGGATCCCGACCCGTCGCCCGCGTTCGGCCGGGCCAACGAGCAGTTCGAGCGAAACTTGCGCGGAATGGCGCGGCTGTGCCGGGAGCATAAAATCCCGCTGGTCCTGAGCACGCTGGGCGCGAACCTGCGCGATTCCCCTCCGTCCTCCCAATGGAGGCGGCCAATGCTGGAGGCGAGCGTTTTTTTCGACGCGCTCCAGGCCCTGGACGAGCGAAGATATTCGTCCGCCGCGGAGGGCCTTCGGAGGTTCACGGCGGCTTTTCCCGAGGACCCGTACGGCCGCTACTACCTGGCGAAGGCGCAGGACGGGCAGGGCGACTATCGCGAGGCTAAACGGAACTACGCCTTGGCGGCGGACTTCGACCTGCCCGGGAACCGGACCTCTCCGGCGCGCAACGAGATCATCCGCCGCGTGGCGCGCGAGGAAGGCGCGATCCTGGCGGATCTCGAGAAGCAGTTCGAAGCGCTCGCGCCTCAGGGGATCCCCGGCGCCGAGACCTTCCGGGACTCATGCCATTGGATGCAAGAATTCTATCCTCTCGTCAGCCTGACGATCCTGCGGGCGGCCTCCGAACGCTCGGCGTTGGCGCCGGCGGCCGCCTGGCGGTGGAGCTGGGCCGCGGGCTTGGAGGAGCGCCTGCGACGGCCGGTCATCCCGCCGGAGAACCGCGCGAGGTATTTCGAGGATACGCTGCTGTCGGCGCTGGCCGCGGCCATCGTGATCGATCGGCAGCTCCTCTCCGAGGAGTCCGTGAACATGCTGCGGCAGATGCTCAGCCGCGACGCCGTGAAGTTCGAGCGCATGACCCGCACGAAGGCCGGCCTCGAGCCGTTGTTCGAGAAGCACTGGTTCCGGGATTATCGGGAGCGCGTCGATAAGGACTGGCCCGCCGTCCTCGTCCATGTAGGCGAAGCGAGGCGTCTAGAGGGACGGCCGGACCTGGCGCTCGCCCTGTTTTCCGAGGCCGCGGCGCTTCAGCCGGATTATTATCAGGCACGCCTGCGCCGCGCCGTCGCGGAGGCGAACCTCGGGCGCCGGGCGGAGGCGCTGCGCCAGCTGAACGCGCTGGCCCGCGAGTTCCCGTTCCGGGCCGAGCCGCGGATTTGGGCCGAGCACTTCGGGCGGCGCCCTTGACGCGCGCGCGCGCCGGCGTCCTCGCCGCCGCGCTCTTGGCGGGATGCGCGCCGGGGCGGCGCGAAGCTCCGCCGTCCGGCCAGGCGCCGCAGGCCGCCCTCATCCATCTGTCGGAACCGGACGCCGCCGGGCGCGTGGAGGTCTCGGGACGGGCCGGAGCGGTCGGCGGTAAAGGGATGGTGACGCTGTTCGACCTGGACACCGGCCGGTTCGGCTGGGCGGACGCGAAGGCGGACGGGAGCTTTCACGCGGCGCTTGCCGCATTAGGATCCTCGATCCTCCTCCGTTACGACCCCTCGGGAACTCTGACGCGCCGGTTCCTGGATTGGAAATCCTTGAGCCCGGGCGCGGCCGTCAACTCCAAATTGCTCGCACCGCTGGCGGGCGTGATCCTTCAAGTCCCCCGTCCGTCCAAGCTGCGAAGCCCCTTGGCCTTCGCCGGAGGCGGGCTCGCGGGGTTTTACAGCTTCGCCGAGCCGCTATTCCCGTCCTTCCGGTTCGAGGGCGCGGTGAGCGGGTTAACCTTCCGGCCGGGCGACGTCCTGCGGGCCAGCGGAATCCTCAAGATCGACTCTCCCGCGCTGCGGCGCGCGGGCGCGATGACCGCGAACGCGGTCCTGACGCTCGAGCGCCTCTCCGAGGCCGACGGCGCGACGCTCATGGGCAACAACTCCTATGCCTCCGTCTATCTCACGCCGACCGGGCTGCCGATCGAGCGCAGAGCTCGATTTTCAAACGAAGGCTTGGAGGTCTCGCACGAGCTCGACCTTCTCAAGGAGTCCGCGGAGCGTGCCGGCGCCGCGGCGGATCTGGCGCTTACTCTTCCGGCGGAGCTCGAGAGCGGCTACTATCGGCCCCATCTTACGTTCCGGTTCAAGGGAGTGCCGCGCGGATCGGGCACGGAGCCGCCCGCCACCCACACGGCCCGCGAAGGACGGCGCGAGATGTCATCGATCGCGCTGCCGATCATAAAGGTCGGCGAACCCTCGACTCCGCGGCTGCATTGGACCCTGCTGATGGACCAGTTGAGCGGCGGCACGCAGGGCGTGCGGGCCATGGAGGACCGCGGCGAGTTCGGCGTCGCTTCGCGGATCACGACGCAATCCGAGACGTTCATCGTCCCGCGTCTCGACGCGGCGAATGGGCTTCCGGCGGTCTATCGCCTGGAGCCGTTCGCGCCGACGATCGCGATCTGCGATCGCTCGCCGCCGGCCGAGCCGAGCGTGCCTTTCCGCTTTCCCTCCGGCGCGCTGACCGTCAAGATCACGGGGCCCGACGGGACGACCCGGACCCTCGGGACGGCGCCTTTCGCCCAGGGCCGCGTCCAGGGGCTCGCCAACCCGAGCGGCGAGACGCTGGCGAATGGAGGCGGGCAGATCAGCGGCGTCTACCAGCTCACCACGCTGGATCCGCGGTTCGAGGTCACCTTCCCGGTGGACGGCCTCTATAAGATCGTTCTCGAAGGCTCCGTCGAGGACGTCTGGGGCGGCGTCTGGACGGGAGGCGGCACCTACGAGGTTCACGTCGCGCGCGCGCTGAGCTTGGACACGGCCGTGATGCCGGGCACGCCGTTCGAGGAGGGAGACTCGTTTGCGCCGGGACTCGTCGTGTCGCCTCCGGTCCCCGCCGACGTGACCGTCCGGCTTCGCCTTGCGCCGGGCTCCGACGCGAAGCGCCTCTCCGACCGGACGATCAATGGAAAAGCGAACAGGTTCGGCCACTTTCAGCCGTCCGGCCAAAGGCTTCCGCTCGAGAAGCCCGGCGAGTACCGCGCCGACGCGACCGCCTCGTACCGGGACGCCGATGGGAATCTGTGGATGGGCGCGCGCACCTGGGGCGGAGTGGTCGCTCCCGTGAAGTCCTCCCTCGTGCTGCACGGCCGCCGCGGCGTCGACAGCCAGCGGATCATCGGCCCTCAATGGTTTTTCCGGACGAGCCTCGCCGGCAGCTCGGGCCTTCCCGATCCCTTCAGCGGCAGCCACCTTCCCTTCCCGTATCAGTCGGGAGACGTCACGTGGGCGTACCACGCCTACGCGGGCGCCACCGTCATGATGTCGGCCCAGGACCTCGGCGGAGCGCTGGGGGATATGCTGGGCCGACGCGCTCGCTACCCGAAACAGAAGCCCGGCTTCCTCGAGGAACGGCTCGCGTCCGGAGAGCTCCCTTTTGTTTCGTCGCGGCCCGACGGCCTCGATCCGCAGTTCGGCCGGACGAAGATCGACCTCTGGGCATATACGTACGGCGCGGTGGAGCGACCTCTCGTCCGCGTCCGTGAGATCATCTCGGAAGACGGGCCTCCCGATCCCTACTGGGCGTTCAACGAGCAGTACGCGAACCAGATCGGGGCCGGGCCCGAGGGAGACCTTCCGAACGATTTTAAATTCATGTACGGCGGGGCCGTCATGCGCGGGCCCGCGCTCGCGCATCCCGAATACGCGATTTACGGCGCGCTCTTCGTCCTCATCCCCGCCGACGACGCTCACGGCGGCACGCGGACCTTTCCTCCTTTTCGCGGAAACGGCGGCGGCCCGGACGCGGGCCCCCTGATGACGTTGGACGGGCGCCCGATCGACGCGTTCCTTCATCCGACCGCGGCGCGAGCCGGCACGGTGCTCGAGACTGGCGACACGTTCGCGCTGGCCGGCGCCGTCGCGCCCCCGTTGCCGGCGCTCGTGTCGTACACGGTGACGTTTCCCGACGGCCGGCGCCGGAGCTACTCCGGAGCGGCGAACAAGGTCGGCTATTTTTATCGCCCCGCGGACGACTTCATCGTGCGCGAGCCCGGGATCTACACGGTGGAGGCGAAGGTCGTCTTCAAGGGGTCGACCTCGGCGGGGCCGGTCACCGAGCCGTTTCCCGAGGGCGGGATCCTGGGATCTGACGCCGGGCGTTTCTCGATCTACGTCGTTCCGCGCGGAAGCCCGATGCTGAGCGTGGACGCCCTGGAGCTGGAGGCTTTCCCGTCCCCCCGAAAGCTGCAGCTGCGCGCCGGCGGCGGCGGCGTCTTTAAAGAAGGATTCGTCACGGCGATGATGCCGGGCTTCATCCTCGAGAGCGGCAAGCTCGCGGAGTCCGGCGGCGCCATTCCTTATCTCTTCGATGCCGCGGTGCTCGCAAAGCGGACCCCGAACCTGGACCTAGGCGCGACGTCGCCGCTTTATCGCTCGCCCGCCGTGACGATCACCCTCTTCGCGAAAGGCGCCGCGCCCGGCGGCGCGCCCGTGTACGCGGCGAGGGTCGTATCGCTCCTCGGACGGGCGACCTCGGATCTGCGGTGACGAAGCGAGCGTTCGCCGCCGCCGCCGTCGTCTTGAGCCTCGCACAAGGCCTCCGCGCGCTCCCGCTCCCGGCGTGGTGCTCTGGTGACGGCGCGCCGGCCGCGCCCGGCTTCTCGATCGTCCCGTCTTCAGGAGGCGTCTTTTCATCCGCGCTGGCGATCACGCCGGACGGGAGCTGGCTGCTCGCGGTAAATCCCGACAACGGGTCCGTGACCTTGATCCGCCCCGACGCCCTCGCCGTCCGATACGAACTGGCGACGGGCGCCTCTCCGCAAACGGCCGCGATCTCGCCGGACGGACGGCGCGCCTACGTCGCCAACCAAGGCGACGGGACGATCTCCCTGGTCGACCTGTCGAAGCGAAGGGTCGAGCGGACCGCGGAGTTCGGCGGCCGGCCCTTCGGCGTGGTCGCCGGCCGGGACGCCGTCTTTGTCAGCGACGCCGGGCGCTGGGAGATCCTCAAGCTCGACCCGCGGACGCTCGAGGTCCTCGCGCGCGCGCCGGTCGAGCCGTTTCCCGCGGGCCTGGCTCTGACCGGCGACGGGCTTCATCTGCTCGCCTCGCATCTGCTGAGCGGAGGCGTGACCCTGCTCGACGCCCGGACGATGCTCGTCGCGGCGACGATGAAGGCGGTCCCGGGTTCCGGCCTGTCCCGGCAGGTGGTCCTGTCGCGAGACGGCGCGCGCGCGTATCTTCCGCAGACGCGCTCCAACCCCACGAACCCCGCGCCGCTGTTCGACGGCATGCTGTCGCCGATCGTCGAGGCGCTGGACCTGCGGACCGGCGCGCTCCTCCGGAACGAGAAGCTCTTCCTCGACGTCCTCGACCGTCCCGGGGCGCTCCCGCTCTCGGCGGCGCTCTCGAACGACGGCTCCACGTTGTTCACGGCGAACGCCGGCAGCAACGACGTCGTGATCATCGCGCTCCCCTCGCGGCGCGTGAAGGGCCGCGTGGAGGTCGGCGCGTTCCCGGACGGGCTTGCGCTGTCGCACGACGGATCGACGCTGTATGTGAACAACACGCTCGACGGCACGCTGTCCGTGATCGACGCGCGCGGGACGGTCGAAGCGGCGCGCGTCCCGCTCACCCGGCTCGCGCTCACCGCCGCGCTGAAGGGCAAGCGGCTGTTCCACTCCTCCGCTTCGCCCCGTCTCGCGCGCGACCGGTGGATCTCCTGCGCGTCTTGCCACCCGGACGGCGGCGCGGACGGCCGGACCTGGCGCGGCTTCCAAGACGGCCCGCGCAACACGCCGGCCCTGTGGGGCGCCTCGCGGACGATGCCGCTGCACTGGAGCGGGGACGTAGCGGAGTTTCAGGATATGGACGCGACGATCCGGAACATTCAGGGAGGGACCGGCCTGCTGGAGCATTACCGCGCGGACGCGGGCTCGACGCAGGCGGGGCTCTCCGAGGATCTGGACGCGTTGGCGGCCTATCTCAATACCCTCGAGCCCGCCCTTTCACCCTGCGTCGAGGCCGACGGCTCGCTTGGCCCCGCGGCCCGACTGGGGCGGGCGCATTTCAAGCGTCTCGGCTGCGCCTCGTGCCACGCGGCTCCCCTCTACACCGATCGCGCCCTGCACGAGGTGGGCACCGGAGACCCGGCGCTTGAGCGCAACCGGCACGGCCGCGGCACGACCTTCGACACGCCGAGCCTGCTGGGCCTGTGGGCCACGGCCCCGTATCTCCACGATGGAAGCGCGCGCACGCTGGCGGAGGTCTTCAAGCCCGCGCGTCCCCGGCGCGCTCCCGATCCGCACGCGGCCGCCGGCGCGCTTACGAGCGTCGAGACGTCCGAGCTGCTGCAGTTCCTTCGCTCGCTGCCGTACCGCGAGTCCAATGAGCGAGCCAGTATCCCGGCTCGCGCAGGCCGGGTCGCCGGGCGCGGACTTCCTCCATCGCCAGCCGCGCCTCCCGGCGCCGCCCCAAGCGCTCCAAAGTGATCGCGCGCCCGAGCGCGGCCTGATAGCCAAGGGGCTCCTCCGCCAGAGCGCGCTCGAAGCAGTCGAGCGCCCGTCCAAGCTTTCCGAGGCGCCGGTACGCCGCGCCCAGGTGGATCAGTGTCTGATAGCGCAGCCGGGCGGGCGGCGCGGACTTCTGATCGGAGAACCAGGGGCGGTCGAAGATCTTCCTCAAGGCCTCGTCGCCGCCCGTGAGCTCGTCGAGGATCTTTTGATCGTGCTCCGCGGCGATCATGAACATATTGACCGCTTCGTCCCACAGGGCATCCCGCGGCCCTAAAAAGGATTTCGCGACGGCCGAATAGACGATCTCCGACAGATCCCAGCGGGAGGGACTCCTCGTACCGCGCAATCCCGGAGCGCGTTCCGCGTCGTCGAGGGCGCGCGTACGCCATTCGGACGCGGGCGCCAGCACGGCTTCGCCCTTCGCCGCGTCGTGACGATAGATCGCTTGGAGCAAGACGGCGTTCACGAGAGAATAGTACCGCGCGTAAAAATGACAGGGATCCCGGAACATCTCGCGGCCCGGGACGCCCAGCGGGCTGCGGCTCGCGAACTCGGCCTCCAGGTCCACCAGGATCGCGCCCTCTTCCGAGGCGACGCGGCGCAGCGCGTCGTTGCGGGCCGGCGGCATGCGCTCTCCCGGGTCGTTCGCGTCGGCCGCGAGCCGGTACTCCGCCGCCGCTTCCGCTCCGCGGTCCAGGCGTTCCAAGGCCTTGCCGCGGTAGAAATGAGAGAAAGCCTCGCGCGGATCGCCGGTCGAGAAGCGCTTGAACCGGAGCGCGGCTTCCGCGAACCGCCCATCCTCCCACGCCGTCCAGGCGAGGAAGAAAGCGCGGTCCTCCAGCGGCAGGAAAATGGGCCCCGTCGTCGGCGCGGAGCTCCGAAGATTCGCCGGGAGCGCGCATAGCGCCACCGGCACCCCGCCCTTCCTCGCCTCCCGGACCATGGCCCTTAGGTTCTCCTCGAACCGGGCCAGACGCGCCTCCGGGGACAGGGCCGCGGGCCCGCTTCGCGCTCCGAGGCGCTCTTGAAGCGCGCGGAACAACCAGAAGCGCCGCAGGCGTCCCGCGAGAAGGATCAGCTTCGGGTAGGCGTGGGATTCGGTGAAATACTCGTTGTTGCCGGAGAAGATCGCGACGAGGTCGGGCTGATAGCCGAGGACCTCGCGCAGCACCAGCAGATCGCGCCGGCTATCGTAGCCCGCCATCGCGCATGAGACGATCTCGATTTTCTTTCCGGGCAGCGCGCGCCTGGACAGCGCCGCGAGCTCGGGCGCGGCGTAGTCGCCGTACGGCAGCGCGACCGAGCCTCCCACGATGAACACCCGGCGCGCCTCCGGCGGCTTCGGATCCTCGAACGCCTGGGCATTGGACTCCGGCCGTCGAGCCTCGCGGCGTGTCTTCCCCCCCGCCGCGGGCACGGCTCGAAAAAAAGGCTCGTGGATGTCCAGATGGGAATACCGGAAGTTCCGGGAGGGCGGCTCCGCCGGCGGCGCGCCTTTCGCGACGCGCATCAAAAGCTCGGAGGACGCGAGCAGCAGAAGCGCCGCCGCGCACGCGGCCGCCGCGCGCAGGATCATAGCGCCCGGTAGGCTTCGAAGACCGTCTTGCCGTCGCGCCTGGGGAACACCGCGAGCCTTTCAAGGCGGAGCCCGTGACGTTTGGCGGCCTGCCGCATATAGTCGAGGGACGGAGCCTGCGCCGGCGGGTCCATGTCGAACAGCAGCACCGCGCCGCGCCGCTGGACCGCCGTCTCCCACCAGGCGGGATCCATGGGCCGCTCGGGGTCGGGGCCCCAGTAAGTCGAGGCCGGGACGACCTTCCCCGACGTGAGGTACAGGATGGTGCCCGCGAAATTCTCGGCCGAGGCGACCAGCGGCCGCTCGCGGCCCGTCTCCGCCAGCCATCGCGACAGGTCCTCGACCGCGAGCGCGGTCTCCGACCCCCGCCCTCCCGAGCGCTCGACCTCGGTCCAGAACCAGCGCAGGACGCGAAGATCCGAGCCGGCGCAGACGAGGCTCGCCAGCAGGACGGCGGCCCAGGCCTTGCGCCTCGACGGGCCCGTTCGAAAGAGCAGCGGGAGAGCGGCGACGGCTATATAAAGAAACGGCAGGACCGGATAGAAATGATTCGGGATGCGGTTGGTCGGCGAGAACAGCGCGGCGGCGAAGAAGCCGGCGAACGCCGCGAGCGGAAGCAGATGACGCATCGGCGCCGGCTCGCCTCGCCGCCGCCGGGCGGCGATCCCGAGGGTGACCGCGACGGAGACGGCTACGAGCAGCGGCATCGGCGTACCCGCCGGAGAATGCCGGTCCTCGGTGAAGAGGCCGATCCAGCGCGTCCCGTCCAGAAGACCGAGCACCCCCTCCGCGCGATCGAGGAGCGCCGCGCGCCAATCGAAAGAGCTCAGGAGCCCTCTTCCCGATTGGAAGAAGCGCGCCGTCCACCAGTCGCTCATCGCGTTGCCCGCGAGCATCGGGACGAACCAGATCCCGAAGGCCGCCGCGCATTGCAGCGCCAGGACCGGACCGCCGCGCGAACGCGTCCACGCGCGCCGCAGAGCGGCGCGGGCCGGCCATGCCGTCGCCGCCGCGCTGAGGAACAAGCCGAAGCACCAGGCGCGAGTGCCGCATGCGAGCCCGAGCAGCGCGCACGCGGCTAGCAGCCAGCGCCGCTCGGCGTCCTCGAGCCAGCGCAGAAACGACCAGTAGGCCCAGAGGCACATCGGCACCACGGACGTCCCGGCGTTGATCCCGAACCGGGACGCTAGGACGAAGCCGCTCGAGCAAGCCCACAGCGCCGCCGCCAGGGCCGCCGCGCCGCGGTCCCGGTGGAGCCTCAGCGCGAGCAGGTAGACGCCCGCGACCGAGAGCATCCCGAAAAAAGTGGAACGCGCGTACGCCGCCCAGGCCGTCGGCCCGAACGCGAGCAGGAACGGCAGGGACAGATAGCCTTCGTAGGGGCCGTGATAAGGATGGAACATCAGCGGCAGGTCGAGGCCCCACAGGCGCAGGCAGACGACGCCCCGAAGCAGCGAAGGCTCATGCCGCAGCATCCCGAGCATCGGATAGAGCATGTCCGCGGCGTCCGGATGGAGGCTGTGGGCCGACCTCGAGACCAGGTGCAGCGCGGCGAAGAGGCACGCGAAGAAGGCCGCCGCCAGCGCGTTTCTCATCGCGGGCGCGAACGCCAATAGTCGAGCCATTGGCGCGCCTCCCCGGATTTGGCCGGACCGGCCGCAAGCAGCTTCTCCAGCTGCGTCTCCGCCTCCTTCAAGCGCCCCAGGCGCCGGAGCGTCAGCGCGCGTCCTAGAGCGGGTTGATAGTCTTTGGGATTCAGGCGTAATGCCTCGTCGAAGGAGGTAAGGGAGCGAACGAGCAGCCCCCGCCGACGAAACACCGCGCCTAAATGCGTAAGCGTCTTGCAGCGAATCTGGACCGGGTCGGCCCGTCCCTGGGTCGGATGCCAAGGCTCGTGGAATTTCTCGGCCACGGCCGCCGTCGATCCGGTGATCTCCTCGAAGAGGGCGGGCGCTCGCTCCAGGCCTGATTGGAACTGGAGGATGGCCTCTTCGGAAAGGCCCCGGTCATCGGAGACGACGGCCTTGGTCACGGCCGAATAAAGCATGAGGCGCATCATATCCTCCGTCAGGCGCGGATCGATGTAAGGCCTGCGGATGCCGGGCTCTTCCTTGTCAAGCCAGCTCCAGTCCCATGCCCGGCTATTCCAGAGGCCCAATCCGTCGATGGCCCGGAGCACCGTCAAATTCGCCAGCGGATAATATTCCTGCCGCCAATGGCAGGCGTCCTTGAAGAAATCGAAGCCGGGCGCGCGCATCGCCGCGAGACCGCGCAGCGTCCCTTCGAAATCGGCCGCTGCCGCGCCTTCTTCTTTGGCCACGCGGCGGACGATTTCGGCGCGCATGGGAGACGACTTCTCGCCCGGATTATCGAGATCGGAGGCGGCCGCGTACTGCCTGCCGGCCTCATCCGTCCGTCCCTGCCGCTCAAGGATCTTGGCCAGGTAGAAGCGGCTGTAAGGGTCGCCGGGATGGAGCCGGGAGTACTCGCGCAGCAGCGATGAGGCCTCCTGTAAGCGGCCGTTCTCCCACGCCTCCCACCCTTCCAATAGACGGCGATCGTTCATGGGCATGGCTCCACCGTCCGAGGTGGGCGCGGAATCCTTGAGATTGGCGGGCAGCGCGGTCAGAACGACGGCGACTCCGTTTCCGCGCGCTTCCCGGACCATGGCGCGCAGATTATCCTCGAATCGGCGAAGCCGCGTCGGAAGAGGCAGTTGGCGAGGCGGACCGGATTGAAGCGCCGAGCGCAGGTCGCGGTAAAGCCACGCCCGGCTCAATCGGGCGTCCAGATAGGCCAAACGCGGGTAGGGTATGTCGTTGTAATATTCATTGTTGCCCGAGAACACGACGATCAAATCAGGCTGATAGGCGATTATCTCGCGGACGATGGCCAGCTCGCGCCGGCTGTCGTAGGCGCCCATCCCGCAGCCGATGACCTCCACGTCCCGGCCGGTCGTGCGGCGAATGAGGCCCGCGAGCTTGTCGTTCGGCCCGCCGTAATCGATGGCGACGGACCCGCCGACGACGAAAATGCGAAGGAGTCCCTCGGGCTTCGGCATCACGAAGCTTCGCGGCAAGGCGCCCATCCTCTGGGATTTGTAGAGAACGAGGCCGCTCGGGAGCTTTTCCGCCTTGAAGAACGGACGGCCCAGGGCGAAATAGGCATAGTCAAAACGGCTCGTGAATTCCGCCGGCGGGGCCCCGCGCTTCCAGCGCAGCGCCCCTTCCGCCAGCGCGAAGCAGCCCGCGATGGCGCAGGTCGAAGCCAGCGCGACCGCGACGCCCTGAAGGCGCGCGCTTCTTCTAGAGCGCGGCCCGGAGGGCTTCATAGAGAGGCTCACGTTGGATCTCGGGCGAGGCGGACGCGGCTAGGGCGAGCGATTTGCGGGCCTCGAGGTCCCGGCCTCGCCGATGTTCGAGCACCGCTTGTTGAAGGCGCAGCTGCGCCGTGAATAGACCGTCGAGTTCGGGAAGCGCCGTCCGCCACAGCCGTTCGGCGTCGTCGTCGCGGCCCATGCGGCGCAGCGCGGCGCCGGCATGGACCATCCCCACGAACCTGGTCTTGCGGCGCACCTCCGGGCTAACCGAGGTCGGCGAAAGGACCTCCAGCAGCACCTCGGCGCCGTTCGGATCCTCCAGCCGCTTCAGCGTTCCCGGCGAATCAAGCTTGAAGGCTTCCTCGAAGTACCGCGTCGGAATCTCCGAGAAGCCGCTCTCTCCGTAATAAGTCTCGTTTAGCGTCGTGATAAACGCCGTATTGAGCAGGGAATTCAGCACCTGCGCGCGATCCTCCGGCGCGGCGACCTCGGCGAGCGCCCGATCCTCGTCCTTGCGCGTCAATCGGCGCCAGCGCCCCCCGGCGAAGCCGGCGCGTTCGAGAGCCATCGCCACCGGGCGCGCGATCAGGCGATAGTGCTGGCGGCGCGGATGGCACTGGTCCATGAAGAGCTCGAACCCCGGAATGCCGTCGGGCGCGGCCGCATCGAACTCACGCTCCGCGTCGGCGACGCGGTACAAGCTCTCCTCGGCGGAAAGGCGGCGGACGGTGCGATTGAGGTCGTCCGGCGCGCGGTCGTCGAAGTCGAGGTCCCGCGCCCGTGAGAATCGCCGGCGGGCCTCCGGGCCGTGCCGCAGGCCGCGCTCGGCCATCCCCAGGAAATAATGGAGCAGCGCGACGTTGTCCTCCTTCAGGGCCAGATCCGAGAAGAGGCGGACGGCCCGGTCCCATTGACCCGTCTCGAACGCCAGCAAGGCCTTTCCGAAGCTCAGCCTGAGCGCGGGATCGCCGAAGCGATCGGGCGAGAAGTGCGGCGGCAGCAGAAGGTTGCTCGCGGCCGTGCAGACGACCAATTGGACTCCGTTCGCTCGCGCGAGGGCGCCCATTTCGGCCAGCGACCGCTCGAACGCCTGACGGTTAAAATCGTCGTTGACCTCCGGGGCCTTCACGCGCAGCGCGCCGCGCGTCCAGTGGACCGCCCAGCGGGCGGCGCGGCTGTGATCCGCCGCGAGCGCCAGCCGCAGCACCCATGGGTTGACCTCAGGCATATAATGCCGAAAGTTATGACCCATGTAGACGACTATCGCGTCGGGATGGTACTGGAGCATCTCGCGCAAGACCTTCAAGACGTGGGGTGGATTGATGAATCCCTGCCCCGCGTTGATCACCTCGACGTCCGCGCCCGGCAAGAAGGCGTTGAGATAAGCCTGAAGCGAGGTCGTGAATTCGCCGATCGCCACCGTCGATTCCCCCACGGCGATGACGCGAAGGCGCTTCGCGGGCTTCGCGGCTTCAAAGCTCGATTCCCCGCGGTAGAATTTTCCGCGGAAGATGTTCACGGAGCGGGCATGTACCAGGACGCTGTTGCCGTCCTTCATCGCCGGCTTGAAAAAAGGCTTCTGAAGATCGTCCGCGAATTTGATGAACAGCGGCGAATAATTGGGGAGGATGAGAGGCGCTTCGCCCGGGGCGAGGCGCGCCGCCGTTTCGAGGGCGCCGCCGAGGACGACGGTCGCCAACAACGACCAGCAGAGGCTCTTGATGCTAGACCGCCGAAAGCTCGAGCCTATGGAATCCGATCCCCAGCCGCGCGCACTCCCGGCTCAGGCGCTCGAGCCGCGCGGCGTCCCCGGGAGGATCGAAGTGCATCGGGACGACGGCCTTTGGCTTCACGGTCTCGAGGCAGCGCCGCTCGTCGTCCGCGCCGAACGCGTCCCGGCCCTCGACGGGGAAGAGGAGGACGTCCGCGCGCACCGTCTCCATCTCCGGCACCCAGGTCGCGTCGCCCGTATGATAGATGTTCCCGCCCGCCGTCTTCAGCACGAAGCCCAGCCAGTTGTGGCGGGACGGGTGGACGGTGTCCTCCTTCGCGTTGTAGGAGGCGATCGCCGTGGCCTCGAGGCCGAGGATGCGCTTCGTCTCGCCGGGCAGCATCGGAAGCTGGTTCAAGCGGAAGCGCGAGACGCAGTCCTTGGGCCCGACGACGATCGTCTGCGGCGTGGAGATCTTCTCGACGTCCGCCTTCGAGCAATGGGCGTCGTGGCTGTGCGTCAGGAACACGATGTCGGCCTTGGGCAGTCCGTCCGCGAGCCCGATCGGGTCGATATAGATCGTCAGCTTGTCCTTGATGAGGAAGCCCGCGCAGCCGAGCCAGGTGATCTTCTCGAGCAGTTCCTTCATGGCAGCCAGACCCCCGGTTTCTCCGGCGCTTTTTCGTCCGGGATTACCTTCCATTCGTCGCACGGGCAGAACTTGACGTCGCAAGGCGACGGCTCGTCCATCAGCTTGAAGTTCGGATCGAAGAAGTCGCCGATGATCTGGCGGTCGCCGATCTGGCCGCAGCGCGATACCTTGCCGGTGGGCAGCAGCAGCGCCGAGCGGTTGCCGGCCCGGCAGATCATCCCCTCGTGGCGCTTGTGGTCGAGCCAGTCGTCCTTCATGCCAAGGATCGCCTTCTGCTCCTCGTTGTAGCCGTCGGGGTAGCGGACGCCCTCGAAATCGCCGATGAAAGGGATCACCTTCAGGCTCTCGCCGGCGCCGATGAAGCGCTCGACGGTGGCGCCGAGATCCTTGAGCGCGGGCGGATAGGCGACGTAGTTGATGCAGCCGAGGTTCGCCTTGCGGTCGCGCAGGAAGCGGACCGTCTTCAGGAAGCCGTCGATCGTGTGGTACTCCGGGTGGTAGCTGACCGAGAGGGAGACCTTCGCGGGGTCGATGCGGTCGACGAACTCCTCGAGATGGAGCGAGGTGTTCGTCGTGATGTTGATGTGCCAGTGCATCTTGGAGATCTGGAAGATCAGCTCCACGAAGTTGGGATAGGCGAACGGCTCCCCCCCGTTGATCGTGATGTAGGCGCGGCCGTAGAGGTCGTGGATGCGCTTCCAATGGACGACCCACTCGTCGACCGTCTGGTAGACGTTGCGGCGGCCGTATTCCGCCCAGTCGGCGTCGAAGAAGCAGTAGCTGCAGCGGTAGTTGCAGCTCCAGTGGATGTTCCAGGTGAAGCGGACTTCCTCGCGCTTCGAGAGCGGGTTAGCGGGCATCGTGGACCTCCTGCAGGAAGGCGAACTCCCCGCAGCTGCAGTGCTCGTACGGGCAGGGCTTGGGCGCGTCGTTGAGCTTTATCTCCGCGTCGAAAAGGTTCCCGAGCGGCTTCAGGCCGAAGGCGTCCTGGCCGCAGCGGTAGATGTCGCCGTCGCCCTTGATGTTCGCGTACACCTGGCCCGCGCGGCAGGGCTTGCCTTTGGTCGTCTGCTGCTCGAGCCGGAAGGCCACTTCCGTCGGCTTGGGGATCATGATGCCCAGCGCGGCGCGCTGCTCGTCGGTGTAGGCCGCGGGATACTCCTTGCCTTCATGCTTGCCCTGGAACACCTGGGTCGTGAACGGGATGCCGCGGCTCCAGAAGAAGTCGCGCCACTCCTTCATTTTGTCGAAGAACGCGGGCCAGGCCACGAGCGTGACGCCGGGCTCGAAGCCCAGCTCCCTCAAGCGCAGCACCTTGCCGGTGAATTCCGTCCAGTCCGCGAACTGCGGGTGCCAGCTGGCCGAGATGTGCAGGCGGGAGGGCCCGATGCCTTCCGCGAACTTCTCGAGCTCCTCCATGGACATCGAGAGGTTCGTCGTGATGGAGAGCAGGTGCATGCGCGAGAGCCCCGTGAAGAGCTCCTGCCAGCGGGGATAGCGCAGCGGCTCGCCGCCGATGACGTCGATCCTCGCCTCGCCGTACTGATCACGGATGCGCTGCCAGCAGGCGTACCACTCCTCTGGAGGCAGGATCTTGTGCCGTTTCGCCAGCGTCGCCCACAGATCGTCCATTTCCCACCAGCAATAGCTGCAGCGATAGTTGCACCCGTACCAGATGTCCCAGGTGAAGGAGAGCTTGTCCCACTCCTCGTTGCGCCACCATCTCATCATGGCTTCCTGAGAGCCTCGTTGTATTCCTTCACGATCTGCTTGGGATCCTTATGACGGTGGATGACGTGCGAGCGCCAGTCGTTGATGCCGACGGGATTGTGCCGGGGGCACGTCTGCAGGCAGCCCGTGTTGTCGCGCAGCGCCTTCCGGATGGAGCGGTAGTGCGGGCCGTTCCAGATCTCCGGGAAGGTCTTCTCGGAGAGCGACTCGTTGAAGTTTCCGTAGACGTCGCACGGCAGGACTTGCCCGTCGACGTTGAACATCATCTGGTACCACGGCTCGTGGCAGCAGTTCGGCTTCTCGTAGGCCGTGACTTCCTGGCCGAACTTGTGCGGAAGCTGCACGTCGATGCCGATTTCCTTGGCGACGTCGCGCGCCTCCTGGATGTAGCGGTTCGCGAGGTCCTGCCTGAAGAAGAGCGACAGGTACTTCTGCTGGGACTCGTAGATATTGAAATAGCCGGCCATCACGCGATCAGCGCCCATCTCCTTCGCGAAGCGCACGAACTCCGGCAGCTTCTCGATGTTGAGCGTCGTCATCACGAACATGAAGTACAGCGAGGGATTCCCGCCGTTTTTCTTGCGCAGCTCGCCGAGGTAGCGGATATTCTTGAGGACCTTCTCCCAGCCGTTGAAGCGCATCATCTGCTTGTGCGACTCGGCGTCGCTCGCGTGCAGCGACAGCTGCAGGGTGTAGCGGCTCTCGGAGCCCGCGATCAGCTCGCAGACCTTCGGCGTGAGGTGCGAGGCGTTGGTCGCGATGTACTTCTGCACGTGCGGGAACTCGCGGTTGAAATACTGCAGGATGCGCTCGGCGTCGGGAAGGCCGAGGAACTCGCCCGAACCCGTGAGGATCACCTGCTGCGCGCGGCGCAGGACCGGCGTCATCTGCTCGCCGTACTTCGCGAGGTAGTCGTCGAGCCGGAACAGCGGGTAATCGTAGCCTTTCGAGCAGAAGTTGCAGTCGGCGTTGCATACGGCGTTGATCTGCACGAACACGTTTCGCGGCGTGCTCGAGAGGATCGTCCGCCGCTCGTTCCATTCGCGCTCGTTGAGCTCGAGGTTCTCGCGCTGCAGGCCGCGCAGCGCGTTGAGGCGCAGCAGCGACAACGGGATGACGGGCGTCTTTATCTCTGGCACCGGGGCGCCTCCTTCTTGTCTTCGCCGCGCGCGATCTCGGACTCGGCGAGGGCCAGGATCATCTCGACTCGCTTGGACAGGCGGCGAAGCTCCGCGTAGGAGGGCATCGTCTTCTCGATCCAAATGATCGAGAGCTTGCCGTCCTTCAGATGCATCCCGGCGCGGCGTTCCTCGGGCATGGAGAGCAGCGCGGTGCGGGCGCGATTGAGGAGCGCGGCGCTCAGATGGAAGCCGCCGCTGCGCTCGCCGTCGACGGCGGGAAGGCCGCCGTTGTTGAGATGCGGCTCGGCCCACGGCAGGAACTCCTGCGCCACGCCGGCCTGGACCTTGAGCACGTGGTTGGCCTTCTCGACGGCGCGCTGCGCGGCCGCGAGAGCCTTCAAGTTCTCGCGGTAGTCCGCGAGCTTGGCGCGCATGGGACCGCTGTAGAGATCGTTCTCGAGATACTTCAAGTACTCGTCGATGGCCGCCAGATGGTCGCAGCGGTATTCCTTGTATTGCGCCAAGTTGGCGAGATGGTCCTGTTCCAAGTTGCCGTTGACCCCCTTGTATGCGTCGATGCCGAGCCCTATCGCCACTTGCCGGAAGCGCCGGTAGCGATTAAGACGCACCTCGTAGTCGTTCGTCCCGTCCTCGGTCTCCCAGTATAGATTATGGAAGCGGTCGGCGGAGACTTTCTTGATGCCCGACGCCTCTTGGTTCTCCGTGAGGCGGCTGTTCTCCTCCAGGCTCGTGAACGTGGCGCTGCCGTAGACCCGGTCGAGATGCCCGGCGTTGCGCTTCAGGAAATCGAGCGTCATGTCGAAGTCCTGCTCGGTCTCGCCGGGGAACCCGAACATGATGTTGGCCGTGACCTTGATGCCGGCGTCGTGGGTGTCCTTCAGCACGCGGTCGGCGATCTCCGGCTGGAAGGGCTTGTTCATCATCTTGAGCACCTTGGGCGAGCCGCTCTCGATGCCGTAGATGATGTCGTGGCAGTTGGCCGCGCGCAGGTCGGCGAGCACCTCGGGCGTCATCTCGGGCCGGATGATCGCGTTGATCTTCCAGCCGATCCATTTCTGGTGGTCGGCCTTGATCGCCGCGGCGGTCAGCCGGCTGAACTGCCGCAAGGCCGAGACGTCTCCGTTGGCGGTGATGTCGTAGAACTCGACGTGCTGATGGCCCGGGAGCAGGGAGCGATGATGCATGACCTCGGCGAACATGCGCTCGCCGCTCATATAGGTGTAGCCGGACCAGAAGTTCGTGCTGCTGCAGAAATGGCATTTCCAGACGCAGCCGCGGCTGCCCGCGAAGGGAATGCGGATCGGATCGCTGTAGAGCTCCATCGGGAAGGCGCGCAGGTCGGCGAAGGGCGTCTTCTCGAGGTTCACGGACGCGGGCGGGCCGCCGTCGACGACCGCTCCTCCCGCCTTGAGGACCACGCCGGGCATTGGCGCCGGCTTGCCCGTGCGCTCCACGGCGTCGAGCAGCCTCGGAAAGGTGACGTCGCCGTGGCCGCGGACGATCGCGTCGATCTCGGGACGCTCGATCCATTCCGTCGCGGCCGTGCCGAGGAAGAAGAACTGCCCCCCCCAGACGATGATGCGCGACGGATCGGCCTTCTTGATGAGACGCGCCATCTCGAGGCTTGCCCATTGGGCGCCCAGGTAGACCGAGAAGCCCACGACGCGCGAGTCGCTGCTCAGGATCTTCTGCACCTCGGCCTCGACGATGGCCGCGTTGTCCTTGAAGAAGGCCGCGACGAACTTGGGATCGTTCCAGAAGTGATACTGCTCCCAGAGCCAGAGGTTCTCGTATTTGCCGGGACGGTTCTTCCAGAGCTGGATGTTGAGGTCGCTGACGAGCACCTCGTGGCCGGCGGCGCTCGCGCACCCCGCGATCTGCGCCAGGCCGAGCGGCGGGTCCACGGGCCACCAGACGGGCGCCTGGACCAGGGCGACCTTCATTTGACGGCCCCCGGCATCTTCCCTTCGTTGAGCAGCACGGTCTTCTCCTCGTCTTCCCAGGAGGCCTGGAATTCCTTCGACTTGCAGTAGTCCACCGTGCAGGCCTTCCCGCAGGCGAACAGCTCGAAGTCCTCGTCGAAGATGTTGCCGATGGACTGGTCGTCGTTCGCGAGCTGGCCGCAGCGGTAGACCCGCCCGTCGGCCTGCACGACCGCGTAGCGCTGCCCGGCGCCGCAGACCTTGCCGTTGATCGGAAGAGGCTCGAGGTTGACGGTCTCGGCGCTGACGTCGGTGCCGATCACGTCCTTGATCCAGCGCTTCTCCTCCTCGGTGTACGCGAACGGATAATCCTTCTCCTTGAAGCGGCCCCAGAAGATCGCCATGTTCATGTAGACGCCGCTCGCGGTGAATTTCTTCTTGAACTCTCCCATCTGCGCCATCTGCGGCGGATAGGCCAGGTAGCAGACGTTGGCGGTGAACTTGTGCTTGCGGAGCAGAAGGACGTTCTCGAGGAACTCGTCGAAATCGCCCTGCAGCGGATGGAAGGTGCAGTCGATCTCGGCCTCGACGGGGCTGACGCGCGAGACGAAGTCCTTCATCGCCTCGCCGTTCGAGCAGTTGCTCGTGATCTGCACGTCGTGCCACTTCGAGATGGCGGCGACCACGTCCACGAACCCGGGATAGGTGAACGGCTCGCCCGCCGTGATGCGGAGCTGGCAGCGGCCGTACTTATCGTGCATGCGCTTCCAGACGGTCTGCCAATCCGCGGCGGACTTGTAGCTGTTCTTCACGGCCAGCTCCGTCCAGCCGGCGTGCGTGTACCAGCAGTAGGCGCAGCGGAAGTTGCAGCTGTAGTGCATATCCCAGGCGATGACCACCTTTCGCTTGGGAAGCAGCGAGGGCATATTCAGCTCTTTGACCTGTTCCACGGCTATCCCCCCTTCTCCGTCAACGACTTCGCCGGAAACCGGAAGTTCGCGTATCCGATCGCCGTGCAGCGTTCGCATACGTGGTCCGAGCCGGGCAAGATCGGCGCCTCGCCCCGGACATAGCGCGCGACGTGCCGCCGGGACTGCCGGTACTTCGAGCCGTTCCAAAGCCTCGCGAACGAGCGCGTGACGACGTTGCCGAAGTCGTCGGCCTGGTCCTCCACGCTGCAGCAGGGCGCCGCCGAGCCGTCCGGATTGACCGCCATGCCGGCCCAAGGCCACTTGCAGATCGGCTTCGCGA
>Ga0163144_10007083_pt1 | contig 24621 bp, 12 predicted proteins | sample OliLak19BULKMAT1_FD_123175 | JGI IMG/M metagenome (GOLD analysis project Ga0163144, IMG submission 123175) | Freshwater microbial mat bacterial communities from Lake Vanda, McMurdo Dry Valleys, Antarctica - Oligotrophic Lake LV.19.BULKMAT1 | ecosystem: Environmental > Aquatic > Freshwater >...
CTTCTGCATTCTCACTTCTCTATTCTCTATTTGAAAAACGGTGTTTCATGGCGGAATTGCGGGAATTCGTGGAGGCGGCGCAGGGGGCGGCCAAGGCGGCGGCGCTGGTTTTGGAAAGTTGGCGGTCGCGATTTCGGGTGCGTGAGAAGGGACGCGCGGACCTCGTCACCGATGCGGATTTGGAATCGCAACGGACCATTCAAGAATTCCTGCTGGGGCGGTTTCCCGATCACCATTTTTTGGGCGAGGAAGACACGAACAAAAAAGGCAAGCCAGCCCTCGACGCGCCGCCGACCTGGATTGTCGACCCCATCGACGGAACGACGAACTACGTTCACGATTGCCCTTTTTATTGCATCTCGATTGGCTTGCAGATCGCGGGCGAGCTCGTCGTAGGCGTCGTGCTGGACCCCAACCGCAATGAGATGTTCCACGCGGCGAAGGACACGGGGGCATGGATCAACGATCGTCGAATCCAAGTGAGCGCCGCGGCCAAATTGGACGACTCAATGCTGGCGACCGGGTTTCCGCCGGACCTCCGCGGCCAAGAGCGTTCGCTGGACTGGTGGCGGTATTTCTCGTTCAAAACCAGAGCGCTGCGGAGAACGGGCTCGACGGCGCTCAACATGGCGTATATCGCGGCGGGGCGTTTCGACGGGTATTGGGCATTCGATAACCACGTCTGGGACGTGGCCGGCGCGACCGTGTTGGTGAAGGAAGCGGGCGGGGTCGTGACCAACGTCGACGGGTCGGATTACGATCCGTTTACGCCCGACGCGCTGGCCTCCAACGGATTGTTGCACCCGGAACTGTTGGAAATCTTCCGGCGAGGCGATACAACCGTTGAAGTCTGAACATCTCTTTCGAATCTCCGGCATTTCACGCAAACTAGGCATTTCAGAGCGACCTTTCACGTTATAATGGGCGAATGGCGCCCGCCTCCAAGGTGATGTCCACCCGCGCGGGCTTGACGAGCGACCGGAATCGACAACGAGCCGGAACCACATGCGCCGCACCACGTACATCCTCTCCATACTCGTGCTCATGCTATCGTGCGCGAGTCTTACGCGCGGACAGGCTGGCGGACCGACGCCCAAGGCCGGCGCCAAAATGGAAAAGGGGAAGGATGCCGCGAAGAATCCGCTCACTATCGAAGGGTTGAAGCTATCCCCCGGATCGATTCTGGTCCTTGTTGATGATTTGAAGGACGTGCTCGCCCTGGTTCCCAAGATGGTCTTGATCCGGCCGGAGAAGCTGCTGGAAATGGAGGACCGCATCAAGGCCCTCGAGAAGCTGCTGAAAGCGGACCGCAGGCCGGCGAGCGTCTGCAAGTTAAGCGGCAAAGTGGAGGGCGATCTGATTCACTTCCGCGGAGAATTTCTCTTTTCGACCGAGCAGCCCAATGCGCTGGTCTTCCTCGGAATGCAAGGGGCGTTTCTGAAGGAAGAAGGCGATCTGGATCGGGCGCTATCGCAGTTGGAGGTGGTGGACGACGGCTATGTCGTAAAGGTGGACAAGCCGGGGAATCATCAACTCAACCTGAACCTGGTGGCGCCCGTGGGAGTGCGCCGCGCGGGCTTGGGGAGCAGCGGCGCGGAACGCAGCATCGACCTGGGGCTGCCCGGATCGACGGTAACGACGTTGAGTTTGGAACTTCCGTCGGGCGTGAAGGAACTGCGTTGGAACGACAATCCGGAGAAACGGCGCGGGACGCGCTGGGATATTGCGTTGGGAAAGACAAAAACGCTGGCCCTTACCTGGAGGGAGCCGGTGACGCTTCCCGGAACGGGGCCGCTTCTGACGGTGGAGGCCCAAATCGTCGGCAAGATCGAGGAGACGCAGGTCATTTGGAATGCGGATCTGCAGTTGGAAGATCTGCGCGGCCAGGCGAAGGAATGGCATTTCGTGTTCCCGCCCGGCGCGAAGGCGGGGGTGAAAACGGCCGGCGGCCTGGGCTACGACTTCCGGGCCGTCGAAGGCAAACCATACACGCACATTCTTGAACTTCGCGACCCAGGGACCGATCGTTGGGTAGTGGAAGTTCAAGTGTTCCAACCGCGCCCCGATCCAGGGATACGCATGGCGGTGGGCCCCTATCAAGTGTTGGGCGCCTATCGCCAGCAGGGGAGCATCACGATCGAGGCGGCGCCGGAGGCGCTGCGGGGACAGCGCCTGCAATTCCATCGTTTTGGAGAGATTCATCAAAAGGACACGCCGAAAACCGAGTCGACGCTGGCAACCTTTCAGTATTGGAGCATGCCGTCCTTGGGAAAAGGCGGCAAGGGGATGATGCGGCCGCCTTTGGAATTGGAGTGGAAGCTCGATCGCGGCAGAGTGGAAACCAAGGTCGAGCATGACTTGCATTTGCAAGAATCGCCCGCTGGCAAGAGCCTGGAGATTACGACTCGGATTCGGTTCAAGAAGCGTCCCGCGGGGCTGGACGTTTTGGAGGTGCAATTGCCGCGCGCGATCGCGTCGGTGCGAACCGGATCGTTTCATGAGCCGCTGTTGCCGTTCCCAGGCGGAGTGCCGTGGATGGAGATCATTAGCGACTGGGGCATGCAAAGTGCGTTGACGCTGGAGGAATACGGAGTCGAGGGGGACGGCGACGCCTACGAATGGCTGCCGACGGACGCCGCGGGACGCGCGCGCATCCGATTCTTGCGGCCGGCGGAAGCGTCGTCCGTCCTGGTTCTGCGCGGCCGATGCCGTCTTCCCGCGGAAGCGCGCCGCGTACGGTTGGAGTTGCCCAGGCCGCTCGGCGTGACCGAGGCGAGCACTACGGCAACCGTGAAGGCCGCGGAGGGAATCGAATTCATGAGCGGCAAGCTTGGAAAGGAGCAGCCAGTCGCGGGGGTGAATGAATTCGCACGCACATGGAGCGGTCCGCCGGAACCGTTGGACATCAGTTGGCGTCCCCATCGGCCGGAGGTTTTGGCGACGGCCGTCGCCGATGTAACCGTGCTCGACCGCACTGCGCATATCGTCGTTACGATGAAGCTGTCTTCCAACGCGAAGCAAGGTTTGGAGAATCTGAGCGATCTGCTCGGGCGTCTGCAACCCGGAGGGCCTGAGCGGGTCAGAATCTTGAGTGGAAAGCGCGACGCGGAAGCAATCTACGAGTACGACGCGGACCTGGTTGTCGCGGAGAAGGCGACGGCCCTTGAGAAGAAAAGTCTACTAAAGCTTGGCTTCCCTTGGCCGGAGGGAGTGACGGACAAGGAACTAAAGGTGAGGCTGTGGACGCAGGCGGGAACGCGTGTTTCGCTGGAGGAAGAAGCCGAAACGCGCAAAGTCTGGAAAGACCGGGAACTGGAGCGTGTGGCGGCGAAGAACGTGTTGCCAGGGGCGGTCTGGTTCTGGTCTGGGACAGGCGATCCGGAATTGCGCGTGGAATTGACGCCCTCGGCCAAGCCCATGTCTCCGTTGCTGGTCGACAAGGTTCTGATTCAAGTACGGGTGGACGAAGACGGAAATCAATTCTATCGGGCGCGGTTTCTGCTGCAAAAAATTCACGCGCGGCGGTTGGAGTTGGAAATGCCGACTTCCCCTGCGGCCAGTCTCGAAACCGTGCTGCTGGATGGGATCGAGGCGCCGCGCGAGTCAAGTCCGACCCAATGGAATGTGATTACCCTGAAAGTGGAGCCGGCACTTTATGTAAAGCCGGTGATCCTCACGGTCGAATATCGGATTCCGGCGAGCAACCAGGAAGGCCAACGGGCATGGCGCACGACGTTCACCCCCGTGCGTTTGTTGGGCGAAGTCGGCATGCCGCAGGTGCAATGGCAAGTGAAGTTGCCCACGACCTGGTTCGCTTTTCCGTCCATGTCGACAATAAAGCAGCGCTCTCGATGGGGTCTGATGGGCTGGCTGCTCGCTCCGATGCCCGCCGAAAGCTCGTTCATGGAAGTGGGCATGGGCGGCGACGGGAATAATCAAACACCTTCTTTGTGCCTGGACCAAGCCACGTTGGAGCCGACGACAATTCTGCATTTCTCCAAGTCGATTTGGCTATTGGCTTGCTCGAGCGTGGTTCTCTTGCTGGGTTTGGCAGTATTGCTGATTTCACCGCGGCGCGGATTGGTTTGGTTGTTCCTGGTGGTTCTCGCCGCCGGCTTCTTGCCGTTGGCGTGGTTTTGGCCCACGTTGTTGCCGGCGCTCGTGTATGGCTGTCAGCCCGGTCTGGTCGCGCTCTTGCTCTTGGTACTGCTGCACTGGCTGCTCAACCAACATTACCAGCGCCAAATCGTGTTCTTGCCGAGTTTCACACGCGTGAAGATGGGCTCGTCGCTAAACCGGGCCGATGGCTCCAAGAATTTGCGCGAGCCGTCCACCGTCGATGCGCCCGCGCCGTCGGGAGTCCGCAAGACCGGAACGGAATCCATCAGTTGAAAAGCTTACTCCCCGGACCGAATTCTCCGTTTTCGCAATGAAGGGTTAGGCCGAAATGAGGCATGCGCAATCTTCGGAAACGAGGGAGTCGGCGGCCACGCGGATTGCAGGGTGTGTCCTCCTCGCGATCCTTTCCGCGGCGATGCAAGCGGGCGCGGGTTCGCCGGAGCTTGCGGTTTTGCCTGATCCATTGCCCCTGCAACGTATACTCGTGCCCGCATCGCGCTTGCCCCTGGAATTGGAGAAAGTGCGCCAAGGCGTTCTAACGCCGGTCGCGCGGGACGCGTTCGAGGCGCGCTTACGAAAGCTGGCGCGCTCGGCCGAGGCGTTTCGAAATCGGCCGACTTTGCTGCAAGCGCGCTATGTCGCGGAACTCAAAGACAACGCCTTGAGCGGGCGCAGCGGCACTTGGAAAGTGCATCGCCGGGGCGATGACGCCGGAGTGTTGCCGATTCCGGATCTGAATCTCGCGATCGGCTCCATACGCAACGCGCGGGGTGCGGAGGTGCTCTTGGGAGAATTCGACGAAAAGAACCTGGGTCTGTGGGTGGAGGAAAGTGGTGATGTTTTCTTCGATTGGAGCGCCCGAGGCGTCGCGCGCCCCGATGGGCTGGCGTTCGATCTCCGCATTCCCGCCGCCACGAGCGCGACGCTCGAATTGATTCTTCCCGCGGACATGGCCATCGTGGCCGACGCGGGGACGATTCCGATTGTTGGGCCGCGCGACGCGGATGTGAAAGCCAAAAAGATCTGGCTTCTCCATGTCGGCGGGCAGCGCCAAGTGCGATTCGTGATTCGCCATAATCCCAAGGGCGAGCGTACGCCGGGACTGACCCTTTCCCAGGTCCAAAGTCGAATCCAGATGACGCCCAACTGGCTCGCCGCGGACTTTGACGTGCAGGTGGACCTGGCGCGCGCGAGCACGCGGCAACTGACGTTCCTTTGCGATCCGACACTTGAGCCGTTCGAGTTGACCGCGCGCGGCGGCGAGATACAGGCATGGGAGGTCCATGAGGATTTGGGTTCTGATCCAAAGAAGAAGTCCGAGACGCCGCTGCCGAAGAAGATCGTTGTCCACTTTCGCGAACCGGTGCAAGGCGCGATGGGCGGGATCAAGATTCGTTGCTTGGGCGCGTGGACCGCGGGTAAGAGTTGGACCGTCCCTTTCGTTCGCTTGGAAGGAGGGCTTTCACGCGGGGAAACGATTCGCCTGACAATGTCGCCGGAAGTGCGCATGCAAAGTTGGAATAACGGCGGATTTCGCATCGTCTCGACCACTGCGGAGAGCGATGGAGGCCAAACCATCAATCTCGTCACGACCCTGCTGCATTTGGATGGTCTAAGTCGGCCGAGCGCCGTTCCGAACGCCGGCGTCCTGGAATGCGAGGCGAGGCAGAGTTTGGCCTGGCGTCTGCTTCCCGGCACCCAAACATTCGAGGCAGACATCCAGATTTTCGTCAAGCAGGGAAAACTCCACCAATTCAGGATATTGGGTCCGAGCGGGGATTCCTGGGCCGTGGCGTCCGTGCAGGTGGAGCCCAAGGACGTTTTGCCAACCTGGCATGAAGAGAAGTCCTTCGTTTATGTACGCTTGAACCAGGGATGGCCGCCGGCGGAACCACTCCGGTTGAAAGTGAAATGGACGAAAGTGCAGCGTATTGACGTAAAGGTAGGGGAGTTGGCCTTTCCCATGTTGACGTTGCCGGACGCGCAAGGAACGGAGGGAACGCTCGCGGTTTTTCTGGATCCGCTGCTGCAGGCGCGCGTACTAAACGCGAGCGTCTCCCAAATCCCGAGAGATCCGACGAGCAAGGACGATCCGCTGTTTCGCTTCGCGTTCAAGAAAAAGGCCGCGTCGGGCCGGCTTGAGGTGGCGCCGCGTCAGACGCGGCTCATCGCCCATGTCCGCCAGGAGATTCAACTGGATGCGGACGCGGCGCGCACGTCGTCCACGTTTGAATTCGCGCCGCGGGCAGCGCAAGGGGCGCCGCTCGATCTGCTAATGACGCCGCCCGGTTTGGACTGGAAGGTCATCAAGGCGGAATCGGATACGGAGGAACCACGTCTAGTCCGCAACATCGAGCGCGAGGTTGTGCAGGCGGCAGCCCTTTTGGGGAGTGGAATTTCGCTGGATTCCGTGGGTGTCGTGGGTGCCTGTCCGGGCGAGTGGTGGCATTTGACATTTTTACAACCGATCCAGTCTAAGAGAACGATCACGCTCCAAGGCATCTCGCCGCGGCCCGCATCGGGTCCATGGGCGCTCGGCTTGACGAACGTCCCCCAGGCGGAACGCCGGCACGGGCAGGTGCGGATCTTCGCGCCCGGCGATCGCATCAAGAAGGCGCACGCGTCGGGTTTGATCGAGGTCGATGAGAAAGCCGACTCCGGCAAGCGCGTGGCCGCACGTTCATTCTCGCTAGGCGAGGCGACGTGTTCCGCGTTGACGATCGAAACAGTGCCGTGGGAGTCGCGCCGACAAGCCAATGCCCTGTGCGAGCAGGCTTTCTGGGCGACCTATCTCGAGCCAGGCGCGATGCCGATTCAGTTGTTTCGATTTCGTCTTTGCGGATGGCCGGGCAGGAGCGTGCCCGTCACGTTGCCGGACGCCGAAGAAATTGTCGCGATCCGCGTGGACGGGCATTGGCACACGCAGCCGGAATGGGAGAAGGCGCCGGGGGGCTTGACACTGACGGTGCCGGTCGCAGCGGGGGCGGCGCAACAGGTCGATATTCTTTATCGAACCAAAAGCATCGAGGATTCGTGGTTCCCCTGGCAGCAAGTGCGGATGCGACCGCCCTGTCTGCCGGTGGCGCCCTTGCGTCTGGAGCGGCGCTGGCGCCTGCATCCGGATTTGACGCCGCTTCAGCGGGAGTCCTACGGCCAAACGGGAGATCCGGAAGACCAAGTTCCTTTCGACCTGCGCGGCGTTTGGCACCTCGGTGACGGATGGACAGAGGAGTTTCTCTCCGTGCCTTCGACCCGGGGACATAATCAGGCCGTCCAACGAATCTTGGCCGCGGAAGCCGCTCTAAAGGGCAAGTTCGAACCAAACGTGTGCTTAGGCGAGATGTTCGCGCGAATCATGGCGCACGCGAAAATGGCGCCCAGCGTCCTCGTCGTGGATCAAGTCGCACTGGAGCAAGCCGGCATCACGGCGCAACTGAAAATCGAACTCAATGGCGAAACCAACCGAGCGGGGTTAAAGTCGTTCTGGGACAACATAGGATTGCGTCTCGTCTCGGGATCGGCGGGACTCTTGCTCACCACGGAAAAAAAAGCGGAACGAATGCGCCAGGCATCCGGCCCCGACTGGCTCGACGGCTTCGACCGCGACCTTCGCCAGGCACGCGAAGGGGGACAGGATTGGTCCGGCAACTTCCGCTCGCTTGGGGTTTGGCTTTGGGGAATTCCGCCGGGATTGCTCGAGACTCAAGATTTAGGTCTCTTGCCGGAGAGTCTCCTCGGTCCGGACCGAAGCGATTTTGTGGAATTTCGACCGTTGCCGGCCTTGGCGGATCCGTTTTCCATCACGATCGTTTCTCGACGCGCGCTCTTGTTGCTCGGGGCGGGCCTGGCGCTCGTGAGCGTTCTGATGCTGTGGCTGTTTGCCGGATGGGGCATGCGCCGCGCCTGGAAGAATCGCCTTCATCTCGGATTGGTCGCGGCATTGGCCGTCCTCTACTTGCGATCGTCGGCAACGCTTCGACTGGTGATAGTCGGCCCCGCGGCGGTTTGGACTTTGGGATTGGTTATCACCTACCTCGTTTTCTTGGTCCGGAAAAATCCCAGATCGAAAGGAAATCAGGACTCCATCGTGCGCGGAAGCCGGGCCCTGGTCATTGGAGCAATCCTGTTTCTCCTTTGGTTGTTGCAGTCCCATCCGGCGACGGGGCAAATGGGCAAGTTGGATTCCTATCCCGTCCTGATCGTGGAAGCGGAGGCGGGCGGCGCACAGACCGCCTTGCTCGCCCCGGACTTGCTCAAAAAGATTACGGATATGGAATTGAAGAGCCGCCAGCGCACGGTGAGGGCGCTGGCGACGGGCGCACGCTATTCCGGGCGCTGGCACGACGGACGCTTTGAATTCAAGGCTCGCTTCGATGTTCACTGTAGCGCGGAATCGGCGACGTTTCACCTGCCGTTGTCGGGCGTCAACTTGAAGGAAGGCGCGTTGCTGGACGGCGCGCCGGTATTTCCCGTGGCGGCGACCGGTGTTAAGACTGGATTCCTGATTCCCGTTCAAGGAAAGGGCATGCACCGGTTGGAGATTTTGTTCGACGCGAAGCCCTCCGTTGGAGCGGAATCTCAAGAAATCCGCTTCGCCATTCCCCGTGTAGCGAGAAGCATTTTGGAACTGCACATGCCGGCATCGCTGGGCAATCCCACTCTCGCCGCTTGTCTGGGCGAGGAAACGGTCAAGACGGTATCCGGAAGCAATCGCGAACTGGTCGCGAAATTGGGACGCGGCAATCTCATCCAGGTGAATTTCCCCCTCGACCAAATGCCCTCCGCCGTCCCGGTCGCCGACGTTCGCGAGCTTTATTACTGGGATCTTAGGCCGCTGGCACTTACGCTCACGGGCGTTTTTCACTATGCGGTCGCCAAGGGAAGTCTCAATCAAGTTGAAATCGATATTCCGGAGGGAATAGATGTTCGCTCCGTGGAATTGACGACTGCTCCGATTGGGCCGGGCCTCACGGCGACATCCTCGCTCAAATTCTGGACCTTGAGCGGCAAGGCGGTGAGACGGCGCCTCCATGTCGAATCGACGGCGCCGTTGGTGGGAAAATTCCAAGTCCTAGTTTCTTTGGCGCCGCGGATGCACGTCGCGGGAGACACCTTGGCATTACGGCTTCCCGCGCCCCAGAAAGTCAAGATCGCGGAAAGCTCGTTGGCCTATCGCTTGGACACGGGCAAGGCACGCGAGATTCCGCAGAACCTCACTTTCACCACGATTACCGAGGAACAATTCGCCAAGACCTGGCAAGCGGCGGGACAGCGGGAATCCGCGGCCATGATGACGCGGGCGCTCACGTTTCGGCGTTCAAACAACAACAGCGGCATCAACTTCCGATTGTCCGCCGCGCAATCGCAAGCCGTGCAAACTCAATCCTGGACCGTGGACACGCGCTTCAGCGATGTGAAGGCCAGCATTGCCGTTTCCGGCGCCGAGGATATTGGCCTGGTGGAGTGTACCGTGCCTGTTGGGATTCACGTTTCCTGGATTCACGGCGTCCCCATCCATCATTGGTCGCGAACAGGCGAAAGAATCCAGGTTTGGTTGCAAAACTCCCAAAAGAGCGCGACGTTGCATCTGGAGGGCTGGAAGTCCAATGAGTCCCCCGCTACGTCAAGCAAAGCAGGGTTGGTGCGGATACCGGAGTTCTCCATGCCCGACATCAAGGTCGTCGAATCCCATCTTAATGTCAGGGGGATATTCGGCTGCTCCGTGGAAGCCGGCGGCGTCAAGGGACTCAAGTCGCTGAATCGGGTGGGGACCGATGGTTTGCATTATGAATCCTCGGGAACAAACGGAGTCGCGACCGTGCGCGTTCGCCAAGATCCCACGAAGACGTGGTTGCGCACGCGCACGCGCATCACCAGCGAGGACGGCAACTGGAAATTCGAAGTGACGGCGACCGGCGACTTCGCCCAGGGGCAAGAGATCGAACTCGAAATGGACTCGGCCCCGGATGGCGCCATGGTCACGACAGCGGGACGCGGCGTTCACATAGCGCCTCGAATCGGCAAAGGGAAGTCGACCTGGAGCATCCGCGCTGATAAGACGTCGTACCATCCCGTATTCTTCCAAGCACGCGGTTCGATACCAATGCGTGAACCTTTTTTGTTTCCTGTTCCGCGCCTGAAGCTGGCCGGCAAAATTCCCGAACAAGAAACAATCGAATTGCAAACGGCGGACGTGCGCTTTGAAAAAAGTGAGGATGCTCAGCAAATCGTGGAGGAATCGACGCCCAAAGGGTTTTCGTTATGGCGCGTCGCGCCGGAGCGGACGCGGCCGGTCCTGCTGCGAGCGAAGCGTCCAACCGGAACGCCCACGCTGCGGATCGGCGTTGGACAACAGCAGGCGCTTCTCACCTGCGAAGGAAAATGGCTTCACCAAGCGGCGTATCTCCTCCTTGGGCGCTCCGGTTCGCCGCTGCGGTTTCAACTTCCAAACGGCGCTCGGTTGCGCGGCCTTCTCGTCGGCGATCACGTCTTAAGCGCGCGCTCCGTATCAGGGGAATATGTCGCGACGGTCCCGCCCATGGACAATGTCGGGCGGCTCCAGATGGTATGGGATTTTACGGACGAAGAAGGTTCGGCGCGGCCGAATCTCACCTCGCCTTCCTTCCCTGATCGTGTCGCGCCCACACTCCTGGGAACCGTCGCAATCCCCGCGGGCTGGGAACGTCGGAGTAGTTCCCCTGGGTCAAGTGAACAGGAACAGCTCGTGCTTTGCGGCGAGGTTTATGCGAAACTTGCGCGCGACTGGGCCAAGGTGGAAACGAAGAAAGGCCGCGCCGACGTTGCGAGTTGGCTGCGGTACGAGGCCTTCGGCTACGTGACCATCGCCGACTGGACGCTCGCCGAAAGCGAGGAAGCGAGTCCGCTCCGCGCTCGCGCGGAAGCGGTGAAATTCGACTTGGCGGCAAGCGGGCTTCCACCGGAAGACGCGGCGAAGACATGGATCGCGCAAGTCGGCGATCGCCGCAGGCTCGGAACCATTCCCGTTGGAGTAGGCGTGCAAGGCCCGATCTGGCGATGGGAAGACGTTGGCGAGTCGCGCGTCCCCACGCTGGAACTTGGAGCCTTGCGAGATTCGCGCCGCGCTTACCTGCGACGTGTGTCGGATTTGATCCTCGTGATCGGCTTCGCCGTGTTTATTCTCTCGCTGCTGCCGCGCAGCCCGTTCTTGCTTCGCGCAACCTGGCCGGAGCAGTGGATACTCTTGGCCGTCTTGGGAACTGTGGCATGGGGTCTGAGTTTGCTTGGGGTGTTGCTTGTCGCCATCGGCATTGCATCTCGGGCCACCTGGGTGATTCTGACAATCGGCCGACGTTTTTGGACGAAGGGCACTGTAACGTCAAGACCAGGGTCGAGCGCGTTCCCAGCGTGAGCCGGGCAGGCGCGCCGCCGCCGCGACTTCAGGGTCCAAATCGATTGACTCACCACTGGCAAGAGTGGCGCCGCTCGATTACTGTATATTACACCGACAGACAACATTCCGGTTAGCACGACGCGCCAGCGAGTGAATTCACACGCTAGCGCGTCGTTCTAACAGCGGATGTTCGTTGCCGTACACATCAAACGGACCGGAGGAGAATCATGCGGATCCGCATTGGAAAAACTTCCCTGAGATTGCTGGCGTGCTGGATGCTGGCGTGTTTGCCGACATTTGTAGGCGCGGGCGAAACCAAAGCGCGAGGGATGAAGACGGAAGACTTGTTCCGTCTGGATCGCGTCGCCGATCCGCAAATCAGCCCCAACGGCAAGCAAGTAATCTATTCGGTAGGCAAGGTCGACATGGAAGGCAATCGCGTCGTCAGCAGTCTTTGGTTGGCGTCGACCGGCGACAAGTCAGGCGCCCCGAAGCAACTCACCTCCGCCAAGAAGAGCGACCGCCATCCGCGCTGGAGTCCTGACGGAAAGCATATTCTCTTCGAGTCCTCGCGATCGGGCACGAATCAAATCTGGATCATTCCCTCAAGCGGAGGCGAACCGACGCGACTCACGAACCTCAGCACCGGCGGGAACACCGCCCTCTGGTCGCCGGATGGAAAACACATCGCGTTCGTGTCCGCAGTTTGGCCCGAATTCAGCGAGAAACCCTTCAAGGAAAGCGACGAACTCAACAGGAAGCGGATGGACGAGAAGGACAAGGATCCCGTCAAGGCGCGTGTCTTCACGCGCTTGTTCTTTCGCCACTGGGACGAATATGTCGAAGACAAACGGCAACATCTGTTCGTTCTCGATCTGACGGCGAAGGACGGATCGCTCGCGCCGGCGGGAGATCCACGCGACGTGACGCCGGGCGACCGCGATGCCTATCCCACTTCGAGCACCTTCTCCGACGGCGACGACTTCACCTTCAGCCCGGACAGCAAGCATCTGCTGTTCACGGCCGTTCCGGACAAGGGCGAGGCCTGGAATACCAACTACGACATCTGCCGCGTGCCCGTCACCGGCGGCACGACGAAATGGGAGAACCTGACAGCGGGCAATGACGCGGCGGACGGGCAACCAAAATTCTCCCCCGATGGAAAATGGCTCGCCTATCGCTCGCAACGTCGCACCGGCTTTGAAGCGGATCGTTGGCAACTAATGGTGATCGCGACCGAGGATCTTGGCAAGACCGTCGAAGTCGACAAGAAGAAGTCGCCGATCAAGCCGCGCAGCCTCACCTACGCGTATACGGATTCGGTCGACTCGTTCCTTTGGCTGCCCGACTCAGAGACGATCTATTTCGCGGCCCAGGAACGGGGCAAGGTCTGGTACTTCTCCACCAATCTGAAGCGAACCGACGGCGACGCCCGCATCACTTTCCTGAGTCACAACACCAATCACGACCTCACTTGCAGCAAGGACGGCAAGATGATGGCGTTCAGTCGTTCCGCGCTCAATCATCCGGCCGACGTCTTTGTCGCGGAGGACAAGTTGGTCGATTGGAAGGTCTGCAATGTCAGCCGCGCGAATGATAAGGTGCTTGCGGAGTTGAAACTGCCGGAACCGGATTCGGTCAGCGCTCTTGGCGCGGGCGGCACGCCGGTGCAGATGTGGATCCTCAAGCCGCCGGGCTTCGATCCGAAGAAAAAATGGCCGCTCGTGTATATGGTGCATGGCGGTCCGCAAGGCGCATGGCTCGACTCCTGGAGTTGGCGTTGGAATCCGGAGGTGTGGGCGGCGCAAGGGTACGTCGTCGCGTTGCCCAATCCACGCGGCAGCACGGGTTTCGGCCAGCAATTCGTCGATGAAATCTCCGGCGATTGGGGCGGCAAGGTTTACGAGGATCTGATGGCGTGTCTGGGATACATGGAGAAGCAACCATACATCGACACGAAACGCATGGCCGCCGCCGGCGGCTCCTACGGCGGCTACATGATGAACTGGTTCGCCGTCAACAACGACAAGTTCAAGACGCTCATCAACCATTGCGGCGTGTGGAACTTCGAGAGCATGTACGCGACCACCGAGGAAATCTGGTTCGATGAATGGGAACACGGCGGACCGCCGTGGGGTAAGAACCGGAGCAGCTACGAGAAACACTCACCCCACAAGCTGGCGGCGAACCTCAAGAAATATCGCACGCCCATGCTCGTCATTCACAACGACTTGGATTTTCGCGTACCGATCAGCGAAGGGATCCAACTCTTCACGACGCTACAGCGCATGGGCATCCCCTCGCGCTTCGTCAACTTCCCGGACGAAGGACATTGGGTGCTTAAGCCGCGCAACAGCGCCTACTGGCACCGCGAGGTGTTTACCTGGCTGAGGAAATACGTGGAACCGGGAGGAAAGTGATTAGATCGTTCTTCGTTTCGCGCTCGCAAGAAAACCTCATTAACCGAGTGAATCTCGCGTTCGTTTCGCGCTCGCAAAAAAAAACATCATTCACCGAGTGAATCTCGCGAGCGCGAAACGGGGAAGGTCATGCGGCGAACAACGCCTCCACATACCCCTCCGGATCGAAATCCTCCAGATCCTCAGGCTTCTCACCGACGCCGATGAACTTGACGGGCAAGCCGACCTTCTGCTTGATGCCGAAGATGGCGCCGCCCTTGGCGGTGCCGTCCAGCTTGGCGAGGATGATGCCGGTGCATTCGATCACTTTCTTGAACTGCTCGGCTTGGATGATGGCGTTTTGGCCGCTGGTGGCGTCCAGAACCAATAGCACTTCATGCGGCGCGCCCGGGATTACCTTGGAAACAACGCGCTTGATTTTCTCCAACTCACGCATCAGGTGCGCTTGCGTGTGTAAACGGCCGGCGGTGTCGACGATCAAGATGTCGAAGTTCCGCGCCTTGGCTTTCTCGCAGGCGTCGTGCGCCACGGCCGCGGGATCGCTGCCCTGCGCGTTCTTGACGATCTCGCAGCCGAGACGTTGGCTCCAAATGGTAAGCTGCTCGACGGCGGCAGCGCGGAAGGTGTCACAGGCGGCGACGATGACTTTCTTGTCGTCGTCGATGAATTTCTTTGCGAGTTTCGCGATGGATGTCGTCTTCCCGGAACCATTAACGCCGGCGACCATGATGACCGTCGGGCCTCCTACGGCGAAATTGACGGCTCGGTCTGGGTGGTCCAAGAGCGCTTTCAGCTCGTCCATGACGAAGGTCTTGACGTCGCCGGAGATTTCCTTGTCGATGAAAGCCTGACGGACGCGTTCGACGATATGCTGCGTCGCGGTGGTGCCGACGTCCGCGAGATAGAGGCGTTCCTCAAGTTGGTCGAGGAATTTCTTGTCCACGCGGCCGCGGATGCCGAACAATTCCGCGACGCCCGTAAAGAGGCCGCGCGTCTTGGAGAGGCCGGTCTTGATCTTGTTCCAAATGCCGCGAAACATGGAAATCTCCAGGGCGAGCGTCAGGGTATCGCGCCCGCCGGGGTCGATGCGGAAAGTCGAAGCCGATCCAAATCGTTCGTGCCGATGCCAAAGGAACCCACGGTCCGCCGCAAAGGTTCGGGACCATGGCAATCGCTACCGCCGGTGACGGCGAGTCCGAGCGACTCGGCGTGATCGCGCAGGGGACGAATATGCCCCGGCCGGCAGCTGGGGAAGTACACCTCGACGGCGCCCATGCCCATGTCGCGCAGCGTCCGCAAGTGGGTACGAGAATCATCATAAGGAGGATGCGCCCAAGCCGCAACGCCCCCCGCATAGCGTACGAGTTCGATGGCCGACTCCACGGCGAGGCGTCGCTTCGCCACCTGAATGGGACCGCGATCCCCCAAAAATTGCTGGAAGGCCTCTTGAATCGTGGAGGCGTGGCCGGTTTGCACGAGGAGTTGCGCGAGGTGCCGCCGCCCCGGCGCGGAGGTGGGAGGCATCGATGCCAGAACGTCGTCGCTAAAGCGAATGCCTCGGCCCGCCAAGCGCTCCACCATCGCAAGAAAGCGATCGCGACGCCCGCCGGCAATATCCGCCAGCGCCGCCAGGAGCGGCGCGTCGTCGAGATCGACGAAGAACCCGAGCAAGTGCAATTCCCGGCCAAGGAATTCGCAGGTGATCTCAACGCCGGCAATGACTTCAAGAGCCGGAGGCGCTGCGGCGCGGGCGGGACCGATGCCGTCGAGCGTGTCGTGATCGGTGATGGCGATGGCCGCTAGGCCGCTCCGTCGGGCGAGATCGACGACTTGCGCGGGCGTGTAAGAGCCGTCGCTAAACGTCGTGTGCAGGTGCAGATCGGCGCGTCCCTGGCTGGGGGGCAGATGGAGTTGTTGGCAGAGGCGCGTGAAGGGAGATCCGGCGGGCAAGTTTATTCCTTGTTCGATTCGGGCGGGGCGGGCGAGGTCGGTTCGGTATCCGGAATGGAAACGGCATCGGCGGCATCGGCCGGTTCCGTCGGCGCTACGGCTTCGGCCGCTGCTTCCGCTCCCGGCGCTTCCCGACGGAGACGGTCCAAGACGCCGTTGACGAAGGAAGGAGAGTCGGCCGACCCGAAGCGTCGCGCCAACTCAATCGCTTCGTCGAAGGCGACGGCATCTGGGGTCTCATTCGTGTACAGCAATTCAAACGCGCCCAAGCGAAGCGCGTTGCGATCGACGGTGGCCATCCGGCTCACGCGCCAGTTCTCGGCGGAGGCGGCGAGGCGGACATCGATCTCTTCCAAGTGCGCGACCACGCCGTCGAAAAGTACAAAGCAAAAAGCGCGCAACTCCTTCTCGCGCAATCGGTCCGTCGCGAACTGGACCAGCGTTGGACGAGGCAGGGCAGGGTTAAAATCCCGTTGGAAAAGCAGTTGCAGCGCCACCTCGCGGGCGCGGGAACGTCGCGTCATGATTCCATCCTTTTTGTGGTTGGACTGCTTTTTTATGGATGGAGAGGGAATTGAGAAGACAGAAGACAGAAGACGGGAGTCAGAAGACAGAATGAAAAAAAGCCCGGTCTGAATATCAGACCGGGCTGGATTCAACTTTGTCAAAGTGGTCTTACAGCATTTCGCGGATGGGTTCGCGATCGTCGAGGATGTACATCGGGCGGCCGACGTTGTTGGGGAAGGTCATCGACGGATCGACGCCCATCGCATGGTACACGGTCGACAACACCTGGCTGGCGCTGACGCGGCGATCGCGCGGGTATTCGCCACGGGCGCTGGAGGAGCCGATGGTTTGACCCATGCGGAGGCCGCCGCCGGCGACCATCGCGCTCATGACGGGCGACCAGTGATCGCGGCCGGCGTTGCCGTTGACGCGCGGCGTGCGGCCAAATTCGCCCCAGCAGATGACGGCGACGTCATCGGCCATGCCGCGGTCGTGCAAATCCTGGACCAGGTTGGACAAGCCCATATCGAGCAAGGGAAGCTGACGGCGCAACGTCTCGAAGTTGCGTTCGTGCGTGTCCCAGCCGCCGTAAGCGAGCGTGACACAACCGACGCCGGATTCGACGAGACGACGGGCGGTGAGGAACTGCTCGACGCCGCGATAACGGTCGCGCATGCGAGGATCTTCGTTGTTGAGATCGAGAGCGCGGCGGGTGGCGCCGGAAGCGACCATGTCGAAGGCGCGCGACGCGAAGGCGTCCATACCACGCATGGAACCCGAGGCGTCGATGTCGCGACGAACGGAATCGAAGCTGGTGAGCAAGGAACGACGGTCGTCGGTGCGATCCATCGTGATGCCGCCGGGCAGACGCAGGTTATTAAGGCCGATACCGTCCGGAGTGAACGCACGATGGGCAATGCCCAAATAACCGGGTTCGTTGCCGATCGACATGCCGCGGAGGCTGACGAAGGGAGGAATGTCGCCGGCATGATTGCCGCGCAAACGCGACATCACGGAGCCGAACGAAGGATGATGCTGGACGCGATTGGTCGATTCGCTGTAGCCCGTCATGACGAGCGAGTCGGAATGCTCGTCGACGGAAACGATGGAGCGAATGACCGACAACTTGTCCATCATGCGGGCTTGGCGAGTGAAATGCTCGCTGATCTGGATGCCCGGGACGTTGGTGGCGATGGGCCGAAACTCGCCGCGGTATTCCGTCGGCGCATCCGGCTTGAGATCGTACATATCCATGTGCGACGGTCCGCCCGGCAAGTAGACCATGATGGCCGACTTGGTGGGTGTGCTCCGGCCGGTTTCGGTGGCCTGGGCTTTGCTTCGCAACATGTCGGCCAGGGTCAGTCCCGCGCCGAAGGCGCCGATGCGCAGAAACGAACGACGATTGATGCCGTCGCAGAACTTCTGCTTGGCACCCATAAAATTCAACATGGTTAAGTCCCCCCTTAAACGGACAAACTCCATTGAACACATTCCGTTACAATCTATTCTGCCGCGCAATTCGCAGCAATACAATTTTTCCCACTTTGTCAGAACTGCGGATCTTACCGGATGGCGGGTGGTAGCGGTTGGTAGCGGTTGGGCAAGGCAGGCGTGAATCGAAAACGCCGAAAAATCGGCCTCTCTTCTCTTTTGGCGGGCCAATCTATTTTGACGCATTTGAGCCGCGGCGCGTTCCATGAGCTCTCAGTTTTCTTCACATTCCCCCCAAACTCCGCCGGGACACTTGGCAGAAAAGGCGTTTTAGAGAACGATTCGCTGTAACGTGGCAAGATCACGTCAAAAAGCCCATGCGAGTAAGTGTCTCCTTGATCTGATTTTCTGCCAGCAACCTTACGAAGGCTTGAACGGCGGGACGATCGAGACGACGTACCGGTATCACAAAGTCGTAATGTTCTTCCTGCACGGGCAGGAATCCTATACCGGCTACCCTGCTGACGGTTTCGATGGCCACGCCCCAGTCGGCACGCGCTTGCTGTACGGAGGCGACCACCGCATTGTGGGAACGCGTCTCGACCGTGTACCCCGAAGGTTTCGCGCCCGAGAGCATTCCGTCGATCAAGATGCGCGTGCCGCTGCCGCGATTGCGGTTCACCATGACGCATTCCGGAACGGTCGTCACCGTCGCGAGCACGGCATCGAGATTCTTGCCCTCGAAGCGTTCATCGCCGGCGCGAAAGAGGATTCCCTGCATCCGCCGATAGCCGGCCGCCAAATGCAGTCCTTCGCTCAGGAAGGGGCGATTGTAAACGCCCGACACCGCGTCCAGTAGATGGATGCCGGCAAGATCGCATTCTCCCCGTTTGGCGGCCTCCAAGCCCCCCGTGCTGCCGACCGCGAGAAACTTGGTGCGAAAGCCTTGCTCGTGCAACCTGCCGAGGAGAAAATCCAGGCCCACGCAATGGCTGCCGATTACCACGAGGTCGGCGGGACGAAGATCCTTGCCGAGCAATTGCACCGTCACATCGCTGCCGGCTTCGATGTATTCCTGCTGCCGGGCAATCGTGACGAAGCCATCCGCGCGACTGAAACTCGTAACCGAACCCGAACCCTTGCCCATCGGGTAGGCGATGAAGGGCGGCGCCTGCGCATCGGCGACATCGACCGCATGCACCAAACCCACGAGAAGGAATTCCGTTCGTCCACGTTCGGAGTTGACGCGCAGAGGCAAACGCGCCGATACGACGGTGCCGGCGTCCGGCCTGCGACCGCCCAAGGCGAGGAGCACTGGGGCGACAAATTCATGAAACGTGAAGATGGCCGAAGTTGGAAAGCCCGGCAGGATCACGACGGGAATCGTGCGTTCCTCGCCTTTCGCTCCATGACGAATGGCGGCGAGGCACAAGGGCTTGCCCGGTTTCAGCGCAACGCCATGGGCGATGATCCCTGGTTCGCCCAATGCCGCGACCGCGCGATACGAAACATCCCCTTCGCCCTTGGACGTTCCACCGGACAGAAGCACCGCATCGCAACCGAGGGCTTCCCGCAATCCCGCATCCAGCCTCTCCAAATCGTCGGCGAAGATGCCGAGAGAAACGGGTTCGCACCCCAACTCGCGCACGGCGTCGGCCAGGATGACGGCATTGCTGTCATAGACGGCCCCAGGTCGAGGCGGCGTGCCGGGCGGGATAAGTTCGTTGCCGGTGGAAAGAATGGCGACGCGGGGTCGGCGCACGACCGTCACAGCATTCAGTCCGAGCGCGGCCAGCACGCCGGTGTCGCGCGAAGTTAGAGTTTGACCGCGGCGCAGGACGATTTCGCCTCGTCCCATGTCCGTGCCGGCGAAGGAAACATTCGCGCCGGGCGCCACGGGTCGGCTGATCCGCACTTCGCCGTCGCACACCTCCGTTTGCTCGACCATGACGACCGCATCGGCCCCGCGCGGCACCATCGCGCCCGTGGCGATCGGCGTCGCGACGCCAGGCGTTATCGCCCGCCGCGGCACATGTCCCGGCGTCAGCGATTCGTCGGACAATTTAAGGCAGATCGACGTTTCTTCGCCGGCGCCGAACGTGTCCACTGCCTGGACGGCGAACCCATCGACATTGGAGCGATCAAACGCCGGCACATCGACCGGCGCCGCGACATCCTCAGCCAACACCCGTCCCAACGCCCGCGCAAGGTCGACCGCCTCTGAAGCCAATGGCCTCAAATCCAGCACGGCGCGAAAGCGATGCTCCGCCGCATCCCGGTCGATCACATTCAAAAACTGATCCTGCTTCACAACGCCCCCCGTAGGACAGGCTTCCAGCCTGTCCGATATCGAAAACGCGGAACGGTTGGGAACTTTGACACGGACAGGCTGGAAGCCTGTCCTACGTTTTAGGCGAGACAGGCTGGAAGCCTGTCCTACGAATCGTACCAATTCACTTCGACGATTGCGCCTTCCGGATAACCCTCCAAATCGGCGGGGACAAGGACGAAGCCGTCGGCGCGCGTCGTCGAACTGAGAATCGACGCCCCGCTCACCGCCAAGGGCTCCACGCAACCATCGACGACCTTCACACGCACGTAATCGAAGCGGCCGACCATCGACACCATCTTGCGCGCCAGCGTCAATCGCGAGGTGCGATACGGCAACTCGAAGGAACGCCCCCCCAGGACACGCAACGCCCGTCCCGCGAACAGATCGTAAGCGCAAAGACACGATACGGGATTGCCAGGAAGCAGAAATACGGGGCGGCCGCCGAGAAATCCCAGGCCCGTCGGACTCGCGGGGCGAAGGGCGATGCCATGGACAACCAGCGTTCCCACCTCGGCCAAGACGCGCGGCGCGTGATCCTCCTGGCCGACCGACGAGCCGCCCGAAATGAAAACGATATCTTCCGCCGATTGCTCCAAGGCGACGCGCATCGGAGCATGGCCGTCGGGAACCATCTGGATGCGGACCTGCGCCGCGCCGTCGCGGTGCGCCAAAGCGTGAAGCATCACCGAATTGCTGTCGACGATGCGATACCCTTCCGGCTTCGACCCGCACGGCAAGAGTTCATCGCCGGATACGAGTATGGCGACATTGGGCCGACGGATTACCTGGATCGGAGAAGCGCCGACGGAAGCGAGCACGCCGAGATCTTGAGGCCGCAAGCGCCTCCCCGCCGGTAAGAGGAGGCAACCCAGCTTGATGTCCTCTCCAACCCGACCGACGTGGCGCCCCGGCGGGACCGCTTCCGTAACACGCACAATGGGTTTTTCGCGGATGGTTTGTTCGGAAGTCGCCTCGACGGGAATAACGGCGTCCGCGCCAGAGGGCAGGGGGGCGCCTGTCATGATGCGGACGGCTTGGCCGGTCATTACCTCGCCTGTGAAAGGGCGCGCCGGCATGGACTGGCCCACGATCTCGAAGTCCAGCGGGGAGTAGGAATCCGCTCCAAAAGTCTCGCTGCCGCGCAGCGCGTAGCCATCCATGGCGGAACGATCAAAGGCTGGAACCGGGGTTGGCGCGATGATGTCCGTTGCGAGAACGCGCTCCATCGCCTGGTCCAACGGAATGCTTTCCGACGCCAGGGGCCCAATGCGCTCGGCGAGCGCCTGCAATACCGCCGTGACCTCCGCGCGTCGTGGAAAGCCTCGCATACGTACATCGGGGAACGGCGTTGGATTTGACATTGGGTGGTTGGCTTCCGCGAATAGGGAATCCGTCGATTCTGTATCGGACTGCCTGGAGCATAGTTGACAGCGAATTTCAAGAGGAACAGCACAGGAATGTCGAAAAAACCGCGGAGAGTAAGGTTCCAGTCGCTACTCCCAGCACAGTTCATTTCATCGACCCGGATTGCCTCTGTCCACCATTCCCTTCAGTCAGAATAGATGGAACCCAAAACACGAAATCATCGGGCTTTCCCTCAAGAACGCGTTGTCATGCCTGGGTCAATGAAACTAATCTGGAAAGAGACGCCGATTGCTCGCGATATTCTCACGATGCACGACGTGTCGAGCGAATGCACCGCAAGGAAAGTTGAGCCGGAATTCAGGCCCCAGACGGCTGGACTTCCGGAATTATTGAGGAGAGAGAATTCATGTTGCGAACTTTGTTGATTACGGTCGCGCTGGTCGCCGCTTCGATGAGCGGATGCCGCACGACGACCGCGCATCGGACGCCGTGCTGCGCGCCGGCTTCGACTGTGGTGGGCGTGGCGCCCGTCGCCGGTCCGGCTTGTTGTCCCACGCCGGGAGCGATTCCGCCCCCGCCCGGCTTTCATTGATTGTCGCTGATACCCAATGCGAGCGCGTGAGGCGGCGCGAGCGCGAAACGGGGAGTTGTTGGAAGGAGTTTTGACGATGCGCCCGATCTTGATTTCCCTGGCACTCGGATTTCTATCCGTTTCCCAGGCGGACGCGGAGGCGGTTCGTTTTCGTTTCGTCCCCGCGGATGGCTGCGGCAACCTAAGGCAAGTCGCCGCCGGACCCAACGGGGCAATTGGCGAACAGCTCAATGGATTCGGCTGGATACCTCAACCGTTCAACACGAGCTTCCGACCCAATCAGATGGTGACAATCCGTCATCCCTACACGGGGCGAAACGTCGTAGTTCCGCTGACCTTGCCGCGCGGCACGCCGCGCATCGAACATCGCACGGACAGCGTGGTGTTCAACTACGGCAGCTACACGACGGAGGTGCGATTTTTCACCGACGGCGTGGTCGACGTGATCTACAACAGCGGCTTCCTGCGGCCGTTGGTTGTGGAATAGAAACGAGCGATTGACAGAAACAAGAAACCCACGGCATACGCCGTGGGTTTCTCGTTCCAATTCCGCCGCTCGCGGCTTAGCGCCCGTCTGTTAGCGGCCGCCCGCCGGCGCCGCCGGCGCCGGGTCGCGTCCGTCGGTCCAGGGGCCTTGCAGGTTCTGGTATTCCGGCGGAGTCAGCGTGCTGCCGGTTTCGCCGCCGGTCCAGCCGATGATCTGGTTCGGACGGCCTCGTTCCCGGCTACGTTGTTCCCAACGGCGCGCCCAGGAATCGTCCGCTTCGACCGGGCGACGGCGTTCGGCGTCCCAGAAGAGCACCTTGCCCTGGCGATAGCTTTGTACGCCCATGTTCACGGTCGTGAACGCGGCAGCGCCCAATTCCGGCGTGCTAAGCGTCTCGCGGGTGCGGGTGCGGCAACATTCCAGGAAGTTGCGCCACAGCGCCGTCGTGTCGTCGCCGACCAGACCGCCTACGACGAACCGGCCTTCGCCGCCCGCCCCGCCCATGGGGCCCGCCGGACGATCGCCGATGCTCTGAGGCAATACCCAGAAGCCAAACTCGCGGATGGCGCGGCCGCCTTCCATGCGCGTGCGCGTGCCGAACTTCAGCGTCGCCAAGTGGCCGCGAATGCACTCTTCAATCGAGTGATCGTTGATCATGGTCGCGGTGATGATGGCCTGGCAACCCTCGTTGTAATCCGCGACGACGGTGGCAACGTCGGGGACGGTGCGCTGATCGTATTCGAGATAGATGCCGCCGCCGCCGACGACGCGGGCCGGATAACGCACGCCCATCGCGGCGATCAAGTGCGTGGTCTGATGCACGAAGAGATCGGTGTACATGCCGCCGCCGAAATCCCAATAGCAGCGCCATTGGGCGAAGATGGCGCGGTCAAACGGCATGTTGGGCGCAAGGGGCACGCCGGGCAGAGCCGAGAAGCGATGGCCCAGGAACATATCCCAGTCGATCGTCGTTGGGTTCATGGATCGAGTGAGCGGATAATAACGCCACTGGCCGACGGTGGAATTGCGATAATAGCTTGTCTGGGCCTGGGCGACGTGGCCGATCTCGCCGCGTTTGATCATGTCGTTGGCCATCCGCCAGGTCGGGTCCGCCATCGACTGCACGCCGACGGTCATGACGACATTGGCGCGGCGGGCCGCGTCGACGACGGCATGGGCCTCGTCGATGGTCTTGGTCATCGGCTTTTCGCAATAGATGTGCTTGCCGGCCGCGGCGGCGTCGATGCTCATCTTCGCGTGCCAGTGGTCCGGCGTGGCGATGCAAACCACGTCGACGTCGCGTTGATCCAAAATGCGACGATAGTCCTTGGAGACGTGGTTGCGGTCGTCAACGTTGAGGCCGCACTTGCGGGCGGAGGGGAACAAACCGCGGCCGGTGCCCCGGCTAAGCGCGTCGTCGCCGTCCCAAACGTCGCAAACGGCGACAGGGGCGACATTGTTGTCGGTGCGGGCCAGATTCTTGACAACGTCGATGTGCTGCTGGCAGCGGCCGCCGACGCCCAGGAAGCCGACGCGAATGCGTTCCATGGCTCCGGGAACTTGGGCGTAAGAGGCGGCATTCATGGTCATGGCCGCTCCGGCGACACCGGCGGCCGTCTTGAGAAAGTCGCGACGATCTGACATTGCGTAACCCTTCTTTGAAGCGAGACCGGGAGAGATTCATCGAGTCTCTTCGTTTCGACCCCGCACACGGAGGAATTAAGAAACAGCGAGCTTTGATGATTGTCGCGCTTCCAGGGCAAGAAGACAAGGAAAAAACCAACCGCAACACTCGGCGAACGCTAAGCCGCAAGCGGCAGATAGATCGGGAAGTTAATTTCCGAATGTTCCTAACCGCCGCACTCCAACGCGCCGGCGATCGGCGCCTTTTGAGTCTCCGGCAGAAAAAGCCGCACCAGCGCCAAGCACAACAAGCAAAGTCCCGCCCCGACGGGAAGATCGATGAGGTAATGCCACCCCGACGCGACGCTGCCAATGACGATCCAGATTAGGAGCGGCAAGTAAATCCAGGCAAGCCAGGGCAAG
>Ga0163144_10007084_pt1 | contig 24619 bp, 15 predicted proteins | sample OliLak19BULKMAT1_FD_123175 | JGI IMG/M metagenome (GOLD analysis project Ga0163144, IMG submission 123175) | Freshwater microbial mat bacterial communities from Lake Vanda, McMurdo Dry Valleys, Antarctica - Oligotrophic Lake LV.19.BULKMAT1 | ecosystem: Environmental > Aquatic > Freshwater >...
GCCACTTTATCCAAAGTAGTAACCCGAAGCGTAAGCGAGGGAACGAGTTATGTACAATCCCTCGCTCACGCTTCGGGTTGCAAAAACGCTCGGCTTCCGCAAAAACTGGCGCTGTCCAACTAACCAATAGATGCCGCTGGTGGTATCACCGCCGACGCCCGCGCCTGGGCGTTAAACGGAGTAGCTATTTGGCTTTCTCGAACCCGGCTTCCACAAGTTTCTCGTAGCCAGCTTTCAGCGGCCGCAGGTCGTAACCTTTGCCGTGCAGGATTTCTGCACACATCAGAACCCGTCCACCTGCTTTGCAATGGACGTAGATCGGTTTGTCTTTTGGCAACGTCGCCAACAATGCCGATGCGGCCGCCGGATCCTTGAGAATGCTCAGCGGTATCAGGTGCGCAGCGGCGAGATGTCCGGCGTCCCATTCGGACTGCTCACGGACGTCGATCAGGAAGGCAGCCTGGTCGGCGACTCGCTGTTTGACCACATCGAGTGCATCCAAGGTGTGACCGGCTTCGGTAAACATGGGCTTCTCCGTGGGTTTTGGAACTGAGGCCGTCGCTTTGGCTCCGGCGAACACAGGTGAGTCGGGGTCCCCGCCGGACTGCAGATAAGCGATCAGGTCAAGAACTTCGTCCTTGTTCAGCGTGTTGATCAGGGCGGCGGGCATCATCGAGATCTTCGCCACCAGCGTCTCTTCGATCTCGTCCTGAGAGATTGTCGTGAGGTTGCCTGGTTCCAGCATGTTCTCGCAGACCATGATCTTGTCAGTGTTAAGATTGACGACTCGTCCCGCAATCTGCTTGCCAGAATCCATCACAAAAATGTTTGAAGCATACTGATCGGAGATCACCTTGCTGGGTTCGATAATGGCCTCCAGCATCGTCAGCGCGTTGTAACGGCGAGCGACAGCGGTGAGTTCCGGGCCGACGATCCCGCCATCACCGGCAAAACGATGACATTTGAAGCAGGCAGTGACCTGGAACATCTTCCGACCGTTCGCAAAGTCTCGCCCCGTCAGCCCGGCTTCGACATCCGCGAGCAGATCATCGACCCTCCATTCGCGGACAACCGGACGAGCTGCGGCTTCGACAAGATTCTCGCCACCAGTCGGCTTTGCGTCGAGTACATCCTTCAGGGCAACCTTTTGTTCTTCCGTCAGGCGAGTCGTCGCTTCGTGACGAATATTGGCGATAAAGCCGGAGAACGAATTGCCGCCTCGAAAGGTGGTTGAAGTGACGAACCACCGGAAGTACTGAGCCCGCTGCTCCATCGTCCATTGATCCTTCAATTCTCGCAGGCAGTAGACGTAGTGAATCTGCTCTTCCTGTGACGGAGCACTGGCGAGCAGATCCAGTGTCTTTGCAGCAACCTCACTGTCGTTCAGATAGACCAGCAGCCGACACAACTCACGATTGAGCCTCGGGCTTTTCGACGGGTACGAAAGATTCAGGACGGATGCCACGTCCTTTGCGATTTGCCGCGACGGTTCGCCCATGCGGATGAAACACAATCCAAGGACGCGCAGGCCATCAAGTGTCTGGTCTTCCGTCAGTTTTGCTGTATCCAGGTGCCCCATCGAAGTGAGCAGCGGCTCCTGCAGGCTCTTATCACCGCAGCGAGCCAGCGCCAGCAGCGCGTTGAGCTTTGCATCGATATTTGTGTTTTCCGCGAGGGCCTTGTCCTGCCACGAAACGACCGGCTGAAGTTCAATCGCCGTACGAGCGGCAAAGCGGATATTGCGATCAGCGTGGCCAAGAAATGGCCATGCTTTTGCGACCACGTCGACCGCATCCGGCGAGTGCAATTCCTCGATTGCATGGCGGACACTCCGCAGTTCACGGCCGGCGTCGTCGGCCGCATGGACCGGTGCAGTGGACTCCGCACCTTTGTAAGTGACTCTGTACAAACCTGACTGAGTTTTGCGGCCTCCGATCGTGACGTACATCGCCTGATCGGCCGGATTGATGATCAGATCAGTGACCGGAAGCGGAGCGGCGGAAATGAACCGCTCGGCTTCTCCGATGTATGTGGATCCTTGCGGAGTCAGATGAACCGCATAGATCACGCCGTAGCTCCAGTCACTGATGAACAGTGACTGCTGATACTTCGCGGGAAACTTCGCACCGGTGCCGAACGTGATGCCGGTCGGCGAACCGGGACCGATGTCGATGACGGAACCAAGGCTGTCCGGATAATAAACCGGCCACTTACCCGTCCCGGATCGCCATCCAAACTCTGATCCACTCGTCGCGTGATTGACACGCGTCGGACGATACCACGGAGAACCGACGTCCCATTCCATGTCAGCGTCGTATGTAAAAAGTTCGCCTTCCGGATTCAGGGCGATGTCATACTCGTTGCGATATCCCATCGAGAGCAGTTCCCAGTCGGTGCCGTCCGGGTTGACTTGTGCAATCCAGCCGCCGGGTGCCATCACTCCGACGGCGTGGCCTCCGGCGTCCCACATCCGAGTCAGCAACTGATCTTCGTCCCAGATCTTCGGAACTCTGGAGGAAGAAAACTCGGTCGGAAGAGTGTGATTGCCGCAGCAGACGATGAGCGACTTCTTGTCCTGCGACAGGATGATGGCGTGTGGTCCGTGCTCGCTGCCGCCGTTGAGCACGCGCAGGTGTTCGGCAGAGTCGTACTGGTCGTCGCCGTCCGTGTCGCGAACCCGATGCAGTCCGACACGCGGCTTGTCGCCGCTGTTTGTCATCACATACAGACTGTCGAACGCACACAGCAGGCCCTGAGCCATCCCGACGTCCACGCTGATCAGCTCAATCTTGATTTCGTCCGATGAACCCTTCACTGGCGGGGTCACGCGATACAGCTTTCCGTACTGGTCCGATACGATCAGCCGGCCCTTCGGATCGGGAGTCATGCAAACCCACGATCCCATCGTGTCACCCGGCACCGAGTACAGCAGCTCCACATCGAAGCCTTCTGCGATCTTCATCTCGGAGACCGGCGTTGCCTTCGGAATCGGCTGCGCGTCGTCGGTCAGCTGGATCGAGTCAATCAACATCTCACCTCGGCGACTGAGCGGATCAATTCGCAGAGAGGTCACAGGAGAGTCCGTGCTGAAGTACAGCTTGAGTGTCCGAAACTCCGCGTCGGAGCCTCGTAGTTCGCCCTGGACAGATTTTTCTTCCGACGTCTTCGGGTCAGCGTCGGTCGTCCAGAAGACCTGGAAATCCGCATTGCCGCGGAATTTTACGCTGATACTGAGCCGATGCTCACCGGCTTTGCCGTCGACGCTGGTGGAGAAATACGAATCCTCGCCTTTCGAGTTGATCTTCAGGCTGCCGTTGTCGAGAGCCAGCTCGGTGTCGTCGCTGGGTTCCCATCCGGCCGGCTCATTGTCGAAATTCCAGCGAGCGATCTCGTCGGCCGACGTTTGAGCCGACGTCCACGCACAGACGGTAATCGAGAGCAGCAGCACACTCAGACGCGATTGGAGTTTCATGGGTCAACACCTGGCAGGAATGCCGCGTTCGCTGCGAGTCAATGAACGACTCCTATCGAAACACGGCGACGCTGTGGAATTATCAGGAAGGCCCAAGAGTCTGACACCGTATCTGCACGGATTCAAGGATGCGGTCGACTCTTCGTAGGGTAGGCTTCAGCCTGCCAGTTTCATCGAAAAAACGCCACGATCAGGATGATGTCGGCTGGTTGAAGCCTACCCTAATTGGACAGCGCCACTTTTTCCGAAATAGTAACCCGAAGCGTAAGCGAGGGAAAGAGTTACGTACAATCCCTCGCTCACGCTTCGGGTTGCAAAAACGCTCGGTTTCCGCAAAAACTGGCGCTGTCCAACTAAGATTAATTCGACAGTCCCCATGAAGAACGGGGGGGTACAATGACATGAGACGAGTTCTGTGCATTCGGTTTCCGAACTGGCCGATTCAGTGTCTGCTGAGGCAGCTGCGAACAGACGGCTCATCCGCAGCTGCTGTTGCGCTGCACACGGTTGCGCCCGGTTCCGCGGAGAAATCTGTCCGCGGCTCGGTCGTAGATGAAGACACGCGATTTATTCGCGCTCTGTTTCCGGCATCCATCGGGGGGCCGGCCATTGTGGCGGTGTCCGTGGATGCGTGGGTCAACGGCGTTCGTCCGGGAATGCCGTTGGCGGAGGCTCGCAGTATGGCGCAGCCGCTGACAGTGCCGGCTCGCAACGACCGCAGAGGAAAACCACAGCAGCAATTGACGTCGCAGACCGTGGAGTTTCGCGAATGGCAACCGCAGCGGGATCGGGAACAGCTTCAGGCAGTTGCCGAGTTGACTCGTCGTTACGCCCCGATCGTGGGGCTGGATGTCGTCCCGCTGCCGGACAGTTTGCTGCTCGACATCACAGGCTGTGGTCCGCTGTTTGGCGGCGAAGCAGGGCTGGCCGAGTCACTGCTTCGGGAATTGAGAACAGCTGGCTGGCAGTGCCGCATTGCGATCGCCCAGACGGTTTCTGCGGTGTGGGCTCTGACGCACGTGGAAACACGATCTTCCGGGAAGGAACCCGCCACACGGCACGCTGCGGAAGCCCGAGCGCTCATCGATCGGCATGAACTCCCCATTCAGATTATCCCGCCGGGACAGCACATTGCCGAAGTCAGCCGCCTGCCAGTCGCGGCCGCGCGGCTCAGTCTGAAGGATCTGGAAGTCCTCACACATCTCGGAATCCGTTCGGTCGGACAACTGCTCAGCCTGCCTCGGGAAGATCTTCCCTCACGACTGACTGCGCAGGCGGTGCTGCGCATTCAGCAACTGGGTGAACGGATCGAAGAAGCCATCGATCCGCTGCCCGAAGCCAACCCGGTCGCCGCCGATTGGAGCGCGGAGGAACCAGCAACCAGTCTCGCCGACATCCGTCATGTCCTGCGGCATCTGACCGAACAGGTTGCCGCGCAGCTGGTCCGCCGCCGCATCGCCTGCAGCAGTGTGGCGGCGATTCTGAAATGCGCCAATGGAATTCGATTGCCGCTGACTGCCGGAGTCGTGAAGCCGACGCAATCCGCGGATCTGCTGCATGAAGTACTGTGCCTGCGGCTGGAGACGCAGGTCAATCAAGCGGAGCACGATGCGCAGAAATCGGTATCCCGTCAGGTTGCACAAATTGAACACGCGACCACGAGCCCACCGACTCAGGATGAGCAGCTCGGGCCTTTCCATGGTGCGGGAGGGCGACGCTCCTGCGGAGCCGATGATGCGCTGGCGCAGGACCGAATACGGCTCGCCAGGAACCTTGCCCTCCCGGAATCGCAGTCTGACGATCATTCAATCGTGCCGCCTGGTGTATCGTTTGCGCTGCTCGCCGCGCAACCGGTTGTCGCCATGTCAATCCAGGCATCCCTCGTGCCGATGCCGTCATCACGCCAGAAAGATCTGTTCAGTCCGACCGAGCACATCGTGCCACAGGAAGAACTGGCGATGCTCGTCACCCGACTCAGCAACCGCCTTGGACCGGAGGCCGTACTCACCGTCCGGACCAACGCCGATCCTCGGCCGGAGTTCGCCATGACCACCAATCCCGTGCTGCCGCCGGAGTCGTCATCAGCTCGGCAGACTCGACTGGACACTGCCATCGAGCAACTGACGGAGCCTGCCGCAAACTCCAGACCCGCTTCACCGGTCCCGATCAGACGTCCCCTTCGACTTCTGGCAGAACCTCAGCAGATTGCTTTGTCCGAAGGCAACGCCGAGTTCCCCTCGAGGGTCACCGTGCTCGGCAAAGTCCTGACGCTGACTCAGTTCGCCGGCCCCGAACGAATTCAGACTGCCTGGTGGACCGATCAGCCGTGTCAGCGCGACTACTATCAGGCGACCGGACCGCACGGAAATCGGCTGTGGCTGTTCAAAGACCTGCAGACGAATCTGTGGTCGTTGCATGGAGTGTTCGATTGAGCGGATTCACAATCTCAAATCTCAAATTTGAAATCTCAAATCTCAAATCTCAAATTTGAAATTTGAAATTTCAATTACCAGCTTCGTCACTTTGTGACTGTCCAGACGACTTCATTCGTTGCTGCTCTCTCTGACGGTGGCTTTCCTCCGCGAGTGTCCGAATTCTGTCCTGGAATTCGTTCTGCCGTCGTCGTTGCTCATCGGCATGACGTGTGGTGTCATTCAGATGTCGCTGTCCAGTGATTTCTGAATTCTGAAGGCTGTTTGCCCAGCCGTGAATCTGCCTGGAGATGCCTTCGCCCAATGATTTCAAATCTGAAATCTGAGATTTCAGATCGTTTGGGGCATCCATGCGCTCAATCACACACAGCATTGAACGGACCTCGCCGGCAGACCCGCGAGAAATGTACAGGAACTGCAAAAGTTCATTTGTCGAACCGTGCTCGAATCCTTCAGCAATATTGTTGGACACGGACAGGGAGGCTCGCTGAAGCTGGTTTGCCAGATCGCCCTTCCCTCGAAACCACGGATGAGTGGTCCACGAAAATATCCGCACCGACAAATCCGCGGCCGCCTGCCAAACAGGGAGATCCTCAAAGCGGTTGTATTTCATTTGTAAACTTCCGCGTCCGATTCAAAATCTCAAATCTCAAATCTCAAATCTCAAATCTCAAATCTCAAATCTAAAATCTAAAATCCATTATCTCGACATCCTTGCTCCGATCGGGACGAGGTCATTGAATCGATCGACCGGTTCTTTGGCCGTCCATGCGAGCCCCCGCAGCAGAATCATGCGGAACAGCGGATCGTCGAACGTCCAGCTGTAGTGACCGGGAATGCTCACAAAGACCCGACCGGGGTTGTGATCACGCACCCAGAGCTGAGGGGTCGGCATGTTGTCTTCGGTGCTGGTGGCCAGCAAAGTCACGTCGGAGGGCTTCCCCGTGAGTTTCCAATAACTTTCGTCGTACAAATTCAGCTGTTCGAAGTTTCGGACGATCGGATGGTCGGTGTTGTGAATGTCCAGCGTCAGTGGTCCGTGGCGATAGGCGATTCGGCCGCCCCACGAGGCATAGCCGATGCGTTTGGAGAAGTCTTCGACCTGATCGTTGCCGTTGACGGCCCAGTGAATATAGACCGCTCCGCCGCCGCGTTTCAGATACGCATCCAGCTTTTCCGGTCGAGAACCATCGAAGCTGCCTTTCTGGAAGAAGAGCACGACGTCGGCTGCCGCCAGCTGTTCGTCGTTCGGAAACTCCGAAGCTGTGGAAACCGTGACGTTGTCCGCAGCCGACAGCAGTTCTTCCCATGCCAGTTTCCAGGCAGGATAGTCATGCTCGCCTGGCCCGTGGTCTTTCGGTCCGTCAACCAGCACGATGTTCAGTGCACGGCCAGGGTCCGGCTTCTCCGGAGCACCGGCGAGTGCCGCGGCGACTTCAGCCCGTGTCCGAAGTGGCGGTGCGGTCAGTGGTGCATCCAGCGGCATCTGCGGCGGCTTGGTGAGCAGATAGGTCATCAGATCCTTCATCTGATCGACAGTCAGCTTCTGGGCGATCCCGGCCGGCATGACCGACGTCGCGGACGGCTTCATCGTGTCGATGTCTGTTTTCGAGAGGCGAGTGACCGTGGCCTTTTCATCACCAAGCAGCAGTTCGTCACCGTCGGACTGAAGTACGCCCGTGAGCACTCGGCCATCCATTAAAACGACAGTGTGGCCGATGTAATCCGGATTGATCGCGTAGCTCGGGTTCGCGACATCCCGCATCACGGACGTGTAGTCCCGATGAATCAGATTCATCAGATCCGGCCCGAGGGTCGCCTTGCCGCCTCCGACGCCATGGCACTTGAAGCATCCAGCCACTTCGCTGCGGAACACCTTGCGGCCTCGCGACCAGCTTCCGCCGTCCAGTTCGGCGATCTTGACCGGCGCTGCGGTCTCCGAAGGATCGGCAAACTTCGACGGAACCCACGGCATGAAGAACCGATGCAGTGGCAGCGGTCGCGGAGTAGCATCTTCGTTCGTGGAGAACGTCGCATCGAGGAACGGCGCTAATGTGGTGTGCGTCGCAATCGTGAGTGTGAGGTCTACCGGTTCTCGGGAATCGCCCGAGACTGTCAGAACAGCCTCGTGCATCCCGAACCCATGATTCGTGACGGTGGCGTTGATGTCGGTGGACTTTCCGTCGACCATCGTTGCCGCATGAACAACCAGATCATGATTGCAGAAAAGTCTGAGGCTCACTGTTTCGGCCGGCCATTCGTAGTCAATACTCGCACCCGGCTGAATCGCCGGACGCAGGCTGTTGTGCAGATTCAGCCTCGTCTTCAGTTTCAGACTGCCATACGAATACAGCGATGACCAGAGTGCGTCGTAACCTGCCGAACCCGCCAGCAGTGCCCTCGAGACACGCAGATCCGGATGCGGCAGCCAGCCGGACCAGGTCGGTGCAGCAGCTCCGTCCGGAGTCCATTCCGCCGCCACACCCGTGAGTGCGAAGTCCACATCGGTTTGCGGGTGTTGAGTCAGAAGCCCGGCATCCTGAAGATCCCGGGCGTCCTGATGCGGGGCTTCTGCAGAATCAATCGTCACCGCATAATGCACGTTCGACAACATCGGGGCCGTGCTGATGATCATCGTTCGCAAATCATTCGTCACGCTTGCCCCGGTCACCGCAAGTTCAAATCGCGGCTGGACAGATTGCGCCTGCACAACGGCATACGGAGGCTTGAGAGTTTCAAACCGGTCACCGGCACGGACGTGTGACCCGTACTCGATACGAATGCGTTCGGTCAAATGGCTCAGCGTCAGCGGATCAAGAGGTCGGTCGAAGGCAATGCGGATCTCCTGAGCTCCTTCGGCCCATGTCATCACGGGCCGCGGAACTTCAGCGTCGCTCATCCTGATGCGAAACAGCTTCCCGATCCCTGCCGGACCCGTGCCCCAGTCCGGCGGGCCGCTGTGACAGGCGACGACCAGATCTCCGTCCGGAGCCACGCACGCATCAACGGTCAGCATCTGCAGACCGGCGATCGGCTGCGACGCCGCAATGTAACCCGCATCTGTCTTCACCAGTTTTGTCCGCCAGATCTTGCCGCGCGACTCGCCGCACATCAGCGCATCACCCAGCCAGGCCTCAGGACCGAATGCCGGACCACCGTTGACGGATTGATTGAAGACCATGCCGCACGTCGATTGGTGTTGAGGTCCATAGTCGAATGTCGAGGGTTCGTCGATAACGCCGGGCAGGTGTCGCGGATGACGTGGCGGGAACCCGTAATGCCGCTTCGGCTGAATGTGCAGCAGTTCGTCCAGCGGATTGCCGTTGGGCAGCCAGGTCGCGCCTTCCTGTTCACTGCAGAACAGATCGCCGTGCTCATTGAACGCAAACGCAATCGGAAAGCGAATTCCGGTGCAGACAGTTTCACGAGTACTGAAGTCAGCCGAAACCTTCTGCACGGTGCCTCGATCACTATTCAGATCGAAGGCCGACTTGCCCTGGTCATCGATGAGATAACCGTTGGCATAGTTGGCCGTGCCCAGTCCAAAGTACAGATTGCCGTCTTTGTCCATCGCAATGCCGACTGCGTCAACGTTCTGAGGAATTTCCTTCCAGCCCTCCGCGACGACGATTTCTTCGTCCGCCTTGTCATCGCCATTTGTGTCGACAATCAGTGAGACCTTGCCTTTGCTGGGCATAAAGGCTCCGCGGCCTTTGGCGTATCCCGGCGGAGTCAGCAGTAGGCCAATGGGACCTCGTACGCTTCCTTCGTTCTTCCAGAACACTTCGGCTTTGTCTTCGAGGCCATCGCCGTTGGTGTCACTAAGCAGATGGATGTCGCCGTTATAACCCAGAGTCATCAGCTTGCCGTCGTCGCGAAATCGCACGTTGTTCAAGTTCGTCAGCTCGACCGGAATCTCCGTGACTGTGAAGCCCGGGGCCAGCATCTGCACAGCCGGCGGATTCTCAGCCAGCACCAGCGGAACGCCAACGCTCTTTTCCAGGTCCAGTGACTTCGGCAAGTCTTCGGCCAGCTTCGCGTACTTCACCTTCAGGTATTCGCGGACGGATTTCGTTTCGGCATCGGACAGGACGCGGTCATAGACCAGCAGCTCCGCGATGTCGCCCTGAAACGGGCCTCGAACTTCCTGAGCCCCCGCGCCGTTGGTGTAGTACCGCCCGCCGATCGTGAGTTGTTCCAAAGACAGCTCAGCGGAATCAAACGGCCGACTGCCTTCCGGCTTCCCGTCCAGCACCAGCCGCACTTGCTTCGATGCTGCATCAACGATTGTTTCAATCGTGTGGAGCGATCCGAACGGACTGCTCGAGTTCAGCACATCATTCGCCCCGCCAAAGCCCCGTCCCTCGACGTTGAGTTGATCGAACTTTGACGTCGGCCCCGGACCAAGATCGATGGTCAGCCCGGATTCGTAGTCTCGCTTGTTCGCAGCGTTCGCAGCAAAAATGCCTCGAAAGTCGCCGGGATTCGCATGAGGTGCTGCCACAACGAATACTGTTGCGTTGCGCGCAGTGGACGGCGTCCCTGCCAAACGCAGATGGTCATCCTGTCCGTCAAACCGTACGACCCAGGCATCACCCACCTTGATCACTTTTGGCTGAGCGTCACTGATTTCCTGTACCGCAGACTGCTCCGCGCCTGACGAGTTCACCCATGTGTCGGTTCCGTCTCCGCTGGACAGGGCAGGGCTTCCGTTCGCCGCGCGGCTGGCCTGAATTGCAGCGGCATCCAGCCACAGGATCAACCCGTCCCGGGACGTGAGCCGTGTGTCGGCCCATTCCGGCATTTCCACAAGTGCAGCGACCGCAGCTTGGCTCCGTCCGGGCCGAACGGGTTCTGAAGCGGGCGACAGGACAGTCAGCATCGCCGTGACGACGGTCAGCATCGTTGAAGAAGAACTCATTGTCGACTCGAAGCGGAGGTGGAGACGAAATTCAGGATGAACGAATGATCCGGTCCTGCTCTAATTGGACAGCGCCACTTTTTCCGAAATAGTAACCCGAAGCGTAAGCGAGGGAAAGAGTTAGGCACAATCCCTCGCTCACGCTTCGGGTTGCAAAAACGCTCGGTTTCCGCAAAAACTGGCGCTGTCCAACTAATGCCGTCAATCGGTGGCATCAAAATGAGGTCGCTGCGGAACATTCAATCAGCGATGGCAGAACGATGGTGGGCAGAATGGTGAAAACATTCCGCCGACTGAGATCCACCTTCGTAGGGTAGGCTTCAGCCTGCCGGTTTCATCGTGAATCGGAACCATTCAAGATAATGTCGACAGGCTGAAGCCTACCCTGCGTCCAAAATGACAGTCTCCAGGACCGTTGGGCTCGAACACGAGAACGTCGAGTTGAGATCATCTCCATCCAATGCCAATCAACAACTGCTTTCAGCATCAGCTGTATCCGACTGAACCTTCGACGCTGCCAATCCTGCGAACGCTGGAATGTACGGACGGCGCGACGGGTGAATTCGCATCACTCCACACGTCGCTGCGCGTGGGGCGAGTGGTCCTGGTGCATGGCACATTTATGGGCGACGATCCACTCGGCTTCGCGGAAATCCTGAAGTCGGTTGGTCAGGGCGTTCCATTGCTGCGGGCGACAATGGAAGCACTGGCTCAGCGACTTGTGGAGCGGACGCGTCTCACCAGTTCGTCGCTGGCTGGCGACTTGGGGAACTTCACGCCGGCGTTTCGGGACAAGTTTCAGTCGCTCGTCGGCGATGATCCGCGAGTGGAACTGCTGGAGCCGACATGGTCCAGTCAGAACCATCATCTGGCTCGTGCGGATCTCGCAGTGCGGTTACTGGATCAGCTGTTGCGACGACCGCTCCCCGGCGATCAGCGAATTCTGCTGTGGGGACATTCTCACGCAGGCAATGCCTTCGCGCTGCTGACGAATCTGCTGGCGAACGACAAAGCCACGGTCGCGAAGTTCTTCGATGCGGCCGGTGATCAGCCAGGAGCTCACTGGAAGGCCGTTCGGGAGTCTCTGCAGTCGGCGAGTTCCCCGCATCCGCTGGCAAAGTCGGTGCTCATCGCGGGATTCGAAACGCCCGTCCGCTACGGCTGGGACACTGCCGGCCGCGCGGGACTGGTGCATGTCACGTTTCATCGGCCGTTTGATCCGTCACAGCTGTTCAGAGCAAAGCCGATGTTTCCGCCGCATCCTCTGAATGACGTGATGAATGCGACTTGGGGTGATTGGGTTCAGGCGTTTGCAATCGCCGGAACGGATGTTTCATCAATGCCATCAATTAGCGTGAATCAACGTCTGTCGGCTCTGCTGGAAGCGAACCTGCCGGAGCCCGAACACGGTCTCGACACACGACTGATTTCTCCCAGGCAAGTCCGGGATGCGTGCGCCCGCTGGAAGTCGGGAACTCGGTGCCACACAGATGGCTTGAACGTGCTGGTCGATTACAAACCCAGCGGTGAGTTGACTGTCATTGGCCGACCGATTGAATTGAGCCTCCTGGGTCATGGCGTCGCCACGACAGTCAAATGGCTGCCCGCGCATCTGAAGCTGGTGTTGGAACAACTGAGCCGAATTCCGGAATCGTGAAGCGGTGAGAGGCTGCAACTTTTTCCGCAGGACCGATCTCGAGACCGGTCCTGACACTTCGCCGCGGCTTGAATCGAGTCACCTGAGGTCTATACTCCACCGACCATAGCCAGCCGCTTGTCCCACTCTACGGTTCATCCCGGACCCCATGACCAACGTCGAACTGGCCGTGCAGTTCTTTCTGCAGATCGCCGTCATTCTGCTGACGTGCCGCGTCGTGGGAATGATCGCCGTGCGCTTCGGTCAGCCGCAGGTTGTGGCCGAGATGATTGCAGGAGTCTGCCTGGGGCCGTCATTGCTGGGTCTGTTCTGGCCGGAATTCCATGCCTCGCTGTTTCCGTGGGACAGTAACACGCGCGATACGCAGAGTTATCTGTTCCCTGCCGCACAGCTCGGGTTGGCGTTGTACATGTTTGTGGTCGGCATGGAATTCCGCATCGACATCGTGCGGTCTCAGTGGAAGAGCGCCGTGGCTGTGTCGGTGGCCGGGATGGTCGTTCCGTTTCTGATGGGGCTGGGGCTCGGCTGGTATTTCTTCAGGTACACAGAGTTATTTCCAAAGGGAACAGCGCTGTTCGACGTGTCGTTGTTCCTCGGAGCCTCGATGTGCATTACGGCGTTTCCGATGCTGGCCCGAATCATTCATCACAAACGTTTGACGGGGACTCGCATGGGAACCGTCGCGATCGGCGCGGGAGCACTGGATGATGCGTCCGCCTGGTGTCTGCTGGCCGTGGTCTTGTCCAGTCTCGACAAAAACTCTGCGGGCGCGTGGAAGAACATCGGCGGCGGTCTGGCGTTCGTGGCCGTGGCCATGTTGATCCTGCGGCCGCTGCTGCTGAGGACTCAGCGATGGCTGACCAGCGACCAGCAACTTTCCGACGTCGGACTGGTCGTGTGCCTTGTGCTGATGTCGTTCGCTGCGTTTGTGACCGATGCGATCGGCCTGCACGCGGTTTTCGGAGCGTTCGTCGTCGGTGCCGTCATTCCTCGAGGCATCATCACAAGAGACGCTGTCGCCAGGATTCAGCCGCTGACAGTTGCCTTGCTGCTTCCTCTGTTCTTTACATTCAGCGGTCTGAACACACGCATCGGTCTGCTGGATTCCGGGCGACTCTGGCTGCTGTGCGGGCTGGTCCTGGGCGTGGCAATTCTCGGCAAGGGTGTCGCCTGCTGGCTGGCGGCCCGAGCGACAGGAATTCCGAATCGGGAAGCCATGGGAGTCGGCATCCTGATGAACGCACGAGGCATGATGGAACTGATTATCATCAACATCGGTCGCGAACGGGGTCTGATCTCCGACGAACTCTTTGCCATGCTGGTCATCATGGCCGTCGTGACGACTCTGATGACCTCACCCGTCTTCGACCGGCTCGTCGGCCAGCAACCTGCATCATCAGCCGCCACGCGATAGTGTCCGGTTGCCAGACAAGCACGACGCGCCAGCGAGTGGCCGGCTTTGGGCCGTCGCACAGAATCCCACCACTCGCTGGCGCGTCGTGCTTGTGGTAAACAGACAGCATGTCAATTGTCGTCACTTCTGCTTTCCTGAGATCTGAGCCCCGCTTTGACATCGCCCTTGCTGCGTAATTGTCATGGATCACGTCCGACGGAGGTCTTTGAAGACTTCTTCCCGGAAGGTATCGCTGCCATCGATTTCGCCGGCGAAGCGAGGACGCTGCTGGTGGGAAGCCGCAGCGGAAATCTGACGCTCCTGAGTCAGTCGGGTGAACGGCTGCTGGAAGAACGCAACTATGTCGGCCTGAGTAAACTCGTCTGGGCTGACACGGGCGATATCGGCGTGGCGGTGGTTGGTGAGAACCGGCTGGTGTGTTTTGATGAGCGACTCAAGCCGCTGTGGGACGCCTCCATCACCGGTTCAATCACCGGTTTGGCGATCGCCCCGCACGGAAGCCACATCGCCTTCAGTACGGATTCAGCTCGGCTGCACATCGTCACGGCCGATCGAAAAGAACTCGCAAAGATCGACACCACTCGCGCGCTCGACTACATCGCGTTCCTCGCCGAGGCGCCCGAGATCATCGCCGCCGCCGAATTCGGCCAGCTCTGCCGCTTCGATCTGAAGGGCCGTGAGGTCTGGAACGAACGCTTGCACAACAATGCGGGCGATATGTCTGTCTCTGAAGGCGGTGAGCGGATTTTCATGGCGGCGTTCAATCACGGAGTCCAGGTCTATGATAAATCCGGCGAGTTGCTCGGCGCATTCGCGATTGACGGCATCCCCGGCCGAGTATCGGCGTCCGCGATCCGCAACCGCGTTGCCGTGCTGACGCTCGAGAATCGCGTCTTCTGGCTCAACTTCGACGGCACCATCCAATGGGCCGTCGATATCTCTCACGATGTCCCGGAACATATCTGCACCACACCGCTCGGAGATCGCCTGTTCATCGCCACCCAATCCGGATGCCTGCTCGAAGTCAGCTGGCCGTGATTGTTTCCGTTCAGGGACCATATAGTACGGTTGTGGTAATTGCTGTTGCAGCAATTCGCGCAGAGCGGCGATGAAGCCATCATGAAAGTCCGGAAAGATGGCCGGATGCTCGATAAACGGATCCATTCCAGGAAACGGTGACGGCATGCGAAATGACTCCCGCAGAAAAATGGACACAATGAGCATCCACCACCAGAATCCCCAAGTCCAGACGTCCGCCTGATGTTCTCCCGCCTGCCGTCAGCCCGCGTCTCAACTCCGAAAAGAATCAATCGCAGCCTCCTCGTCCGTGAATCCCGAACCGTTAGACCTTGCCCCCGTGAAAATACAGCCCGATGAAACATGAACCCAGGGAGTCCCGGTCTGGTCGCAGGCGTCGAGAATCACGCCGGGCAAAACCGCATTTCCGGAGAGACACTCGGTTCGGTGAATCTCACACGCATCCACATTCGGACGACCGGTGCAGCCCGCGGCATCGATCAGAAACTCCGGTCGAACGTCCCGCAGGAGTTTGACCAGTTCGTCGCGGCTGGAATAATCGTTCGAGCTTCTCGAAGCCACAACAAACGGCAGACCTCGCGCAATCAGATTCTTTTGAACAGCACCCCCGACGTAACCAGTGCCTCCGAGAAGCAAAATCATTCGACACCGTGCCGCACGTGCAACTGAGAATGAACCGAACCACCGACGATCATTCGTCTGCAGCCCGATTCCAGAACAGGACGATGAGCGTAGCAGCTTTCAGAGAATGTGCCACGCCACTCCGTGGCGTGATTCCGACCACGAAGTGGTGAGCTCATTCTGTACGTCCCGAGGGCGTTTCGGACAATGGGCTACTCGGACTGTCCCAAGTTCGACCCCAACTACCTTGGGGATTGTTATTTTATTCGTAGGGTAGGCTTCAGCCTGCCGACATCCTCCCGACCATTGTCTTTTCTCGATGAAACTGGCAGGCTGAAGCCTGCCCTACGAAGATTCGGCACTAATCCGACAGTCCGGGAGCTGGATGGAGTCGGGCCGGATCGCGGTTTCCCAATGCCCCTTCTCCCAATTCCCAAGGGCAGAAGCTGCCCGAAGGGCGGTTGAGGGGGTCATTCCCAGCCAATAAGCGAAGTTCCATCCCAGCGTCTTCACGCCGAATCCCGAATCCCGAATCCCGAATCCTTCTCCCCATGCCTATTCTTGCCAAAGAACCCGACCTGTTTCCTCTTGATCTGCTCGATCAGACAGACTCCGTGCCGCAGGATGAATCGTGGTTTGCCATGTACACACTGGCCCGTCGCGAAAAGGATCTGATGAGGAAACTCCGTCCCCTGAATATCGCGCACTACGGACCGATGATCCAGCAGCGGAAGCGATCACCGCAGGGACGCATCCGGACGAGCTACAGTCCACTGTTCACCGGCTACGTCTTCATTCGAGGCGGCGAGATCGATCGTCACAATGCCGTCTCTACAGGATGCGTTTCCCGTTGTCTTCCCGTGTCGGACGCAACGGAGCTTATGCAGGACCTCGCCCGCATTCGAAAGCTCATCGAATCCGGGGCCGAAGTCCAGCCCGAACCCAAACCCCTGGTCGGCCGTGCCGCCATCGTCAGATCCGGAGTCATGGCCGGCATGAAAGGCACAATTACAAAAGTCCACTCCCAGCACCGCCTGAGTGTCATCGTCAATTTCATGCAACAGGGTGCGTCAGTGCTGGTCGACGAAGCGGATGTGGAGCTGCTGTAACAACCTGTCCAGAAACTACGGCGGCGATTCCGAATTTTGCAGCGTGGACGTCACGCCCGGATCCCGCATGGGTACGTCGCAAATAGTGTGGGCTGACGCCCAAATTATGGCATCACAATTGACGATCTTTGCGACGTGGCTGAAAAACAGGCGGCACAAGGAGTGATGTGTGGCTGTTCCGCAGGTTGACCCAAAAAAAAACTGGCGACCGGAGTGCGTAAAGTCATCACGCGCTCCGGCAACGCCAGCGAGAGAATTCGGGAATCCGGGACGGCAATCAATGGAACAACGGAAGCCAATCCGAGTAAAAGCAAGCACCTCGGCGAACTTCCAGGTTCCCGACCAGAATCTGTCCCCGACCCGGGTCCGAAACCCGAATCGAGAAACAAGCACATCGCCGGTCTCCCTATTACTCAAACAGCCATTTCGGCCTTCTTCCGTCGAAGGCGTCGTACTGCAAAGCACGCACCCAATCCGGCGAGCGCCAGCATGGAACCTGGTTCAGGAACGCCCTGAGCCGAACCCGAGAGTAAGCCTCCCGCCGGGCCAGGCGCTCCTGGGTCAAAGATCCAGCCAGTGTTAGGCGGAAGATCGAGAAAACCGGCAACCGCAAACACATTGGCCTGTGTCGCTTCACTCACCGATATCACGTTAGCAGGATTGTCGATGGTCGCAAACAGCGAACCACCGGCAAATCCTCCTGGAGTCGACGCTGCAAGTGATGCCACAATATCGACAGTGTCGAACGCAGCATCCACAGTCAGCGTACCGCCGGTAATGGCATAGAGTTGAGCACCCAGCAACACCCAGCCGCCCGTAATTCCTGTACTGGCAGCGGCAGCAGCCGTGAATACAAAATGGGATGTAATCGGAGTGCCAACCGGGGCCGAAGGATAGCCCGTGTTGGCGGTAGTGACTCCGACAAACCCCACAACCGCCGCATGGCTCTGACTGACTGCAGCGAATGCCACAGCCAGCATGGCGGCAAGGGCCGCCAAACGAGATCGTACTTTCATAATTTGTCTCCCCTAAAATCGAGTTCAAACTGTCAAACAACTTAACGCCAACGGCGCTTGCTTCCAATGTTTTTCGCTCAGCGGTTTTCTGTTTCTGACACATTCGCGGCAGGAATTTTGACCAACGGGCTGGACCGGAAGAACTTCGACAGTGCTGCGTGTTTTTCCGCCAGTTCCTGATTTCCAGTTTCCAGATAGACGACGGACAGCGTTGCGTGAATATCCGAGCGAAGTTCTTCCGCAGCCAGCGCCTTCTCGTAATCCGCGATTGCTTCAATCACTCGCCCCTGAGCACGCCGCACTTTAGCCCGTGTGTCATAAAAATAGGGCTGATCCGGCATCATTCGAATCGCCTCTTCCACCAGGGTTTCAGCCTGATCCAGATCTGTGGGACTGCTGCCGATCATGGCGTCGGCCAGATTATTCATCAGGCCAGGCAGCCCCTTGTCGTGCGCCTGAGCGAGATTGAGATGAGCCATCGCCGCATCCCGTTCCGGCGGTTCTTTCAGCAGCAAACGAGTCCCCATGATGAAGTGGACCATTCCGGGAGAAGCACCGGACGCCAGGGCGGATTCGAGAGTTGCTTCAAGTCGAGGATCATCAAATCCTTTCCGACAGGCAATCTGAACCAATTGTTCCATCACGACGGGATTGCCAGGAGCAAATGTCAACGCCTGATAGATGCGGGTCAATGACTCGCTGATTTCAGACGCGGTGGCCTGTTCAGAACTAAAGAGTCGTTTGCTCCACGCAGCATAGGCCTCAGAAATCGTCCATTTCAACTCGTCCGTACGCTCGGGGTACAATGGCATAATGGAGTTCAGATAGCCGATTGCCTGAGCCTCGCGATGAGCCCAAATGAGACCGGTGACCGCACGCTTCTCTACGAGTGTATCTTTGGGATTTCGGCCCAGTCGCAGCAGGAATTCGTCCGCGGCAAACGATGCCGGTTTGACTGCCCCGGCAGAGTCACCAGTCGCGATCAGGGCCATCGCATACGAGTAAGCAATCTCGGGAGTTTGTCCTCGTGTTGACTCATAAGCCAGTCGCAACGGCGCCAAGGAACTGGAGAACTGTTTCCGACGCAGATGGTAACTGCCCAGCAGCGTATTCCCTTCAACACTCCGCGGATTTGTCCTCAGGATCAGGTTGATCCACTCCAGAAACTGATCGGCATCGGAATCCCGTATCAAAACTGATTCCGGCATCGCCAACAGCTGAGTCCGGCAGAGCCACACGACGGCAGGGATGTGTCGAAATTCACTGGCAACCTGTTTTGCGAGCGTCTGTGCAGCATCCATGTCTTTTCCTGCTTCAAACACATAGACGCGCTTCATCAACCACGCGGGATTCTGAGGTTCGAGGGAAATCAGCTTCCGCGAGAAAAAATCGGCGGCCTCCAGATCAAGATTCTGCGCCCCCAGAAAGAAATCGAGGCGACCGTTTGTGGCCGAAACGTTCGCAATCCGACCAGGCAACTGCAGGCACATCAGCAACGGCAAGACAATCGCTGCGCAGGCCGGAACTCCCTGAATCGCGGCAATTGCCGGTCGTGACGACAAATAGCGAAAGACGGAAAGGTACAGCTGCGATATCCAGTACAGCGGATTCAGAAAAGTGGCCCCAGCGACACGGGGACGACGTTTTCCTGCCACGATGACAACGGCCGGTTCTCTGAACGTAAACAGTGCGTTCAGCAGTTCATCTAATTTGGCGAAGCAGGTTCCTGCGAAACGCCAAAAGGAGTCAATCCGGTAGCGGAACGACCGTACCGCACCGAACCAGGCGTCTCTGATAAGGAATTTGAATTTCATCTCACCACATCCGTTTCCAACGCACCGCCGGACCGTAAACCACATTAACTCTGCCGGAGAAATCGATACGTCAGAAGACCGAGACTGAAACATCCCAACGACAGCACCGAACAGGCGACAAGCCAGAACCGCGATTTCGTTTTGGACTCACCAGCGATCACGGGCTGCGTGTCTGAGAACCTGGACAAAAACACCACGTTCCAGATTGACACGAAAGGATTTGCGACCGGATGTGCATGCGTGTCGTCCGGTATCGCCGCGACCAGAAACAGCATCAGACGATCAGCACTCAGCAACAAGAGTGAAGCCGCAGCAAGGCAGCCATACCCCAACACATCGTGCTGCCATCCGGTCGCCAGATTGTAACCCCATTGATGGTCTGCCACAGCAATGGCGACGATGCGGACGGCATTCAGAAACAGCGCCCAGACGGCACCTGTCAGCAGAATCAATCCAGACCTCACCACCGAATATCGGTGCAGAACGCAGATCACTGAGGCCACAAACAACAGCGTGAACAATGACTGAACGCCCGAGCAGGCTGTTTCCACCATCAATCGAGTTCCGGTCTTCAGTTCAATCACAAACCCCTGCAGTATGTGTTCCACTCCCATGAATGTCAGAACACCTGAGGCGACCTCAGAAGAAAATCCCTGAAGCATCAGCAACAATTTCCCATCGTAGTCCTGCGGCGGACGAATCGTCAGCAACCAGGGCAGTATGACATACAGCAGCGTTCCCCCGGAAACATTGTCACGGCAGCAGTCCAGACAGACGCCCGTCAAGAGCGTCATCGAAACAAAACCGGCCCACGGAGAATTCGACGTCAGCATGTACCACTGAGCTGCAGTCGCCAGCAAAATCACTCCAGATCGAATCACCCACCGAGTCGTGCTGGCGTTACTCAGCGAACTCCGATCACATCGGACCCACCAGAATCCCGCGGTCGTCAGTAAAGCAAATGGAAAGAACCGGTAATGCTCTTTCAGCCAGAGCTGAGAGAAATACAGCGTGATCGCCGGCAAGTAGGTCAGCAGAAGGATTGAGACCACAACTGCCGCCGCAATTCCCCAAGTCGCCGAACCGCTGCGCACAGAACTTCCTCCGTGGTCCGTTGCCGCCTCTTTGAACAGCATTCCTGGGAAAACCGACATGACAATGCCACACTTCCGGCTACAAAAACACGGGATCCTGCATCTGCGTCAGCTCTGGAAACTCCTCGAACCGGAGATCACGAGCGTCCGTGTCGCAATTTTGAGACCGTTCAGGGGGCGAAGCAATGAAGCGTCTTCAAGAATTCCCGGATTCCCCCATTTTAACATGGCGTTTGACTCAGAGTTCAATTTCAGGACGGGGAAATTGCGAGCGGATTCCCGACGGATTCGCGGAACAGAACCTGGTGTTGACGTCGCACAAGACAGCATGAAGTGCTCGAATGAACTCTGCCCGATCGCAGGTATTCCTGGCTTGACGGGCGTCGCGATCTCGAATCAGCTGCAGGCCTGTGTCATCTCTGGGTGTCATCTCTGGCTCAAATTCGCTTACGGTATCGCTCCGGGAAATCCGGCCGATGTCGATTGATCAGCACACGCCCCAGCACGATTGCATCCATGTCTGTCCGCAAAAAACAGCTGATTGCTTCCGCAGGGGTCCGCACGATTGGCTCGTTTTCGTTGAGCGAAGTGTTCAGCACGATCGGAACGCCGGTCTTTTCAAAGAACCGCTGAATCAGTGCGTGGTACAGAGGATTTGTCTTCTTCGAGACGGTCTGAAGACGACCGCTGCCGTCCACATGAGTCACCGCCGGAATGATCGCGTGCTTTTCCGGCCGGATGGGAAATACCTTTTCCATATAGGGCGTCGATTCGTTGATTTCAAACCATTCACCGACGTGCTCTTCCAGAATGCTGGGGGCAAACGGGCGGAATTTTTCGCGAAACTTGATTCGCAGGTTGATGATGTCACGCATGTCCGTTCTGCGAGGATCAGCCAGCAGTGTGCGATTGCCGAGTGCTCGTGCTCCGAATTCCATCTGTCCCTGAAACCAGCCCACGACTTTGCCGTCGATCAGCAGATCGGTTGTGCGATCAACAAGCGATTCTTCGTCCATGACTTCGAACGGGACGCCAGCTTCCACTGCCGCAGCCTGGACCTCAGTATCCGTGGAACTGCAGCCCCAAAACGCATGATCCTGGATAAAGCCGCGCGGCTTTCCGAGGACTCTGTTCCATACATAAAAGGCCGCACCAAACGAAGTTCCGTTGTCCGCGGCACCCGCCGGAATGTAGACGTTGCGAAATGGTGTCTGAGTTGTGATTTTCCCATTCGCCACGGAGTTCATGGCAACGCCCCCCGTCATGCAGACATTATCGCAGCGCGTCTTTTTGTGGAGGCGCTGGAGCAGATGCATGATGATCTCTTCGGTGACGACTTGAAGCGACTTTGCAATGTTGTCATGCCGCGGAGTCATCGGCTGCTGTTTTGTCCTGGCCGGCCCCAATTCCTGAATCAGTCGGTCGCTGTAGAAAGGCTCGACGACTGGTGCGCCGTCGTTCCACGTCATTTTGACGCCTCGTTTATGATGAGTGAAATAGTCCAGATTCAGCTCGAAGGTGTCGCCGACCGGACGGATCATCTTTCGGAAAAAGTCCACGAATTCAGGCTGTCCATAAGGTGCCAGCCCCATGACTTTGTATTCGTCCCCATAGTGCGGAAAGCCGAGATACATGGTGATTGCGGAGTACAGAAATCCGATCGAATGCGGAAAGAACACGCGGTCCAGTTCCTGCCATGAAATTCCCTTCGCATGCGCTGTCAGAGTGCTTGTGAAATCACCCATGCCGTCGACCGACAGAACAGCCGACTCTTCAAACGGCGAGATCAGGAACCCGGCCGCCAAATGTGTCTGATGATGTTCGATCCGATGAAACTGAGCACGCAAAGACGATCGGGACTGGCCCGCGGCTTTAGCAAACTGATCTTCCAGGCCCAGCGTCTTCCCCTGTCGCTTCAGGCGGTCCAGGATCGCAGTCGGTGAGGGCCAGTGTCTTGCGACAAAGCCGAGCCGCCTGAAGAAATTGGCCTTCGGATCAAATGACACCGCCACATGATCGACTTCGTGAGCCGTAATACCGGCATACTGCAGACACCAGTTGATGGACTGAGCGGGAAAACCGGCCCAGTGCTTGACCCGGTTGAAACGTTCTTCCTCGACGGCGGCCACCAACTGTCCGTCGACGACCAATGCCGCGGACGCATCGCCGTGATAGGCGTTGATCCCGATGATGTTCATGGCGTTCCAGACATTGTTTGACTCTGACTGTGTTCAGAAAACAGCCTTAAATAAGAATCTCTGAGATCATGCTGTCGAAAGAATTGAACTGCCCGCTGATGAGCTCCGTTCCGCAGTTCCTGATGCTCGTCTGCGGTCATCGCTCCCAGCTGTTCAAGAACCTCGGCGAACCGCTTTGAGTTGCTGAGATTCAGATCCCAGCCTGCCTTATCATCAGCCAGTTGCCGCCAGCAGGTCTGGTCACTGATCAGCACGGGAACGCCCAGGGACAGTGATTCAAAAATCGAATGCCCGAAGTTTTCTCCGAGGGTCGGCAACACCATCGCATCACTCTTCTCCAGGGTCTGCATGACGTCTTCGTGACCCAGTGCTCCGGAGAAGGTCACAGCCACATTCTGCGGAAGCAACGCGATCTGACGCCGGCATTCTGCATAATATTCGGCGTCTTCGATTGGTCCGATCACATCCAGATCACACTGGCAGCGAATCGATTGGAGAACGTGCAGCAGAAACAACAGATTCTTGACCGGATGCACGCGTCCGACGAAACTGAGTCGGAGTCGCCCCAGCTGTTTGCCGGAAGGCGAGACAAAGGAAACCGGGAGCCGGGGAATATTGGGAATCACCTGCACTTTGGCATCGTCTCCGAAGGCGTTCCGAATCTCATCGGCTTCTTCATGCGACGTGGCATGAAATTGTATGAGCCGGCCAATTCCTGACCGGCGAACAAGTGCGAGCCACGGCGTTTTCTTCCAGCTTCGGAACGCAACGGCAGACGGCTTCAGCATGCCTCTCGGGGCGAGCACCAGCCTGGTCTGACGGCCCGTAATTGACTGGATCAGTGTCGGCACAATCGTTCCAAACAACGAAAACATGCTGTTCAGATAGATGGCCTGGGGCCGAGTCCTCCGGACCGCCCTCAGAAACGCTCCGCATAAGTGCTGCTGCCTCGTTGCATAACGCACGCGGGCCATTCCTCCCCAGTTGTTCCAGCGACCGCTGCACACTCCGGGATAGGTCACGTCTGAACCCAGATCTCTGTCACCTGTCAGCACAAAGATCCGGAGATCTTCGTGCAGCATGCGCACCAGATTGGTACAGCTTTGAATTGGGCCGCCTGCCCGGGATCCCGGAGCAAACCAGTCGACACACACCAGCAGCCGTTGTTTGGGCAGACGCGGCTGATTCGCCCCGGAGACAAACGCCTCGTCTGTCAATGGCGATGTCACTGTGGACGGCCCCGCCTGCCGGCATTCGGCGTCACTGGAGGATTCAGTCTGCGAGTTCCCGCCTCAGAGGACTTTCTCGCTTTACCCAGCAGAGCCTGCTGCAGCAGCGGAAACATGACCATCGCAAACATCGCGGCCTTGACGAGGTGATTCAGCACAACGGCCAGGTCTGTCTCCGCCTTGATGGCCTGCGAAAAAATGATAGGAATCCACAAGAGAAACAGGACATTATGTCGCGCCCACTTGCAGGCGAAATAGTAACCACTCGCAAAAAAAACGCCAAAACCAAACATCGCCAGGATTCCGATATCAGTTCCGAAATTTCCGTAGGCTTCTCCGATCGGACTGACACCCATCGAAGTGTTATCGCTGATCTGCAATCCTGTCATTCTGCGAAAGTTCTGTCTCCCCCCGGCAACTGTTTGCTTCGTAAACAGAAACCGGGGGATGAAGGCCTCTGTGAATGCCGTTTGAAATGTTTCCCCGTAAACATAGGGTGCTTCGGCCGGAATGTGCCTCAGCACATTCGAAACAATCCATCCCTGATTCAGCCGGACGCGCAACACGTCCAACACCTTTTCCTGATCAAGTGATTCTGTGGAGA
>Ga0163144_10007086_pt1 | contig 24610 bp, 15 predicted proteins | sample OliLak19BULKMAT1_FD_123175 | JGI IMG/M metagenome (GOLD analysis project Ga0163144, IMG submission 123175) | Freshwater microbial mat bacterial communities from Lake Vanda, McMurdo Dry Valleys, Antarctica - Oligotrophic Lake LV.19.BULKMAT1 | ecosystem: Environmental > Aquatic > Freshwater >...
ACAACATTTGAAGTAGAGTTATTGGACTAAATGCAGCGAACAAGGCTTTTTGCGCTTGAGCAAAACTCGATTATTCTATAGGGTGCGCACGTCAAGTTCGATTGAAGGACTTACCCGTGCACCTTGAAAAAACACGCAAGTCTGAGGCGGCTGCTTCGTTATACCTGACGGAGCAAGTTTACAGCGCCCTCGGCGCTCGTGGGAGAACCCCAAGATGAAAGCAACGACCCTGTTGTGCCGCATTCCCATTATGCTGGCGCTGGCGACCACCGCTTTGCCCGCCTGGGCGGAGTTGGATTACGAATTCGCGAAGGCTTTGATCGAGCGTGACGAGCCCAGCTTTGTTACGGATGATCTCGTTGAGCATCTGGTGGCGCAGCTCGAAACGAAGTCCGATGCGGGCTCGAAGCAGGAAGGCAAGCTGATCAAGGCGACGCTGAAAACGCGCCAGGCGCTCAAGGCCAGCATTGAAAAGCGCAAGAATTTGCTCGATGAAGCCGAAGTGTTGTACCGCGAGGTGCTGGCGGGCGACAAGAAGTTCAAGCATTTCGACGTGGCTGAAAAAGAAGCGTCGACTATCGATTCCAAGCGCGCCACCACGATGAAGAAAGCGGCGGACGCGCTGGACAAGACCAATCCCGGCGAAGCGCGCAAAATGCGCCAGGAAGCCGCGACGACGATGGAAAAGATCGCGCTTGGCCACAAGGCGATCGCGGACGCGAAGTATGACAAATTCAAGCCTGCGTTTGAAGCCTATAAAAAGTGGAACGAAAAAGAGAACACCACCGGCGATAAGCCGATTCCGCCGGAAATTCTCAAGCCGTTGATGGTGACGTTTGATGACTGGCTGCCGGCCGACAAGCGCTACGTGGCGACGAAAGTTGAGCAAGTCGAATGCTACGATGACACCGATGCCGCCAAAAAGAACGTCGGCGGAGAACTGGTGAAGGTGCTGAAACTGCGCACCGAAGCGGAGTACTTTTCCGAATTTCCGGTCATTGTCGCCTGGTACAATTACATGCTCGGCCGCACCTACGCGGGCATGGGAGATGAAAAGCTGGCGGCCGAAGCGTGGAACGATGCGCTGCTAGTCGATGCCGGCGAAATGGCCGCGCCTCAGAAGAAAGCCATCTTCATCCTGAAGAAAAACATTCTTCACGACCTTGTGAAGATGAAGATGCGCGCCAAGAAATACCCGGACGTCGAGGCCATCGTCGTTGAAGCACTCGTCACGCCGGAACTGCGGTCGCTCTTTGAAGAAGACGCCGGCAAGGACTTGCTGATCGATTACGCCAAGGCACTGACGATGCCCAATGACGCGACAGCCGCCGAGTACGAGAAGGCGATCAAGAAGCTGCGCGAAATGATTGCGCTGGAAACCAAAGGCGGCGCCATCAGCCGCTGGGCCAACGAATACCGCCGCACCATTGCTGAAATTCTTGACGATATGCGCAAGAACAAGCCGAACGCCAAGCCCAAGCTGAGCGCGCTGGAATGGTACGATGCGGCCAACGGCTTCTTTCTGATGGGACAGCAGGAATACAAGAAGTACGACGAAATGAACACGGCGAAGGACGATGCCGCGAAAGTGAAGGTACAGCAGGAAAAGGCCTATCAGGAGTATTCTGACGCGGTGGATTATTACCGCCGGGCCATTGGTGAAGCGCGCAAACCGAAGACGGAATTGGTGACGCGTCTTGCGGTTGAACCCAAGGCCTGGTTCGAAATGGCTCTGAGTTATCTCAAGATGGGCCACTACTACGAAGCGGCCATCGCGTACAAAGCCATGCGCGACAGCTACCTGCCGGACAACCGCAAGAAATGGATGCCGGATCTAAGCAAGCCCGATCAGCGGAAAATTGCCAAGCCGGCGACGGAAATTCTCGCGGAGCTGGACAAGTCGGACGGACTGCTGGCCAAGAGCGGCAAGAATATTCTCTACGCGCTGGATAAGAACATTGAGACGCATAAGAATTCGGCCGATGGCTGGAACAAGCAGTTGAAGCCGCGCATGATTGTGTCCGAAGGCATTCAGGACGACAGCAAGTTTGCCAGCGATCCGCAGTATCAGCTCGGCAAGTCGGAGATGGAGCTGGCTCGCGGCATCATGGATGGCGCCAAGGGCGTTAAAGATCCCAAGTCGGCGGAAGAAATGTTCGCGCAGGCGGAAGCGAAATATCTGGCTGCAACGGAGAAATTCGCCAAAGTAAAACCCAACACGATGCCGCATGAAATGGCGATGTATCAGGCCGGCACGGCGTTCACCATGGTTCAGTCGCTCTGGGCCACCGCGCGCTTCCCTAGCCGCATGGCCGAGTATAAAAAACAGTGCGAAGAGCTGGCCAAGAAAGGCAACGACTCATTCGATAAATACAGCGAGGACGTGAAGACTATTAAAGGAGAGGCCGAAGACATTGAGCGCCGCAAGAAACTGGAGGGTGCGGTGCTTCTGGCGCGCAATGCGTTGAATAGCGGCGCGGCGCGCTGGGCTGAGGTGATCAAGACGTCGGATCAATACATCGAATGGGAGGCGCAAAATCCGGATGCCGTCGGAGCGCGCTCATCGGCCGACGTCGCACTGCTGAACAAATTCCGCTCGCTGCTGGAATTGGCGTCGCCGCCGAATGTTGTTCCGGACATCAACGTCCATTTGGATGGGGCCGAAAAGACGATGCGGCAGTGGCGCAAGTCGAAGATGAAAGAGAACAAGACGTACGTGTTCATGCTGAATGCGCTGTCGCGTCGCAACAACATCGCGGCTTTCCAGGTCGAAAAATTCGTCAAGGACGCCAAGCCGGGCTTCACCATTGAAATGGTGGACCGCTACGAAAACAAGGTGGCCGATCTGCAGTCTGAACGCGTTGAAATGATCGAAGAATCAGACGGCGAGGATCCGACCATGGAAGACTACGGCCGGCTTGTGTACCTCTTCAATAAGACGCGCCGCGACAAGAAGTGCGCGGACATGTGCAAGAAGCTGCTGGATACGTTCGACAAAGACAACAAGAACATGCGGATTCCTGACGACGAAAAGCTGTGGCAGGAAAAGTTTGCGAAGATGAAGCAGGTGATCAAGTACAGCGAACTCAATAAGATGAGCCGCGCGGTGAAGGATCATCAAATCCTGATCGATTACATGTACGACACGACGGCCGGCGTGAATGCGACCGAGCAGGCGCGGCGCCCGGAGCACGATCAGTTTAATTCCGATATGGAACGCGCTCTGGCGCAGCTTGAAACGATCAAGAAGAATTATCCCGACAGCCAGACGATTACGCAGAAAATCGGCGATGACAAGAAATCGCTGATTGCGGAGATCGAAGAGGAAATTGATTTCCGGCGCCGCATCCTGGCGACGCGCGAGTTGCTGTTCAGCAAGGCGATCAAGGTTGCGTCGGCATATGAAAAGGGCGGCCAGTCCGAAGAAGGAAAGCGTTACAAAGAACTGGCGTTGAAGGAACTTGAAAATCTACTCGCCATCAAGGGTGATACGGCTGCCATGTTGACGATGAAGGCGGACATCGCCATATCCGTGGGCGATTACGCGAAAGCATTAGAAACACTAAACAAAGTCCGGATCGAACAGGATCAGGAATCACTCGAGTTCTTCAGCGCCAGCAAGAAGGTCTCTGAAATCTATGCGATCCAGAAGAAGTGGAAAGAAGCGGCGGAATACCCGGAGTTCCTGGCGCTGACGGGTGGATTTGACGCTCGCCGCGTGAAGGATCGCTGGCCGGACATGAAAATTTTCTTGAAGGAATGCTATGACAATGGCGCAGCGATGCCGGCGACGTTGAAGAAGATTTACGACGCGACGGCGGAGGCTGAGAAGAAGCCTGACGGCGAAAAGCCGGACGAAAAGAAGGACGAAACCAAGAAGGAAGAACCGAAAGCTGACGCGCCGAAGGCCGACGCACCCAAGACCGATGAGCCGAAAAAAGACGATGCGGCGAAAGCGCCAGAGCCAGCAAAGTAAGACTGAAACGAATGATGTCCTCCGGGCGATTCGCCTGGTTTGAGCCACGAACAAACGCGCCGTGTGAGCAAAAACCCTCTCACACGGCGCACACCCGACGGAGACATGCTCAATGACCACCTACAGACTCCTGACGATCACGACCTTTCTGACCGCGGCCATGATGTTCAACGCCGGGGCGGGGGAGAAGGAAGCGGCCGCGCCCGAAGAAGAATTGGACGTCATCCTGCGCAACGATGGCAAGACGGCGCCGCCAACAAAGATCATCCAGGACAATTACCTGCAGGTGATCGGCAAGAAGGGCGCAGAAATAAAAGTCGCCAGCTGCTTCGTTAAGGAATTGATCTACGGCGACAAAGATGCGAATTACGGCGCCGCGCTGGATAAGCGCGACGAAGGGCGCTACACGCTGGCCGCGATGTATTACACCAAGGCCATGGAAAACATGACCAAACAGAAGTGGGCGGTCGAATACTGCAATTATGGAATCGCGAACGCGCTTTATGAAAACGGGTCGTTCGGCGGATACAAAGGCAAGTCGGGAACGGAATACGCTCCGCCGGCCGTGTATTTTAAAAAGGCGCTCGAGGCCAATCCGAAATCGCGATTTCTTCTCGACATTGTGGTGAAGATTCCGATCTGCCTTTCGGAGCAGGGGAAGTTGGACGAGGCCGAAGCGGCGCTGAAGGAAGCCGAAGCGCGCATCAAGTCGTACCGCGATGAAACCATCAAGATCGCGCAGGAGTTTGGCGAGCAGTGCGACCGCGCCAGCGCGCATGTGGCGATCGCCGGTGCGCGGCTTGCGGAAAAGCGCGCGGCGACGACCAACGCGTGGCCGGACGCCAAGGAAAAATGGCTGGCGGCACGATTTAAAGCGCAGAAGTATCCGGATCTGATGGCCGACGCGGTGGAAGGCGTGCTGAAGGCGCTGGTCGCGATGAAGGATTACAACGGCGCGAAAGCGGAGGCGGATTCGATCGTTGAGAAGTACAAGAAGGAAGGCGACAAGCATTTGCCGCTGATGCCGAGCGCGTACACCGTGCTCGGAAAATCGTGGCTTGCCCAGGCGGTTGATTTTGAAGGCAAGGGAGCAAGCGTCCAGGCGCTGAATGCATACGCTGAAGCGCGCTGGTCGTTCCTCCATATTATCGCGCAGTTTTTTGATAACGATGAATACGTCGCGTCGGCTCATTATTTCTCCGGGCTATGCTATGACAAACTGAAGACGATCGAATTGGATGCCGGCGAAAAATCGGTGCGGCACTGGAAGCTGATCCTGGAGAATTTCAAGAAGAGCGACTTCAAGGGTCCGGCGGAGGAAGCGCTGAAAAAAGCAGGCGTTGCCGTCGCGACCGATGTGGCTCCCGCGAAACCTGTAGACGCCAAACCGGCGGCGGAGGCTGGCAAAACAGCAGGAGCCGCACCTGCGAAGTCGGCGGCTCCGAAAGCACCAGTCGCACCAAAGAAATAGTTTGAGAGAGGAATTTGAAACTAAAAACGAGCCGCAGCGATGCGGCTCGTTTTATTTTGTGATGGCATTCCCGGTCGGCGACTACTCGTTACGGTTTTGCAAAAACAACGGCGGCATTGGTTCCGCCAAATCCGTAGGACGTTTTCAGAATGGTTTTGTAATCGCCCGCTAGCGGCGCGCCTGTGGGCGTGTTGAGGTTGCATTCGGGATCTTTCTCGGCGGGATCCAGGCCGAGAACCTGCGGGACTTTTCCATCGCGCAACGTCATCACGGCGGCGATGGCTTCAATCGTTCCCGCGGCGCCCATGCAGTGGCCGATGGAACTTTTCACGCTGCAAACGGGAATGGAAGGCGCGCGATTTCCGAAGACGGCGTGAACGGCCTTCGTCTCGATCGCATCGTTGTAGGGCGTGCCGGTCGCGTGCAGATTCAGATGATCGATGGCGTCGGGAGCGGATTTGGCGTCGCGCAACGCGGCGCGCATGAGCGCCTGGATGCCGCGCGCCTCCTGTTCAGGGGCGGTCATGTGATAGCCGTCGTTGTTCATGGCCCGGCCGAGAACTTTTGCGTACGGCATGCGTCCGCGCGCCGCGGCGTGAGCCGCGCTTTCGAGAATCAGAACGCCCGCGCCTTCGGAAAATAACGTTCCTCTGCGGCGCCTGTCGAAGGGACGAATGGTTTCCGGCGTGATGGCGCGAAGCGCGGAAAGACCGGCGTAAATAAACAAAGAGAGTTCATCGTAACCGCACGCGAGCGCGACATCGGCGCGGCCGAAGCGGATCATGTCAAAGGCCAGGCCGATGGCGGCCGTGCCGGAGGCGCAGGAGAGCGACAGGTTGAGCCGCGGTCCGGTGAAAGCGTAGCGATGGGCCAGGGTGGTCCCTGCGGCACCGAAAAGGTAACTGTTTAATGATGCCTTGCTCGGATCGTTGCGGCCATCGACGAGGGCGGTTTCGGCGGCGGACATCCCGCCGAAGTTGGTGCCCGTCACGATCGCGGCATGCTTCCACGCTTCGCTGGCCGGGAATTTTCGGGCGAGTGATTCCGCATTGAAGGCGGAGAGTTCCAGCGCGTCGCAGACGGCGTCGTCGGCGGCGTCGCGCAGCATGCGCAGCGCGCGGCATTCGGGATTCGTTTCGGAGACCACAGGGTAACCATCGACAACGCCGGCGAGCGGATTGCGGAAGACGGAGGCATCAAAGAGCGTCAGCGGCGAAAGCGCGGAGCGGCCCTCCATCAGGCCGCGCCACAAGGCGGGAACGCCGCGGCCGTGCGGAGAGACGCAGCCCATTCCAGTGATGACAACGTCGGGAGTGTCCATGCGTCTCCGTAAAGATCGGCTGGCGGTTTATTCGAGATCTTTCACGCAGCGAAAACCGATGTAGGCTTCGCGTGTCTCGGGCGGCAGATACTGGACGCTGGTGCAGCGCGCGAGCTCCGGCGAACCGTCCAGGTAACACGAGCCCTTGATGGCGCGGAAAAGCCGCTCGCCCGAACGCCGCGCGCTGGAGGTCCACTGCAGGACGCTGCCGACCAGATCGAGCACGCCATACGGGCTGGCGCCGTCGGGAAAACTTCCGACGCTGGAGAGTCCGGGTGTCTTTGCGCGCTTGCTGCGTTCGTCGTTGGTGCGCAGGCGCGCCGCCGACGGCTTGAACTTATTGCCGAACGGAAACTTCCGGCCGTCGGTGCCGCGCGCGGCTTTTTCCCATTCGTACATGGTCGGAAGGCGCTTGTGGTAAAATTCCGCGAACTCGTTCGCTTCGTACCAGGTGATGGCCGTGACGGGCTGCTGATCGCGCGCCGCTTCGAGTGAGCCGGGACCCGCGGGACGCGCGGTTTTTAAGGCGGCGGCGAGAAACTTTTTGTACTGCCCTTCGGTCACCGGCAGCAGATCGACGGCAAACGCGCGAAGCGTGCGCGGGCTTTTGGTTTCGCCGGAGATGAATGAGCCCGCCGGCACGACTGCCATGGATTCGAGAAGATGCACGGCCACGAGGGCCTGAGCAGATTGCGATGCGGCTTTGAGCAGAGTCGTGGTACCGGAGCGTCTCGGCCGGTTTGGAAGCAGATCGGATTTACCGGCGCCTAAACCCTCGGCGACGGAAAACTGCGGGAGTGGCGCGCCGCAGCAGCCGCAGAGTTTGGGGTTTTCGGTGCCGGCGACGAAGCCGCAGATTCCGCACGCGAGGGGCTTGGGCGATTTTTCGGCGATGACTAAAAGCGTGTCCAGAAATTTCAGCGGCGAGGACAAGCGCCGTGAACGGCTGCGCGACAGGCAGCGTGCGAGCAACTCCCTGAAGTCCGCTGGCAATGCGTCGGCCGCTTTTAACTTGAGAAATTCGCGGGCTGGATCGTGCCGGCCGGTGGCTTTTTCAGCCAATTCTTTCCAGGCTATCTCGGGAACACCGGCGCCGCCGGGTTGGCCCGTTGTCAGCCAGCCCGCAAGGGCGGCCGTGCCAAAAACCAGACTGGACGGCGTGGCGAACTCATCCGAAAAGAGTTCGGGTGCAAGCCAGCGGCTCCAGGCGGGAGGGCTGGCGGTTTGCAACGATTTGCCGATGTAGGGTTGGACGATCAGTCGCGCGGAGTCCGAGCGCAGCGACAGACCTTCAGGAAAAAGGAGGCGCGCGAGAGACCGCATGAGCCGGGCTGCGGCAGGCTGCCGCTGGCTTTTTCCAATCACGAGAGCGACAAGTTTGTCGATGTCGTCGAGAAGTCCGGTGAGCAGCCGGATGCATTGCGCGGGCGACAACACGCCTTGGGATTCAATCAATTCCGGGAGAGGTTGGGCCTTGGGCGCGGGCAGGATAATCATGCCGCCGGGGCTGCTCTCGCCGATCCATTCGACTCTTCCGAACAGCGGCAGGTCGTGCAGAAAATCGGGCACAGGGCGGATTTGGCGCAGGCGCTTGCCGCCGGTGAGGGCGGGACTGAAATTGAGGCCGATGGCGGAGCCGATTTCGGAGAGGCATTCGGCCAGCGGCGCGAGCGGATCATGCGGGGGCGGACGGAGCGGAAGCAGTAGCGCGCGTGCGGCGAGGCCTGGATTTTTCGCGGAGGCGTGGATGGAGCTGAGCCACGCACCGGAAATTCCCTCACCGACCGCTCGTTCGATACGATACCGGCCCCAGAGCCGGTCGCCGGGAAACAGGTTTAACATAAAGGCGCCAGGATCTCAGGGAGCAATTTCGATGTCTGCAAATTTTGCAGCCACGGGTTCGCGGGCGTGCGCAAGACTTTCCTGCGCCAACTTGTAGAACGCGGCGTCCTGTCCGAAGCGAATGGACAGATCGACGAAGGCCATGCCCATCGCTTTGCGTTCATTGACGTCCAGCACGCCGTTGGTATCGGCATCAAAAATTTTGATTCTGTAGCCGGCGACGGATGCGACATCGCGGCCGCTTCGCACCGCGTTCGAGGCGCTGGCGGGAATACGGCGGCCGAGCACGATTTCTTCTTCATTGATAAAGTCATCGCCGTTGGCGTCGAGCTTGACCAGCAGGCGTCCGCACGTCGCGGTGATGGCGCCGGCGTCACGGTATTCTTCACCCGCGAGTTTTCCGTCACCGTCTTTATCCAGCATGGAAAGGGTCTGCGCGACATCGGTGGCCAGGTATTGCTGCAGGTTCAGCGTATCGACGATGGCTCGCAGCGTCTCGATCTCGGGGACTTGGAAATCGAGTCTCATGCGCACGCCGCCGCGCTTGGTTACGCTGCCGCCGGAGGGTCCGATGTTTCCCCAATTCTGATTGTATTTTTCCTGGCGGCGCTGGCGCTCTCTTTCCGACGCCACGCGAACGTCCTCTTCGGCCAGCGTTTTCTTCTTGAGACCTTCCAGTTCCACGTTGGCGCGCTTCACTTTTCCTTCAATGATACGCGCGGCCCATTCATTCAACTTGGTGGGATCGACGGGTTGGCCAGGCTTGATGATGGTGTCGCGCGTGGCGACCTTGGGCAAAACGAGGGCTTCGCGGGGCTCGGGGGTGGACGCGTTTTCCCCTTCCGCGGCGCCTGCACAGACGGCGATGACGAAAAGGAAAGTTGCTGCACTGGCACGAACGCGCATGGCTGAAGCCTCCACATGAAGACGTTGTAGTTTCGTTTAAAGGCGCGAATGTGTCAATTCGTTTCAGACGCCAACGGCGGGCAACGGCTTTACCACGACGAACGGAAAAGGATCTACCACAGAGGGCACAGAGGACACGGAGGACGGCGTGGGTTGATCAACGGGATGGCGTCAGCGTGATGTTGCCGAACACTTCTAGATAGTAACGAAAGGCGATGTGGTGGACCTCGGGCTTCACGCCGATAGTCAGACGCATGCGTTGTTCGCCTTTGAATACGTAGTCTTCGTCGATCGCGAACGCGCCATCTTTCCAGACTTCAATCGCGGTCAGTTCGCCTTGGGGTTCAAACGGAGCGGCGGTGGAGGGCGTGCGGGGCGCGACCAGCACGAGGTCTCCAGGCTCCCATGGGATTGCGGCGGCGGCAGGCGTGACCGTCACGTCGAGCTGATAATAATCGCGTTTTTCGGGCTGGGGTTGCTCGGGGGATTCGACGGTTGGCAGAACGGAGTGAACGCGCAGGAGTGCATCTCGCAGCACCGCGCCTTTTTGTTTGAACTGTCGCATCAAGACGTAGCGGATGACGAAACGCAGATTTAACAGGAAGAGGAGCGCGATGCCCGCGGCGGCCCAGCCGGGGAGGTATTTCAACGACAGCACGACGACGGCGATGGAGAGTATAAGGAGTGCGCGAACCATCATTTTGTGCCGGTCACGATGGCGTCGCCTTCTTTGATGTCGCCCTCGAGCAGTTCGAAATTTTCGCCGTCGTTCTCGCCAACGGTGACGGCGCGGCGGTCCAGCAGGCCAAGAGCGTTGGTGATAAAGACGGAACCTTTGGTGCCTTTGCGAACTTTCTTTTCGTCTTTGACCTCGGGGAGCTTATCGGGGGCCATTCCCAGCGGCGGAATGAAACGCAGCGCGGCATTGGGGAGGAGCACAACGTTCTCGCGCTGATCGACCACGAATTTCAAATTAGCGGTCATTCCCGGCAGCAGTTTCCATTCTTCGGCTTGCACGCTGGTTGAGATCGTGGAAGGCAAGCCCTTCAGGCTGGCGACACTCTTCGACGTGTCGATCTTGGAGATGCGGGGTTCTTTGGGGATGTTGGAGGCTTGAACCAGCACGGGGTAGGTGACGAGGTTGCCTTTGGATTCCGACTGGATGCGGACGAGCGCGACTTTTCCGGTGAACGCGTCGTTGCGGTAGGCATCGACATCGAACGTCACATCCTGCCCGGAGATAATGCGGCCGACGTCGGCTTCATCGAGTTGGGCGTCGATGCGGATGAGACGCAAATCGGTGGCGAGCTTGAATAGATTGGGCGTCTGAAACGAGGCGGCGATGGTCTGGCCGGGTTCGATGAGGTGCTGCAGGACGACGCCGTCGATGGGGGAGATAATGGAGGCGTACTTCAGGCTGGTGACGACGCGCGCGAGCTGCGATTCAGCCTGCATGATATCGGCGCCGGCCTGCTCTTCCCGGGCGCTGAGCTGCTTGGCATCGGCATCGATCTGCTGCATGTCCACGCTGGATTGTTCCAGATCAATTTCCTGAAGACGCAGATCGTGCCGTGTGTTGGACTCTTCGAGCTCGCGGATATCGTAGTCGCTTTGCGGCGCGGCGTCGACGGCGATGAGGTCCTTGATGCGCTTGAGATTTTTCGACGCGAGCTCCAGCGTGCCTTTGGCGCGTTGGATGCTGATCTTTTTACGTTCGATGGCGGAGGCATGGCGGAGGCGGCGGATGTCCAGATTTTCACGCTCCACTTTGAGTTGGCTGAGCGCGGCGCGGGCCTGAAGCAGGCGGACGTCGGCGCCGCGTTTTTCAGAATCGAGAAGTTCGGTGTCGAGCAGGGCGAGGACATCGCCTTTCTTGATGAGGTCGTTGGCGACTTTTTCAACGGTTTTGACGCGGCCGGAGATCTGGGAACCGATAAGCAAGGTTTGAATCGGGCCCACGGTGCCGGTGGCGGTGACGGTGATGACGAGTTTGCCGCGCGTGACGTTTTCGGTTTTCCACGCGGGCGGCTTGGCTTTAAGGCGCGGTGCGAGTGTCACGGCGGCGCCACCGAGGCACAGCGCGAAGACCAGGAATGCGATAAACCATTTCAGCATAGGCCTAGCCTAATCGGGAATACATGTTCAGGGCAAGTGACGGGCGCATATTGCATGGACTGGTTCATTAAAGTCCAGTGCAGTCGGCGCAACCCTCCCGGGGACAGGAGTGTCCCCGCCACCACTGTTGGCCGATGCAGGAATGTCTTCGCCACCACTGTTGGCCGATGCAGGAATGTCTGTGCCCATCGCATGCATCGGCGCAGGATTAGAAATTTAGACTGCGGAAATTATCAGGCCTTCAAAAAACCGGTGCGGGCCATGCGATCTATTTCGGGGGAGTCCACATTCAACGGAGCCGTTTTACGAATGCCGAGGATGTTTCCGCAATTGCTCCGCATGATCTGTTCGGCCAGTTCGAGCGCCGAATCGACGTCCATGGGTTCGATCACTTCGCTCCCGCCGATGATGCTTTCTTCGATTCGTTCGGCCAGCAGAATCGCCAGTTGCAGGCGGAAGGTGTTGAACTTCGGCAGCGTGAACTCCAGCGAATAACCGTCTGAATGGAAGCCGATGAACTTGTTGCGCGGCAGCACATCCATGCGGCGGCGCAGTTCGCGGCGGATGTCAGTCGGGTTGTTGGCGTACCACCAATGGCTGAAGGGGTAGACGTTGTGGCGGATCCAGCCGGCGACAGTAAGTTCCAGGCCGGCGGTGTCGCTGACGACCATGAAGGGGAAGCGCACGTCGGGGTACTTATTGAGGAGCAGATCGTATCCGCGCAGATTGGAGTCGCAGCTGAAGAGGTCGGTTCCGGACGGCACGCCCTGTTCGTAGACGCCGCGATCGGCGCCGGCCATCAGGCAGAAGGGGGAGCCGATGCGCTGGCACTGTTTGGCGATTTCTTCGATGGCGAAGCTGGCCCAGATGCGGCGCGCCTGAGGATCGAGTGTTTCGCCGGAGGCGAGTTTACGCAGCAGGTTTTCGGCGTTGGCTTCTGAATTTTCAATGACGGCAAATTGGGGCGGAAGTCCGACGGCGGCGTAGCCCATCTTCCAGGCGTGGAAGCGGTCGAAGACTTTGGTGAGCGCGGCGCGCCAGTGAATGACACTCTTGCCGGACATGACGTTGAGCGCTTTGTCGAGACGCGGGATGGCGCGGGCGCTGTCGGAGTTGAAGACGAGATCGTCGGTTCGCAGGCATGGAACAAGGCGCTCATCGTGGAGGCCGGAAAGATCTTCGTCGAATTGGTTGGTGAGGTAGACCTGCGTGATATTGGAACGCGTCCATACTTTCTGCTCGTAGGATTTACTCTGGATGGCTTTCTGCGCGCGCTGCACGATTTCACGCTTGGTCTTGGTGAACCAATCGCCGCGTGGAATGTCGAAAAACATCTCGCTGATGCCCATCATCCAGTCGAACTGAACGGTGCCGCGAAGCTGGGGCAGGTGGGGCCAGACGTAGTCGATGCGCGCGTCGGGATCATCGGGAAGTTTTTCGGGATGGCCGCGCGAGCTGTTGCTGAGTTCGGTATAGTAGTGGTAGCCGAGGAGATCGCCGAGATGTTTGGCGACGGGCTGATCGGCGCGCAGATGGGTGTGCGGATCGATGATCGGCATCTTCTTGAGTTCACGAAGCAGCTTCTTGACCATCGTGGATTTCATTCAACGCCTCTCCGTGCGGGAGCCTCAGCGAGTTCCGTGTGGATCCGATTGAACCGGGTGTTACCGCGCGAGGATGCCGAGGCAAGAAAATCGCGTGGCTAAAAAGCCACGCGATGAGACGACGCCAGTGCGCGGGAACGAGCTTACTCGCCGGCGGCAGCGACAGGCTTCTTGGGAGCGGCTTTTTCAGCCTTGATCTCGTCGAGCGGAATAACATGAACTTTTTTGGCGGCGGTGGTGTCGAAGCGAACGACGCCTTCGGCCAAAGCGAACAACGTGTGATCGCGGCCGAGACCGACGTTGCGGCCCGCGCGGAAGCGTGTGCCACGCTGGCGAATGATGATGTTGCCAGCCGTGACTTGTTCGCCGCCGAAGCACTTGACGCCGAGGTATTTCGGCTTGCTATCGCGACCGTTCTTGGACGAACCCTGACCCTGTTTATGTGCCATGACTGAACTCTCTTCCTATTGCCACATACTAACTGAAACAAACTAAAAGCCCACAAGGGTCAAGTAAGGTAACCTGCGCGACGGGAGTTTCAAGAGGCATTTGAGCATAAAAACCAGGGAGGGGTTTGCCTACTTCCACGCCTTCCCCGTTGGATATTCAAATTCATCCAGCGATCCGGGCCTCATTGTAATGCTGTACCCTGGAGCCATCGGCGGCATGTAGTTTCCATTCTTGATGACGCACGGATCAAAGAAATGCTCATGTAAATGGTCCACATATTCCAGCACGCGATTTTCTAAACTCGCTCCAACGGAAATGTAGTCCCACATGGATAAGTGCTGAACGTACTCGCACAGGCCCACTCCACCGGCATGCGGGCAGATTGGAATGTCGAATTTCTTTGCCATGAGGATCACGGACAGAATCTCGTTCACGCCGCCCAGGCGGCAGCTATCGATCTGGCAGAATTTGATCGCGCCGGCCTGCATGAGCTGCTTGAAAATCACCCGGTTCTGACAATGTTCGCCCGTGGCGACGCCAATATCAAAAGGAGCGAGCGCCTTCGCGATCGCCGCGTGCCCCAGTACGTCATCGGGGCTGGTGGGCTCTTCAATCCACCACGGTTTAAATTTCGCCATCTTTTTCATGCACTCGATCGCGACGGGAACGTCCCAGACCTGATTGGCGTCCACCATCAATTTGCGTTCGTAGCCAATCTCTTCGCGAATGATCTGGCAGCGCGCCATGTCGTCTTCAATGTCGCGTCCCACTTTTATTTTGATGTACTGAAATCCCTGCGCGACCGCATCCTTGCAGAGTCGCCGTACCTTGTCGTGCGGATAGCCCAGCCATCCGGCCGACGTCGTGTACGCCGGAAATCCATCGCGCTTCATCTCTGCTTCGCGCGCCGCCTTGGTGGGTTCATTTTTTTTCAAAATCGCGAGGGCTTCGTCGGGCGTCAGCGCGTCGGTGATGTAGCGAAAATCGATACATGAAACCAGTTGTTCCGCGGACATGTCCACGAGCAGTTTCCAAACCGGTTTGCCCTCCGACTTGGCGTAGAGATCCCACACCGCATTAACGATCGCTGCCGTCGCGAGATGAATCGCTCCCTTTTCCGGCCCGATCCAGCGGAGCTGGCTGTCGCCGACGACATGCTTCCAGAAATTTCCCATGTTGTCGGTGAACGATTTTAATGTACGCCCCACGATCATGGGTTTGATCGCATTCACCGCCGCGACCACTATCTCCGTCCCGCGCCCGCACGTAAATGTCAGCCCATGGCCTTCAAGTCCGTTTCCGCTATCCGTTTTCAAAACGACGTACGCGCAGGAATAATCTGGCGCCACATTCATGGCGTCCGACCCATCCAGATTCTTCGACGTCGGAAACCGAATATCGCGAACCACCAAATCTGTAATCATCGCCATGACTAATCCCTTTCGGAGGTCTCATCCCAAATCAGCTTTAGTAATGCATGATTCATAATGCATAAAAAACAGTTCGTCGTCGCCGTTTATGAATTATGAATTATGAATTATGCGTTATGCGTTATGCGTTATGCGTTATGAATTAGATTTCCAACTTCCCCTGCGCGTGCTGCCTCTTAAAAACTTCCAGCGTTTCGCCAATACCCTGAGCCAGCGGGATTCGCAACAGACCGGGGTAATCGTAGCGCAGCACCGCATCGTCCACCTTCGACGCCACCGGTAAATCCCCGCCTGAACAGGTGATCCATGTCGCCGCGCCCGGCAACGCTTTCTCTACTTCGGCAATGAACGTCCGCGTGTCGACGATGTCTCCGCCGACCGTATACACCTTCGCGTCGACCGCTGCCGCTCTCGCGCACGAGACGAACATATCGGCGACTTCGCGCATGTGGATGTACGCCGTCGGCCCAGTGAATGGAATGTCGAAATTCTGCCCCTTGACGGCGGCCGCCATCGCACGCGTTGGGAAACTGGTCATGCCGGTGTCCCGTCCCGGTCCGTAAACGGTGAGCGGACGCAAGCCCACGCTGGGGATTTTATAAGAAAGCCAATACGCCTTGGCGCTGTTTTCATTGCAGAGTTTATACGCGCCGTAATGGCTGTTGGGTTTGGGCGTGGACAGATCACCGATTGCCTTTTCGCCGTACTCCGCGTCGGGCCCGAATACTGCCGCGCTGCTCGCGTAAACAATTTTCGGAGCCGGCTTGCCGTCTGCAACTAGCGCACGCGCGCCTTCGAAAATATTGAGCGTTCCGATGACATTAACTTTCGCGCCCATCACCGGATTCTCGCGGCATGTCGGAACCTGAAGCCCCGCCAGATGAATGATCGCATCCGGCGCGCACTCCTTAAGTGTAGCCACGAACGAATCCGTCTCATCGATGCGCCCCGTGCGAAACGCCACGCGTTCGATCTCGTTCGCGGAAAGAATCAGCTCCCAGCGTTTGGTGTTGCGCGCGACGTCGAAGACCGTGACGTGATCGCCGTCGTCCAGCAGCCGCTTGATGATCCACGTTCCAAAAAATCCACATCCGCCGGTGACGAAAAATCGCCTCATCGCTCGATTCCTTTTCGAATCAGAGAAAGCTATCAAATTTGCGGTAAGGCCGCAACGTATTGAAATGCGCACGATAATCGAGTTTTACGCATATTTGGGAGCGACCAGCCTCCCGCGGACCAGTGTCGTCCCCGCCTATTTCATATCCACTTTGAAAGAACGTTCCTTGCAGCACCACGCGTTTCAATAGCGCTTTCAGCTGCTGGCGCTCATTCGCAGTCCCTGAGACAAAGCTGCAATTCGTGGTCCGGGCGTCTCGCCCGGACTACTGCTCCATATGTTTATAATTTGTCTGGGCGAGACGCCCAGACCACGGAATCTTGAACCCCGATCCGGTTCACTTCTGTGCGTCCATCAAGTCGCGCACGTAATGAACCAGGCCCCACAATTTTCGGTCTCCCTCTATTCGTTGCGCCGGCAGCGGATTCTCCCGCGGATAAAAATACGGCTTGAAACTGCGCATCGGACTGCGTTCGTGAAAACCGGTCATCAGCGTGCGGGCGATATCCATCTCGCTGCTGCCGCTGAGAGTTTGCATGCCGCCCTCGCGAGCGAACTTAATCCCTGGAAAACTTTTTCCGGTGAATGAATCCTGCAGCGGCACCGATCCGCCGAGCCCCTCCGTTCCATGGCAATTCGAGCAGAGATTGAGATACATGTTTTTCGCCGCACCAGTCATCTCACCATCTTTCGGCACCATCGCCGGAATTTTTATTTCTTCTGAATTAGATTCTGAACCCGTCCTGAGACCGGCGATATGCAACACCAGCGCCCAGCGCTCGTCCGCGCTGAGCGCCCGGTAACTCCACATGGCCGTTCCAGGCAAGCCGCGCGTCAGCGTTCTAAAAAGATCCTCGTCGCGTGGCGCGATCCCACTGAAGGTTGAGCGGATCTTCACCGATTGCAGCGGCGTTGTGAGATTCGCCGGAAGCGATGGCAGATCGTACCGCTGCGTGAAGATTCCGTCGCCTTTGCCTTCGGCGCCGTGGCACGCCGCGCACGCTTGATCGAAAAGAGTTTTTCCTCGGGCCTTCAATGCAGCTGTGACCGGCGGTTTCGGCGGAAGATCAATGCCGCTCCAGGAGACAGTGCCGTCCGGCGTGTCGCCTTTAATCGGCAGCTCGCCGGCATTTGCACGCTCGTGCGCAGTGAACGAAATTCCGCTCGGCGAACTCGTGCGGAAGAATAAGAACTTCACGAGCAGCGCGCCCGCCGCGAATGCGAGGATTCCGATAAGGATCGAGCGTCGGGAGTTTCGCCTGGGTAGATCGGAATGTTCCATCAGCGCGCCATCGTGATAACGGTGGTGGTTTCAGTGCCCTGCCCAAGATCGCGCACAACAAGTTTCCACGCGCCTTCAGGTTCGCTGAATGCGATGGGAATCTGAATCGATAAGGAGCCATCGCCGCAATAGCGCGTCAACGCGTGGTAGGGGCGCCCGGTGCCGTCGGGTGCGATCAATCGCAACGAGAATAGAGCGCTCGAAGTCTCGGCCGATTTCACTTCGATGGAGATCGTGTCACCCAAGCGACAGCGTTGCGCGGCACTCACTTTCGGCGGGTGAGACGGCCGTGTGTTCACTACAAACACGCGTGGCGTTATTGAGTTCAGTTGTCCATCAATATTTTTTGTCGGCGCCGCTCCGCCTGTGCCGTTGAGCGCAATCACGGTTGCCGGCGCGCGCAAAACAAGCGTAAAGGGATCGTTCTTTTCGAAGCCCCAATTGCCATCGGCTTCGTCGCCCAGTTCATGCAGCCGGTTTTGCAGATTGCGCCGCAACGCCAGCACGCGCGCCGTGGCGCCGCCGCCGCGCCTCTGCAGCCAGACCGCTTGCGTGCCGAGCGGTACTTTGGATTTGCTCCAATCAATCAGGCATTCGTTCAAGCGCTCTGAAAACACCGCGTGCGCCAACACGTCGCGCGCGGTTTTCGCGCGCGGGTCGTCGGGATGCAATCGCCAGCGCAAGTAATCGGTGAGATCGAGATTTAGAAAAACTCCCGCCTTGCTTGAGGCCAGAACGGGACTGCGGCGGTATTCCAAACCGAAAGTTACTGAATTCAAACCGATGCGCTTCGGCCGGTCTGAATAAACCGGCGGAAGGTGCGACAGAAATTCTTTCGTGTATGTGTCCGCGTCTGTTTGGGTCGCGTGTTGAATATTAAATGCCACGATCGTTTCCAGTGGATTCATGGCCTGCGGCGCCAGTGGTTCCGCCGACGTATCGAGTTTTAAAAGCCCATCCAACGCTGGTTTATCGCGCTTGCGGCCGTGTTCGTCGAAGCGACCGCAGACGGCGTCCGCGACTATTTTTCCGCCGCCTTGCACAAACGTTTTCAATACTTCCGCCTCGCGGTCGCTAAGCGCAATACTTTGCGGCAGCACCAGTGTTTTGATGCGCAGTTCTGGATTCAGAATATCCTTGTTCTCGATCTGCGCGCTGGAGATAAACCGCCAGCCGAGCCCGAGGTCATCCAGCAACTTCCCCCAACTTTCGCGCAAGCGAAGCTGCGGCGATTGGCGCCGTTCAGCGCTTGTGTCCGCGCCCCACGCCTGAAGCCATGTGTCTCCATGCAGTCGGTTCGCTTCGAGCAGCCAGTGCATGCGCACGCTGGCCGGTGAATAGAGCACTGCAATCCCATCGTGAATCCGCTCCGAATGCGCCAGCAACGCACCCGCTTCGCCATTCAACGCGTTCAGCGCGGGACGCAGCGCGTCAGCGATCGCGGTGGGTTTTCCCTCTCCATCCAGGAGCGCGCGTGCGCCGCCGCCATCGCTTCCGGGCGCATCGTCCCAGAGCACCGCGCCGCGCGGACCCCCTTCGAGGGCCAGGCTCCAGAGAGTTCGCGTCGTCTCATTGGCATCCGCTGTCTGCGCATCGAAGAGCGGAATGATGGCCAGTGCGGGTTTGCCGGGCGCCAAGTCGCGCCAGAGAGCGCGCGCACCGCCGATGTCATAACATTCAACCACATCCAGGCTTTGCGACAGCCGCGACCAGTCCCAGCCGCCGAACGCAAAAGCGCCCATCGCGCCGGTGATCCCGACTTTGGCCGAGGCGTCGTAGCGGCGGATGTAATCACCGCCGTCTTTAAGAATTTTGCTGAACGTGTAGTCTTGAAAATCGCGGAAATCGATCCACGGCCCGGCGTTCATTTCGCCGTCATTGAAGCGCGTCCGCACCTCATCGGTGGTCATCGGAATGACGTCGCCCCAGGCTTTGAAATGCGTGCCCCAAGCGGTGTTTAATGCTTTGATCGTGCCGTACACGTCGCGTTCGAGCCAGCGTTGAAACTCCGTAATGTTGGCCGGTGTGAAATCGAAATCGGCCGCGGCGGCAAGGCGCGTGACAGACGGCTCGGAGGCCAGTGAATAAAAGAGCGGGGGATCTTTCGCGTAAACGTCGGCGTGCCGTTTCAGTTCTTTCGCAAAATTTTCAGCAAATAGCGGCGCATTGAAGGAGGGCACGCGCGACAGAGAGGACGCGCTGTTGTTCTCTTTCGCCATCTGTTCGAGCGCCGTTGCCCAAGCGCCGGGCTCGGTGTGATAACGCGAGAGCCATTGCCGCGCGATGTTCTCAACGTAAAACGCCGCGTGTCCTTTGCGCCAGGCTTCGCGCCGCGCCGGATGGATGCGGTACTGCATGCCGCCGCTGATTCCGAGCGAACGCAACGACGCCCAACCGGTATCGCTCGAATCTGCCGGCGGGCTGGCGACGAGCGAGATCCAGCTCTCCCATGTTTTCTGTTGAGGAATGGCAAACGACGCGCGCAATTGAATCTGCTTGCCGTCGGTGCCGCTGAGCGAGAGTTCAAGCGTGTGAGTCTGAGAGAGCGGAACGGGCACCGCGAGAATGATCTGGCGCGGTTTGTCATCGGTGTAAGGCAGATCGACGACACGGATCGTTCCGCGCAACACATCGCGGCCCCACTCATCGCGTAAAACATACTGCGCGTTGGCGCTGCGTAAAAAGAGTTCGGGTCCGTAAAGGCTGAAGACTGCTTTCTCGCCCGGTTTCAGTTGCGGCGTCTCAACGGTGAGCGCCAGCGAGGAGGTCTCATCACTCTTTTCAGCGACGATGAATTTTGTTTCTCTGGCACCCGTTGCGGGAGGCAGCACCGGTTTCTCGGCCGCCAGTGGCACCAGTTCACCCGCCGGTTCCAGTGAAAGGGGTGGCTTGATCGGCGCGGGGGCCGGTGGCGACACCACCACGGGAATCGGTGCAGGGGGGGCCGGATCCGCCGGCGCTGCTGAAGGCAGGGGCTCCGGCGTTACGGGTTTGGATTCCAATTGAGTTTTAGTATCGGGGCTTTTTTCGAGGACGGGTTTGCGCTTACCGCGCTTTGGCGCGTCGAGCTTAACGGACTTTTCAGCGGAGGGCGGAGGCGCGACGGTCGGCGGCTTGTCGTCCGGAAGCGGTACGGTTTCCGCGCCTGCCTCTTCCGCGTACACGGGAAAGGCGCTCACGCACAGGAGTGTGAGGAGCCAGCCGCCTTGACGCAGGCCATGACGACACACTTTCGATAGCCTCGTGTGTGTCATTTTCCAGCCGCCTCAGGCGTCGGCGCGTGCAGAAGATCGAAACTCTCGGTGCTGCCTTTCAGGTCTTCGTGCGATACCGTACCGCGCTGCCACGTGCCGTCCGGCTGGCGGCGCTCGATGACGTGGAACCATTGGGACGAATCAGGATCGTCGGCCTTGAATTCAATCCAACGAACTTCCTCGCTGCCGCCATCGAACTTCCGGGCCAGCGCGGCTTGTCCGGAAAACTTCTGTCTGGATTTCTGATCCTCTCCTTTTAGCACGGCCAGAAAGAAGACCAGGAAGAACACGCCAAAAAAACCAAAACCGACGTAAATCCAGGCAGGCCATTGCCGCGACTTTTTCTCCGCCGGGTGGGTCGGGGGCAGTACGACCGTATGATCGCTCTGAACGAGGGTGCCCGCGGAGCTCAGGTCTGCCCGGCGTGCGGGAGCGTTAGAAAATGTTGCCGTGAGGCTCGCGGCGTCCGTGTGCTTGGCCGAACCGCTTGTCAGCGTGGCGCCGGAATCGAGTATGGAATCAAAGTCGTCCTCGAGAAAGGGATCGCTTCCGCCGGATTGCGCTGTCGCGCCGCGCGGCTGCGTTTGCGCGGTTTCATGCAAGAGCTCCTCCGCGAGCGTTTTCAATTCAGGCGTTTGTTGAATGCGGAGCAGGTCGGCGGCGAGCGCGGCGCAACTGGCATAACGCTGCTGCGGCTTCTTCGCCAGGCATTTGTGAATGATGGAAGCGAGCATTGGATCGATGTGGGGCAGCACGGCGTCGATCGGCGGCGGCGGCATATCGACATGCTGGCGGATGATCGATAAGGCTGAGCGACCAGAAAAGGGCAGCGTGCCGCTAAGCGCTTCGTACATCACCACGCCGATACTGTAGACATCCGTCGGCGGGCCGGCGACCAAGCCTTCGGCGCATTCCGGAGACATGTAGTCAGGCGTACCGACGATCGCGCCAACGCTCGTCAGGCCGGAGAAATTTTCGTCCCTGGCAAGCCCGAAGTCCATGAGCACCGCGCGCTTTCCGGTGAACATGATGTTGCCGCTTTTGATGTCCCGATGCGTGATGCCCTGCATGTGTACGTAGTGCAGCGCCGAAAGAATCTGGCCGAGGTAAGGCACGAATTCCGGCGCCGGAATCTGGCGGCGCCGGCGGGCTGCGGCGGAGAGCGTTTCACCCTCGACCAGCTCCATGGCGAAGAAGTAGCAATCGTTCTCCAGGCCGACGTTGTAAACGTGCACCAAGTTGGGGTGCTTCAATCGCGCGAGGCTGCGCGCTTCACGCAAAAACCGTTCGGCCTGCTTGGGATCATCGAGTACGCTTGTCACCAGAACTTTCAGAGCTACCGAACGTTCCAGCATGGTGTCGAAGGCTTTGAAAACCGAACCCATTCCGCCCTGACCGATTTTCTCCATGATGCGGTACTGACCCAGCGTGCGCCCCGCCAGCGACGGCAGCGCCGTCTGCAGAGACTGATTCGGGCGCGGACTGGGCCGCAGAACGGAACGTTCTGAAGCGCAAGGGCTGGCGGGGTCGGTGGATTGCGGTGGACTGGCGCTGGTACCGCCAGAGTTATCTGGCACGGAAGAGGCGCTGGGATGAGTTGGACCGTTGACCGAAGAGGACATCGGCAATCCTTAAATTGCTTCGGAGACGTTCAAAAAAAAACCGTGCTGGAATGATATTCCAAGACGCAGCGACGTAAAGCAGCTTTGCTTCCGGATGTCAGTTGAACGGCAACGGCGCTCAGAATGGAGGTTACAACTGACAACGAACCACCCACAACTGACAATTAAGTAATTTCACTTTTGCAATTTTTCTGCGAGCGGCTATAGTCCTCACCTTCGCTTCACGACGTCCGCCTTGAAGCGTTGGCAACACCGAGCTTTGCCGGGATGCATCACCCGCCGGCATCGCTTAGAGAGACACCCGAGTCGCGCAGGATTGATCGCGCTGCTCAGGTCCGGGCCTCTCGCTAGCGGACAACGATGGGTCGTCCAAGCTTTAGCTGTGCCGCACGAACTTGAATTTCAGGAGACTTGCAGGCTTAAGCTGCCTGCGGTTGGGATAATTGATGCCTGGGTCGAACGCACACCGAAATTTTGCCGCCATCATCATGGCTGCCGGCCAGGGTAAACGGATGAACTCCGATTTGCCCAAGGTCCTGCATCAGCTCAATGGCAAGCCGCTGCTGGATTGGGTCATTCAGAATGCCCGAGCCGCCGGCGCCACGAAGATCGTCGTCATTGTCGGCCACGGCCGTGAGCAAGTCATTCGCATGTTGCCCGCCGGTGTTGAGTACGCCGTGCAGGAAACGCAGCTCGGAACCGGTCATGCGGCCCGCTGCGCCGAAGGCAATCTGCGCGACTGGCCCGGCCCGATTGTGGTGCTATCCGGGGACGTCCCGCTTTTGCGCGCCTCGACTATCCGCCAGATAACCAGCAAACTCTCCGAGAGCGATTCGGCCGCTGTCATTCTGACGGGCAAAATCAGCGGCGATCACGGTTACGGCCGCATCCTGCGCGATGAAACGGGTGGCGTAAAGGGTATCGTTGAAAACAAAGACGCTACTCCTGAACAGAAAAAGGTCGAAGAGATCAATTCCGGAACGTATGCTTTTGCGCCCGGCAAGCTCTTCCCCGCGCTGGCCGAATTGCGCAACACCAACGCGCAAAATGAATTTTACCTGACTGACACGGTCGCGGGGTTTGTCAAAAAAGGCCTGACCGTCTCGGCCGTTCGCGCGGCGTCGATGAATGAAGTGATCGGCATCAACACACCGCAGGAGCTCGCCGCCGCTGAGCACGCGTTCAAAGAACGCATGCGCATGGGCATGGGTGGGGACACCTCCGACGAAGACGATCAACAGGTTGTCTCGGAACTGTCGCGCAACCTGCGCATTTTCACCGGCAACGCCAATCCCAAGCTCGCTGAAGACATTTGCGCGTACTTGGGCATTCCGCTGGGTGAAGCCGAAGTCAGCCACTTTCCTGATGGCGAAACGAAGGTCAAGATTCTTGAGGACATTCGCGGTCGCGACGTGTTTATCGTGCAGCCGACCAGTCCGCCGGTTAACGATCATCTGATGGAACTGCTTGTGCTGATCGACGCCGCCAAGCGCGCGTCGGCGCAGCGTATCACGGCCGTTATCCCGTACTTTGGCTACGCTCGCCAGGACCGCAAGCATGAAGGCCGCGTGCCGATTACCGCGAAGCTGGTCGCCAACTTAATCACGACCGCCGGCGCCGACCGCGTGATGTGTATCGATCTGCACGCCGAACAGATTCAAGGCTTCTTCGATTTGCCCGTGGATCATCTCACGGCCGCGCCGGTTCTGCTCAATCACATGCGCGAACTGGGTCTGGAATTCCCGACCCTGTTAAGCCCTGACCTGGGCCGCACGAAGATGTCGGAAAAATTCGCCAAACGCTTGAACGCCACGCTGGCCGTGATTGAAAAACGCCGCGTCGGTGATTCTGAAGTCGTCAAAGGCCATGTGGTCGGTGAAATCAAAGGCCGTGACGCGCTGATCGTGGACGACATGATTGCCACCGGCGGCTCAATCAACCAAGCCGTGAATACCGCGCTGGAATACGGCGCGCGCAGCGTCAGCGTGGCGGCGACTCATCCGGTGTTCTCCGGCCGCGCGTTTGAGCGGCTCAGTGGATTGCCGGTGCGCGAGCTGGCGGTGTGCGACACCATCGAATTGAAGAAGCGTCCGGAAAATGTGAATCTGAAAGTGCTCTCGGTTGCCCCACTGCTGGGACAAGCCATCAAGCGCACGCACAAGAACGAGAGCGTGAGCATCCTGTTTGTGTAGCAACTCAGTGCTGAGTGCTGAGTGCTGA
>Ga0163144_10007087_pt1 | contig 24609 bp, 19 predicted proteins | sample OliLak19BULKMAT1_FD_123175 | JGI IMG/M metagenome (GOLD analysis project Ga0163144, IMG submission 123175) | Freshwater microbial mat bacterial communities from Lake Vanda, McMurdo Dry Valleys, Antarctica - Oligotrophic Lake LV.19.BULKMAT1 | ecosystem: Environmental > Aquatic > Freshwater >...
GCGTGCGCTTCGCCCGTCCCCACAACATCGATTTGATCGTCAGCGTGGGCGGCGGCAGTTCGATGGACTGCGCCAAGGGCATCAACTTTCTGCTGACCAACGGCGGGAAAATTTCGGACTACAAGGGGTTCGGCAAGGCGACGAAGCCGATGCTGCCTTCCATCGGCATTCCGACGACGGCGGGGACGGGCAGCGAGGCGCAGTCCTACGCCTTGATCGCGGACGAGAGCACGCACATGAAGATGGCGTGCGGGGATCGCAAGGCGGCGTTTCGTGTGGCGATTTTGGATCCGGAGGTGACGGTGTCGCAGCCGGCGAAGATCACCGCGCTGACGGGGATCGATGCGTTGTCGCACGCGGTGGAATCGTTCGTGACAAGCAAACGCAATCCGGTGTCACAGATGTTCGCGCGCGAGGCGTTCGCGTTGTTGGAAGTAAACTTGGACAAGGTGCTCACGAATCCGCGCGATTTGGAGGCGCGGGGGGCGATGCAAATGGGGGCGTTCCTGGCCGGCACCGCGATCGAAAACTCGATGCTGGGCGTGTGCCATTCGTGCGCGAATCCGCTGACGGCGCATTATGGGGTCACGCATGGTTTGGCGATCGGCATCATGTTGCCGTATGTGATGCGGTTCAACGCGAAGACGGTGGACGCGGAGTACGGGGCGCTGATCGAGGAAACGGGATTGCGCAACGGCGTGGCGGGCGGAGCGGGCGAGGTGTTGGCGGAGCGGATCACGCAATTGATGCGGCTGGCGCAGTTGCCGACCCGGCTGTCCGATTGCGGCGTGAGTCGGGGGATCCTGCCGGTGCTCGCGGAGGAAGCGAATCAGCAATGGACGGCGCGGTTCAATCCGCGTCCGGTGACGGAGGGGGATATCCAAGGGTTATACGAAGCGGCATGGTGAGACGACAACCAGACGAGCCGCGCAAGCGGATCGAGAGCGGAAGGAAAGTCCGATGCCTTCGCCATTTCCCGGAATGAATCCCTATCTGGAACATCCCGATGTCTGGCATGATTTTCATGAAAGTCTCTTCGTCGCAATGCGGGCGGCTCTGGTCGCGCAGGTGCGTCCCCATTTCATCGTGCAGATCGACCAGCATGTCTACATACACGATCTGATCCAGGAAGACAGGACATTTCTTGGCCTGGAGGTCGCCTATGATGAGGAGAAGGTCGCGTTTCTGGAGATTCGCGATCGAGAGAACCGCGAGCTTGTCACAGCCATCGAATTGCTGAGCCCCACGAATAAGCGACCGGGATCCCACCGCGACGCCTTTATTTCCAAGCGCAACCATTATCTCGCGCACGGGGTGCATTACATCGAGATCGATCTATTACGGGCGCATCCGCGGCTGCCGCCGGAGGGACGGGCGGCGTGCGATTATCGCGTGATGATTTGTCGCTGGGAGTTACGGCCTCGGGCCGGGATTTGGCCGATCGGGTTGCGGGATCCGTTGCCGACGATTCCGATTCCGCTTCGCGGAGAGCATCCGGACGCGAAGCTGGATTTGCAGGCGGTGGTAAATCGGGTCTATGACGCGGCGGGGTATGAGGATTACATCTATCGGAATGCGCCGCAGCCGCCGTTGTCAGCGGAGGATGCGAAGTGGGCGGAAGCGTTGCTTGCCAGCCGAGCCGCGCAAGCGGCCGGGAAATAGAGTTGTCGCCGCGCCGCTTGCGCGGCTTATCTGGTCGGGAGAACATTCAAATGCGTGTGAGTCTTCTGTTTGCACTGCTCCTCGCCGGCCCGGCGCATGCCGATTGGCCCCTGTTTCGCGGCAACCCCCTCCAGACGGGGGTCGCGGAAGGAAAGCTGCCGGCGAAGCTAGAGATTCTCTGGAAGGTGAAGCTCGAAGAAGGCACCGAATCGACGGCGGCCATCGTCGACGGCGTCGCGTACATCGGCGCGTGGGATAGCTTCCTGTATGCCTTCGATCTTGCCAATGGCAAGGTGAAGTGGAAGTACAAAGCGGGGCCGATCAAAGCGGCGCCGAGTGTGTATAAGGACGCGGTCTATGTCGGCGACGAGGAAGGGATGTTTCACTGCGTCGATTTGGCCAAGGGGACGAAGCGATGGACGTTCGAGACCGGCGGCGAGATCACGGCCGGCGCGAGCTTCACCGGCGACTGGGTGCTGATCGGCTCGCATGATTCGACGCTTTATTGCCTGGAGCAAAAGGGCGGCAAGAAAGTTTGGCAGTTCAAGGCCGAGGGACAGGTGAACGGGTCGGCGGTCATCGCCGGAGACGTTACGTTCCTCGCCGGCTGCGACAGCAATTTGCACATCATCGACCTGAAGACGGGCAAGGGGCTGCACGCCATCGACCTGGGCGGCCAGGCGGCGGCGACCGCGGCGGTCTTCGGCAAGAAGGTCTACGTCGGCACCATGACGAACGAAATGAAAGCAGTCGACTTGGAAAAGAAGGAAGTCGAATGGGTGTACGAGTCGAAGCGGGGGCAGCCGTTTTTTGCGTCGGCGGCGGTGACGGACAAGCTGGTCATCGTAGGCGGGCGGGATCGCCTCATCCATGCGCTGCATCGCGACAAGGGCACGCCGGCCTGGACGCATCCGACCAAGAACAAGGTGGATTCCTCGCCTGTGGTGGTGGGGGATCGCGTGATCGTGGGATCGTCGGACGGCTATTTGTACGTGCTGGATTTGGCGAAGGGCACGGAGATCCAAAAGATCGAACTCGGACGAGGCGTGATCTCGTCGCCTGCGGTGGCGGGAGGACGCGTGGTGATTGGGACGACGGATGGGTGGGTCGTTTGCCTTGGGAAAAAGGATTAGGGCGGGCCGGGCAGCGTCAGCCTCCGACTGCTTTTGGCGTATGTAGGCTGACGATTGAACAGCTTCGAGAAGCGGGATTGCTGCATCTGGCTCGTTTGGTTATTGCTTTAGTTTGAATGCCGCGTTGCAGTGACGGGTAAACGATCCAAACGAGCCATGACACAATCGCCTCCCGAACTTCCTCCGAATGCAAAGCCAATCCTAAATCGAATTGATGCCTCCTTACGCAGGCATGCCGCGCAGGAGTGGATCATCGTAGTGGTTCTCATCCTGCTTTTTCTCTCGGGGCTGGTACTTTTGATAATCGGTCTGCTCAGAAGGGATTGGACGGTAACGGTTCCTGGTGGTATCGTGGAAATGGCGATTTATTTTCCGGTCCGTCAACTTCAGCAGACCCGCAACCGGAACATTTCCCTCCAGGTAATTCCATTGGCACTTTCGATGGCGGATACGGAGCAACGCAAACAACTTGTATTTGATTTTCTGACCCGTCTGATCAGTCAGGTGTAACCATGACGAAGACCAAAGAAGATCTGAAAGAACTCTTGCAAGTGCTGGAGCACGCAGGCTGGGGACATCAGGACGAATCGAAACCCATTCCGACAGTCAACGCTCCCGCTAACTGGATTTACGGAGCATTGGGCGTGGGTTCGCTCTTCGTTGCCTTGGCAGCTGTGGCGGCAACGCTTTTTTTTTCGACGCAGTGACGCATCCGCCGGAACCACAAGAAGTTGTCGCGGACGTTAAGCGGCTGGCGAAAGAGTTGGGTAGGACGCGCGAGGATCAAGATGCGCTGGCTGTCGCGGTCAAGGCGGCGGAAACGAAACTGGCGGAATTGGGAAAGAAAACCGAGCCAATACTTGCCTCCCTTGACAAACAACTCGCGACGCTGTCTGCTCGAATCGAAAAGCTGGACACATTTTCCCGAGATTCCCACAAAAATTTCTCCGCGACGCTTGAGCACCTTGACAAGAAATGCGTCGTTCTGGACCTGGCCTTGAGTAGCATGCAGAAGGAAATAAAGGGGGCCACGAGCAATCTTGGCGATCTTGGGGAAAAGCTCAGCCGGGAAAGGGACGAAAGGGCTGCGGACATCGCCGATCTTAGAAAAGCCATCGTCAAAAAAAACACCTACCCACCTGACGAGGCGGCCCTTTTCGCGCATGCCTGGAAACTTTCCGAAGTGACCAAGGGGGGAAAGAGTATCCTCGACGAACGCGAGAATGTCACACTGGAATTTCGCCTTCCGTCGACGGTAATCCTCTTGAAAGATGGTAAGGAGTTTGGCAAGCCCGGCTATTTTAGAATTCTGCCTAGCTCCGGGCTGCCCAAAATCGCGATTGCTAGTGCGGGGAAATGGATGCCTCCCGGGGCCGGCAAATTTGAAGGTGTATTTGAAGTGTCAAAGGATCGCTTGAGAATTCTAGTTTTAGACAAGGGATTTCCAGAACGGTTTGATCCCCTCGAATACCCCAACGCGACATTGTACATTTTTTAAAGGGAAAATTGAGTTCCGAAAGAGGCCACATTCCCCAGAACGCCAGTATTCGCGTTGATGCGTTTTCATGTATGTGCGGCGCTGGGACGCGGCTCCCTCCGCGGTCTTCCGTCGCCCGGCTTGCCCGTCTTCAGTTCCTGAGCGGGCTTGACCGCTGGGAGGCGTCGTCCTAAGATCAGTAGAATCTATAGGTTTCTGAAAAATGGACTCGATCTCGGGCCGGGGCAATCTCCCGTACCGGGTGATGTGGAGTGGAAGGTACCCGCATGAAAGCGGAAGAACGCAAAGAATTGGAAACGAACGCCCTCGCCGACAAGATGGGTAGGATCGTCCAAAACGTGAAGTCCGGGCCAAACCGGCGCTCGGTGATGTGGATCGTCATAGCCGTGGCGGTTGTGCTTGGGTTTGTGCTCTACGTGCGGTATAAGAAAACGCTGGAAACCGAGCAGGCAAAGTCGTGGTTTTACATGGGCATGGCGCGGGCGGGCTCGATTGAGCAACAGCGCATCGCGTTTCTGGCCGAGGCCGCCAAGTCCGGCAAGGGCGCGTCGGCGGCCGGCGCGCAGATGGAAACGGCGTGGATCGAGTTGCACAACAGCGCGTTGATGCTGCGGCGCCAACCGGTGCAGACGCTGCGCAAGTTCGCTCAGCTGGCCAAAGCCCTTGCGGCACTGCAAAGGGAATTCAAGGATCAGCCGGTATTACAGGCCGAGGCTCTTTATCATCAGGCCGTTATCCAAGAATCCCGCGCCATCCTCGATGAAGACAAGGTGCAGGATCTCAAGCTGCCCCAAGTTTGGGAATTGCTCGATCCCGAGAATCTGCGCGGCAAGTATCTCCAGGCCGCCAAGGAAACCTATCTGGAAATCCGCGACAAACACAAGGATACGCCGTACGCCGATATGGCGACCAAACGGCTGGAAGTCCTGGAAGATGAAGCGGGATTCGCAGCCGCGCGGGCGACCTATCGCAACCTCGCGATCAACATCAATCTGGAAGAAACGCTCCGCGATCTCAATTTCCGGCTGCGTGCGGAAGCATTGAAAAAGAAGGAATTGCCGGACATCGAGTAGCAAATCCACTCCGGGGGCTGACGCCGCCCGGCTCGCCTTTAACGAATTTGGGAGAAGCGGCGGCGTAACAGCCGCCGCTACGCGTTGATGGCCGACTTTTTCGATGACGAACCGGAACTGGAACTCGAGCCGGAGCTGGACGCTACTCAACCTGGCATCGGCCGGGAGGTCGAGTCGGTCGTGCAGATCAAGACGGCGGGCCGGCGCCTCGATCAGTATCTCCATTTGATGTACCCCGATTTCTCCCGGTCGCTTTTGCAGCGGGCGATCGAAGGAGGCGGCGTCCGCGTCAACGAGCAGCTGACCAAGGCAAGCTTCAAGGTCCGGCAACACGACCGCGTGCGCATCTGGTTGCCGGAGTCGCCGCGCGTCGCCATCACGCCGGAAAACATTCCCCTCGACGTGCTTTATGAGGACGAGTTTCTCGCGCTGGTCAACAAGCCGTTCAACATGGTCGTTCACCCGGCCAAGGGGAACTGGGGCGGCACGCTCGCCAACGCGCTCCAGTTCCGCTTCGCGAATTTGAGCCAGGTCAACGGCGCGTATCGGCCGGGCATCGTCCATCGACTCGACCGCGACACCAGCGGCGTCATCCTCGTCGCCAAGGAAGAGTACACACACCGCGAACTCAGCATGCAGTTCGAGACACGGAAGATCTTCAAAGAATATGCCGCCATCACGGTCGGCGTTCTGGATCGCGACAGCGATTACGTTGAACGCCGCATCGGCCATCATCCGCACGACCGCGTGAAGATGGCCGTCACCGACGATCCGGAAAAGGGCAAGGACGCCTGTACGTATTACGAGGTGGTGGAGCGGTTTCGCGGCTACACCTTTTGCCGCTGCCAGCCGCGCACGGGACGCACGCATCAGATTCGCGTTCACCTGGGCAGCGTCGGCTGTCCGGTGGCGGCCGACAAGCTGTATAGCGGGCGCGATCGGCTGCTGTTGTCCGACCTGGTCAAGAACCTCGACCCGGCGCAAGACGAGGTGCTGCTCTTTCGACAGGCACTGCACGCACATCGGCTGCGGCTGATTCACCCGCGCACGAAAAAGCCGCTGGCGATCGAAGCGCCGCTGCCGCCGGAGTTCGTTAAGACGTTGGAGGCGTTGCGGAAACATCGCTCGGCATAATTCGTGAGAGGGCGCGTCGCGTCGGAGTCCGCAGCGCCAGCAAGGGCGAGACGCGGATGATGACGCGGCCGCCCTTGTCGGCGCTACCGAATCCCACGGCATTATTCCAGATCGGGGCCCCTTTCGCGGGCGGCGGCCTGGCAGGGGGTGATGCGGACGCGGGAGGCGGGGAGGCGCGTCAGGTCGTCGCGGTAGGTGAAGCGGAAGAGGGCGTAGCGGTCGCGGTCGCTGGTTTGGCCTCGGGTGTGGGCGCTGTGGTCGAGGATCTCGGGGTGGCCGTATTTCTTCAGTTCATCCTCGTCCTGGATGCGGCCGACGAGGTAGAGGGTATGTTCGCGAATATTGGCGTCGCGCAGGAAGGTGAGGTTGTGGAGGAAGACGGTGTTGTCGCCGAGGTAAAAGAGGAGCCAGCTGCCGTTCAAGGGGTGATTGTCGCATTTCACGTAGATGGGAAGATCGTTCGGGACGGTCTGGCGGGCGCGCGTGACGAAGGCGGTGTCATGCGTGTAGCGGTTCAGATGATTGGTGCGATAGACCCAGGCAAGACAATACCCCGCGACGAGGAAGCCGAACACGCCCGCGAAGGCGGCGGCGGCGCGGGGTCGAGTGAGCGACCACCAGAGAGTGAAAACCAGCGCGGGGCAGGCGATCAGGAGCGCGGGAAACATATTGGAAACGCCGGGAAGTTTGTGGCGCAAGAGAAAGAGCGCGCCATCGCCGCCGACCCCGAAGAGGACGACGGGCAGCAGCGGGCTTTGGATCCAACCGGGCGCTTGCGTCGTCAGCCATTGCCAGATGCGGCGGGCGCCCACGGCGCCGAGGACCGCCCAGGGGGTGAGGCAATGGAGAAGATAGTGGTGGTGTTTGCCGTGGGGGACGGAGAAGAACAGGAGAGGCAGCCAGGCCCAACACCAGAGGAAGCGTTCCAGAGACGGCTGTTTGACGGCCGCGCGGGCGGTGACGGCGAGGCCGATGAGCGCGGGCACGAACCAGGGGAAGAGAATAATGGGAAGGTTGGCGAAATAATACCAGACGGGTTCACGAATGAAGCCTTGGTTCATGCGGCCGACGTAATCGGAATGCCAGAGGTCGACGATGTCGGGGTAGCGGAACCAAGCGGCAAGGGCCCAGGGGGAGGCGGAGGCAAGCGCGAGGAGGGTGCCCCAGAGCCAGAGATAGCGGCGCAGGGCGTACCATGGCGATTCCGCCCCCTCACCCTGCCCTCTCCCCCGGAGTACCGGGGGAGAGGGTGGTAAATGTTCGTGACTCTGGCCGTTCGCCCGGAGTATTGCGGTAGAGCGTGGGGACTTGAACGACGTAATGAGGTTGAGCAGCAGGTAGCCGCCGATGGGGACGAGGACGAAAAAGCTGCCGAAGAAAAGGCCCTTGGCCATGTTGGTGAGGCCGAGGAAAAAGAAAAAGGCGAGGACGGCCCAGGGGCGTTTGCCCAGGAGCCGAATGTCGGCGGAATGGGACGAGGTGCGCGGTCCGAATTCGGCACGGAGGAATGAGGCCAGGGCGAGAGTGACAACAAGGCAAAGGCCGATGTCGGCTTCGGTGACGGTGGAATAGACGTAGAATTCGAGCATGGTGGCGAGGACGGCGCCGCACAAGACGCCCATGTTTCGGCCGAACCAGAGCGATCCCATCCAGGCGGCGCACAGGACGCAGACGAGGCCGGAAAGGTGGGAGCCGAGGCGATAGGTCCAAACCTGTTCGCCGGCGCCGAAAGGGGCGGCGGCGAGGGCGGTGACCCAGTGAGGCAAGGGCGGACGTTCGAGCCAGACGCGGCCCCCGTAGGTGGGGATAACCCAGTCCTGGGAGGCGAGCATTTCGCGGACGTTGATGCAGTGGACGGTTTCGTGGGTGGTGAGAACGCGTTCGTAGGCGGCGGTGAAGCCGAAGAGGACGGCGCACAGGCCGACGAGCAGAAGATAGTCGGTCCAGCGAAGAGTGGAAGTTGGAGCGGTAGAGGAAGTCGAGGCAAGCATGGCGTGCGCGTCCTTGCGTCGCGAGGAGACGGATTGTGATTGGGGGAGGGATACCACAACGGGAGAGGTTGGGGCAAGAGGGAGTGGGCGCGTCGGCACGACGAGGCCGGCGCGGCCCGGCGCGTCGTGCGAAAGGCGGCTAATGCCGATTAGCGGAGGGATTCCAGGGGTCTTAAGCGCATGGCGTTGATGGAAGGGATGAAGCCGCCGACGGCGCCCATGACGAGGGCGAGCAGCAAGGCGGGGCCCATGACGGTGAAGTCGACGGCGAGTTGGAGGACGACGCTCTTGCCGCCGCCTTGCCCGCCGCTGGCGATGCTGGTGGCGGTCATGCCGTTAAAGAGATAGCCGACGGCGCAGCCGAGGAGGCCGCCGATAAGAGCAATGAGGATGGACTCCATGAGGAACGAGCAAAGGATTTGGAAGCGGGTGTAGCCAAGCAGGCGGAGAACGCCGATGTCCTTGGCGCGTTGGCTGATGGCGGCGAACATGGTGTTGGTGACGCCCAGAACGCCGCCGATCGCCATGACGGCGCCAAGGAACCAGATGGCCATGCGGAAGACGTCGCTGCTGGCTTCGAGGCGTTTGTAGTATTCGGTTTCGGTCGAGGCGTTGTATTTTTCGGACGAGAGTTTCTTGAGTTTGGCGGCGACTTCGGCGCCGGTTTCGTCGTCGGCGGTGCGCAGGACAAAGGAACTGAAGCGGTTGCCGCGGTTGAAAATCTGCTGGATTTGGGTGTCGCGGCCCCAGACTTCCGAGCCATAGCTGCCCTTGGGGTTCATGACCCCGGCGACGACGCAGGTGTTGGGTCCGATTTGGACGATGTCGTCGGGGACGAGTTCCGCTTTGCCCAAGTCGCTGCCGAGGATGCGAGCGATGCCGTCGCCGAGGACGACTTCGAGGACTTCGATTTTGGCGTCGGAGGATCCCGCGGGGTCGGGCACGGAGCGGACGCCGCTGGCGGACCACCATTTACCCGAAGCGAGGGAGACTTCGTGCACCTGCGCGGAGATTTCCGGGTCGCTGATGCCGCGCATTTGGATGAATCGGCGTTTGCGTCCGCCGTCGTCATTCTGTTTGACGATATGGGAGACGAGGACGTAGACCTCGCGGGAGAGGAGGAATTCGCGGACGTTTTTGCCGCCTTCCTTGCGCGTGATTTTTTGGATGGCCTTTTGCACGTCGTCGGGGAAGAGTTGGACGCTCGGGTTGGCGATGTTGCTGAAGGTCTCGTCGGTGGCGCCATCGGCGAGAACGATGACGTTGCCGGGGATGGCGCTGGATTGCGTGACGCGGTCCATGCCGTGAACGAACGCGAGCATGATGACCAAGAGCGCGGTGACGAGCGTGAAGGCAAGGGCGGTGACGAGCGTGGTTTTCCAGCGGACCTGGAGATTGCGGAGATTGTAGCGGAGCGGCACCTTTCGGACGGGCAGGAACGAGAAGCCGACCGCGGTGATCGCCGTCACGACGGAAACGACGACCAGAAGGGCCAAGGCGACGAAGAGGGGGATTAGGATGTAGAAGAGCATGGTGCGTCGGGATCCGTTGAGTTATTTTGCGAGGGCGAGCCCGCAGCGCTAGCAAGGGCGAGCCTGATCTATTATCTGAATGCGGCTCGTCCTTGCTAGCGCTGCGGACTCGCCGGGTTTGAATTCTGGCTCGTGCTTGCTTGCGTTGCGGGCTCGCCGGGTTTTTTTTATGCCACTTTGGAGAAGACCTCGGAGACTTTGACGGAGCGGGCGGTCAGGCTGGGGACGATGCTGCCCAAAAAGGCGGTGGCGGAGCCCATGGCGATGCCCCAGAAGATCGCGGTCGAGGGCACGGTGAAGGCTGGGAAGAAGGCGATCTGAAACTGGATGCCGCCCAGGAAGACGTTAAAGATGATGATCGCCGCGAGGGAGGCGAGGAAACCGCTGACGGCGCCGACCAGGAGCGATTCGCCCAACACCAGGCTCATGATTTGGCCCGGCCTATAGCCCAGGACTTTGAGCACGGCCATCTCGGTGCGGCGTTCGCGGACGCTGATGCTGATGGCGTTGGCGATAACCAGGGCCATGCTGATGAGCACGGCGGGCACGAGAAGGTACTTGACGCCGTTCAGAATATCCTTGTAGGCGTCGAGAAACGCGCCGATGCCGGAGGATTCGGATTCGACCTTGACGGTGGGAGTCTTCACTTGCGGATGATTTTCGAGGATTTGTCCGACCTTGGCGAAGGTGTCCTTGTCGCGGACACGCAGCCAGATGAGGTTGATGCGTTTGTCGTGCATCGGATGATAACGCTTGTTGGCTTGGTAATACTGGTCGAGGGCGTTGTTAAAGTAGGAATAGTTCATGATGGCCGAGGTGTTGTAGCGGCCGTCAGGTAGTTGACCAATGACGGTGAAGGAGAGGTCGATGTCCTTGTAGTTGAGGCTGTAGACGCGGAAGGAGTCGCCGACTTTGAGGTTGAGCGATTCCAGCTTTTCCTTGCCCAGCAGGCAGCCGTCGGGCGTCGTCTTGAGTTTCTCGATCAGTTCGTCGGGAAGAGTGTCGAGCTCGGCCATCATGCCTTTGATCTGATCGGGGATCATGGCGAAGAAGAAGACGATGGATTCGCGGGAGAATTTGCCCTTCTCGGTGGAGCCGCCGTAGAAGCACCAAAGCATGAAGTCCTTGGGGCCGATGTCGATGCCTTTGGCGTCGGGGTTGTTTTCAGGGTCCAAGATGAAGGACGGATTTTTCTGCAAGGTGCCGTCGGGGTTGGTGCGATAGGTTCCATCGGGGTTGATGGCGACGGGGCTGAAGAGGTTGGCGTAGCTGGGGGGCATCTGGCTGGGGATGGTCCAACGTTCGGTGATGATGACCTTGAAGTCGGCGGCTTTGTCGCGGGTGGTGTCTTCGATGAAATTGATGACGGTCCAGATCATGACGATCATGAAGACGAGCACGGCGGTGGCGAGGAAGGTCAGCGTGGTGCGGACGAGATTGCGGCGCAGGTTCTTGACCATGAGGAGGAACATGCGCGGCTTGAGGGCGGCGTAGGTGATGCCGATGCCGAGAACGGCGAGCGAGATCACGAAGGCGACCTGCGTGATGAAGTTGTTTTGCAGTTCGCGGAGGATGGTATCGAACATAGTGCGATCTCTCGAGTATTTCGTCTGGGCGAGCCAGGAGCGTCAGCGACTGGAGTGTTGCTCAAAGCATTAGCGACTGGAGAGTCGGCGTGGTTACTCCGGTCGCTGACGCTCCCGGCTCGCCCGGTTAGCGAGTTTCTTTGATGCCGGTTTGTTGGGGGTGGGGCGAGCCGCCGGGGCGGACGGCGGCAGAAGAGGCGCCGGCGGTTTCCATCATCTCGCTTTCGATGAGTTGGCCTTTTTCCAGGTGGAGGACGCGTTGGGCGCGGGCGGCGGCCTTGGGGTCGTGGGTAACGATGAGGATCGTCTTGTTAAGGCCCTTTTGCAACTCGCCCATCAGGTCGAGGATTTCCTCGGCCGAGCGGGAATCGAGATCGCCCGTCGGTTCGTCGGCGACGATGAGGGTTGGATCGGTGACGATGGCGCGGGCGATGCCGACGCGTTGCTGTTGGCCGCCGGAGAGTTGGCCGGGCCGGTGGTCGAGACGATCGGAAAGCCCGACAAGTTCCAAAGCGGTGAGCACCTGTTCGCGGCGTTGGGCGTTGGAGAGCGGCAACAGGAGCAACGGGAGTTCAACGTTTTCATACGCCGTCAACACGGGCAGGAGATGGTAGAACTGAAAGATGAAGCCGATGTTGCGGGTGCGCCAGCGCGCCAACTCGCCTTCGGACATCGTGGAAATCGTCGCACCGCCGATGCGGACGGTTCCTTCGCTGGGGCGGTCGAGGCCGGCGATGAGATTGAGCAGCGTCGTTTTGCCGGAGCCGGAAGGGCCCATCAAGCCGAGGAATTCGCCGGGGGCGACTTCCATGTTGAGGTTTTTGAGGACGTCGATCTGCTCACTGCCACGCGTGAAGTATTTGTGAACGCCTTGGACGGATAATATCGATTCGGCCATGGAGGCTCCCTGTAAATCATTCGAGATGCGAGCGGCGCGGCGTAAGCCCGCCGTGGGGGTCGTTGCGATTGCGGGCTTACACGGCAGGCTGACGCCGCGCCGCTCGCCGTCACGTTGATCTTATTTGCCATAGCTCTTGGGGTCGACCTGGCTGTTGAGGAATGTCACCACCGCGCTCATCTCGGGCAGCAGAAACGGGCCGCCTTCGTTCAAATCCTGGGCCAGTTGCGCCCGCACGACTTTGACGCGAACGGGGATGGCGTTCTTGGAGCGGTCGGCCTGGGGCATGATGCGCGAGACATAACCCTCGTAGACCTTGCCGGGCCAGGAATCGACGCGGATACGGCATTCCTGGTTTTCCTTCACCCGGGAGCGGTCGCGTTCGACGATGGAGACGTCGATTTCCAGTTCGGTCAGGTCGGCCATCTCGCACAAGCTGGCGGACAGGCCGTTGGAGAAGGCGGAGGGGTTGACCTGGTTGTTTTCCTCGGCCTTTTTGGTGAGGATGGTGCCGGTGACGGGGGCGCGGATGACGGTGTCGTCGAGGCTTTTCTTGGCGTTCACCAGCTGGGCCTTGGCCGCGTCGACCTCGGCCTTGGCGGCGGCGATCTGCTCGTCGCGCGGGCCCTTTTGCAGCAGTTCGTAGGACAATTCGATGCGCTTGACCCGGGCGACGGCGGAGCGATGTTTGCTCTCGGCCTCCTCATAATCGCGAGCGGCGACGGAGCGAGAAAGCTGGAGCGATTTGCTGCGGACGTACTCGGCCAGCGTTTGCTCTCGGGTGGCGAGCGCTTCGTCGAGTTCCGTCTTCAGCTGCTTCACCTCGTCCTCGCGATATTTCCAAAGGACGTTCCAGCGCGCGACGGCGCCGTCGACGACCGCCTCGGCCTTGTCGAATTCGGCCTTGTATTTGATTTCCTCGATCTTGGCGAGGATGTCGCCTTTCTTGACGTTTTGGCCTTCCTTGAACTTGAGCCAAACGACCTTGCCGCCGACTTCGGGGCTGACGAGGATTTGCGAGATGGGGACGACAAAGCCCTTGTATTGCAGGGCGATGTCTTCCTTGCGTTCGCCGGGATCGGTGATCGTGTCGTTGCCTTCGATCTTATCGTCCTCGGCTTTTTTGGCGGCAGTGGCGGCCTTCTTGTCGAGTTCGTCCAGGCGTTTGAGCGTGGATTGCGTGGAGTAAGCGTTGTAGCCCACGACGCCGGCGAGAACGACGACGAGCAAGAAGAGGAACCACATCATGCCGCTGGACGCGCCGCCGCCGGAGGATTTTGCGATCTTGTCGGAGAGGCGCAGGGAGCGGACCTTCTCGCTGAGGGCCAGGGAGCGGGCGCCGATGTCGGGTTGCTGGATCGAGCTATGGTCGCCGGTCGGGGGGCCGTTGCTCGACGCGTTGCCGTTTGAGTTCATGAATCACCTCGAAAGGACGCTCTTCCCGTTGGCGGAAGGTTTGTGTTTGCCGTTGCGGGTCGGCTTGGGAGATACCCGCGGTCGAGACTTTTTGTTTCTGGGCCAAAGATAACTTCGCAACATGTCCAGGCACATTTCGATGACTTCCTCGCCGTCGAAGGCGTGCGGATCGACGGCTGCCTGCACCGCGAGACCATTAATAAGCGCCTGCACGATGGTGGCGAACGAGCGCGAGGCGATTTTTCGTTCCGCAGGGCGTTCCTGGAGGGTTTGCCCCAGGTGGTCGGTCATGGCCCGGCGCCAATCCTCGTAAAGCCGGGCGAGTCGGGCACGGAAATCCTCGCGATGGCTGATCTGGGCGAGGAAGGTGTAATGCAGGGCGTGGAATTCGGGTTTGTGTTCCCCGGGATTGAGCAGCAGTCGACGCAAGATAAAGGCGACGGCTTCTTCCCAACCGGCCTGGCCCAAGGGATGGCCGGGGTCGCCGTCGCCGGGTCGGCCGCGTTGTTGGCACTGCTCCATGAGACGATCGAAGACGGCGAGAAAGATGTCTTCCTTGGTCTTGAAGTAATACGTCAGCTGGCCCCGACTCATCTGAACCTTCTTCTCGATCACCGACAGAGAGAGCTTGGGCAGCCCTTGCTCCGCGATAATCGCCCAGGCGGCATCGACGATTTGCCGACGGCGGATGGTCCCGATGTTGATGCGCGGCGATTTCATGGTTTGGCGTGGCCTTCGTCCCGCGAATGCCGGCCCTGCCCTCGGAGTACCGAGGGCAGGGCCGGCATTCGCGAAGGCGGACACGGAGAGTGGAACCGAACAATAGACTGAGCAGTATACTATTAGACCGTTCGGACTATACAAGTCAAGGGAAATGTGGAAAATGCGAAGTGCGGGTGGAGCGTAGGGGTTATGATGAGGGTGCCGGCAATGCGGGTCGGACGGGGAGGCGGGTCATGAGCGCCGATGAGAAGCGAGGGTGTTTCACGAGGATTGTGTTAATTGCCGTTGTCGTCGCGATTGGCGTCTATTTTGTCTATCGACCACGTTCAAGTACGATTCGAGACGATGGCGCGCATTTCTTGGCGACAAGTCGATTCAAACAAAACCTTTTGGCGATACACGATTACCAAGACCTTCACGATCATTTACCCGGCAACGCCATTCGCAACGATGCCGGCAAACCCCTCCTCAGCTGGCGCGTGGCGATCTTGCCTTTCATTGAGGAGGAAGCCCTTTACAAACGGTTCAAACTGGACGAACCCTGGGACAGTCCGCACAACATCGCGTTGTTGAAAGAAATGCCGCAAACTTATGCGTTGCCGAATCAGATTCAACCTAGATGGATCGGCGTCCGGAAGCTTCTTTCCTCACGCTCATGATGGCTCCTTGGGGCTACGAAAAGAATTCTGACCCCTTTAAGCTCAGACGGGGTCAGACACCTTTTCGTTGCCCGATTTCCGCGGCAGAGGGTGTGCCACGACCACCAGGCGATGCGCGCGGCCGCCGGGGGCGGATTCATCGTGATACTTCGAAACGAGCTTCGTGACGGCCTCGGTAAGTTCGTTGCTGAACGCCGCCCGGTCCCCCGCCGACCGGAAGCGAACCTCGGCATCCACCGCCAGAGTCGCCAAGCGTTTGCTCGCCTCGTTCGCGTGACGAACGAGGTCGCCCACCTCACGCACGACCCGTGCCCCCACCGCGATGAGATAGCTCGCGGACAACCGGTCGCCTTCCCGACTCGGATCAACCGCGACCGGACCCAGGGCACTCGGCGAAACGACATAAGAAGCAGCCGTCGCCACCAGCAACCGCTCCGTCAACCCGCCCCACTTGCGTTCCTGGGCCAGCCGCACGAGCCCATGCGCCTCCAGCACCTGCAGATGGTAGCTGACCTTCTGCCGAGCCAACCCAACCCGCGTCGCCAACGCCGCCGCCGAAGCGGGCACGGCCAACTCGGAAAGCAAACGACTCCGGATGGGCTCCAAAGCCACCGTCGCCGTTGCCGGATCATCGATAACTTGGATGTCGAGCATGAGGGAGATGGTGGCTTTGACAACTTTTGTTGTCAAGAATGTTCCAAGGTTTTTTCCTGCCTAATTCGCAGAGTCGATGGCGTGCCGCTCCTACTTCCCACTTTTGCCGTCGCACCACAAGGGTCCGCGGTTGATCTGCCGGCAAACTAGGGCACCCGCTTGTGGGTAGCAATTCTCGTCGCTACGATACAATAAGTCTGCGAACTATTTGTTTTCGCTTGCCAAGGTCGACAGCGCGGATGAACCCAACAACCAATTCTGCCCCGCCTTTCGCCCCGTTTCAGGTCGAAAGCGTACACTTCGATTTTCCCGGCGGTAGAGCAATCCACCTTGGTGACCCTGTCCGCAACCAATTGGTTGGGGCCGGGCCGGAATGAGTACGGGGGACTCGGAATGAACTGGCTGCTTACGTGCGCGGGACTCGCCCAAATCTGCGAGTTGTCTTCCGGGGCAAGCCAACGGCGAACGGCAAATATGCAATCAGTGCGGACGGCACGCCGTTTCAGGTCGAGGAACGGGATGTGTCGCTGACCTTCGACCCGATTACCGAGCTATCCCGGCCGGAGACCTTTGAGGCGCGGCGAAATCTCCCCGACGTGATCGGAGTTCACCAGGCCAAGCTCGACTGGTATCTGTGCCAAAACCCGTCACCCGCTCATTGCCCCCAAGTTGGAACGTCCACGCACCACTTGGCGACGAGTTGGCGCGCGCTCGCCACTGCGCCAGCCGGGGAAGCTGCCCTGCCGAACCGGGTTTACAAGCCCCTGATGGAGTGGACCTGCCAGTGGGCCGCCGGACAGACCAACGAAAGGGCGATCTGCGACGCGATTTTTAACGGCCTGCCGTCCTCTGGCCTGCGGTACGGAGTCGGCGCGCACACGATCCGCGACTTGCTCCTGAACCAAGGAGGGATGTGCGGCGCGTGGTATCAGACATTCCAGCAGTTGGCCCAGTGTCAGGGGGTCTTCGTCTACCGCAGGCGATTTATGGTAGACTGGAGGCAAGTGAATGGCGAAGCGCATTGGTGCGCGATCGTTGTCAAGAAGGGTGGCCTAAACCAGTTGACACCGACGCACGCGCCCAGCACGTTCCACGACCACAACGGCGTGTTTCCGATCCCGGCGGGAACGACGGTTCCGATCACGCCGGTCACCCAGCAGCGATATCGGTTCTTTGGGCTGCCGGGCTACTGGTACGACGGACATTGCATCAACTTCCTGGCCTACGAAGGGAAAGTTTACCTGTACGATGCCTGCTTTAACCTTGGCTCGGTTGTGATCAATTCACCGATCCCGGCAATTGATCTAGCTGTCCCCCAGGGAGGAACAGCGCTGGCCCCATTCCGGGCCGCTTACCTGGATGGTGCGGTAGACCACATGCTCGGTTCGATTCGGAACGGTGCGGTTTTGTTCAATACTGTCCGGCAGTTCCCGCACGGGCCTACCATTCAGAACGGGATGACGGTGCGAACCGCGAACATTCCGCAAACAGTAGCCGGGGCGGACGGACTGACGTTCCGTTGGGGTAGTTGACAGGAGGACTACGATGCCGGCATCATTTCCCGTGCTGAAGCGAGCGATGGGCATTGCCGAAGATACCGGCCCGGGGCCGTCGTGGGGCGAGGTGATGGGCGAACTTTGGCCCATCATTTCATCGCCACTTTCTTCGGCCGGTGAACGGTTGCTGCTGGACGTGATCCGCCACAAAGGTGGTCTCCGCGTGACCAATACGGAAGAACTGCCGCACAGCCTGTCTCCCGACGAGATGCTCAAATCGCTCGCCGTGCAGGCGCTCGCCCGCTGGACGAGACTGACCTATCTCACGGAACTCCATCGACTCGAACTTACGGCCGCGTCCTCAGCATTGCAGGATGTCATTCGTGCGGCGATTCAGACCGCGCTGGCTGCTCGTCCGCAGGCGATTGAAGGTGATGCGATCTCTGAGGAAGAACGCGAGGTCGATGAAGCGGATGAGGAGGTGATATGGTCGGTTTCCACGTACCCGATTCCAAAGCCAAAGCCGAGGCAGGTGACACGCCGTCGTGTCGCCCGGCCTGTGGAACGCTTCGGAAACCTAACCCTCATCAGCGGTGAACGGGCCGGAAGGGGCCGCCGCTAGGAAGAGTTTGAATTCGCTGAGTAATCTGGGCGGGGCTAAAATGAAAGCATTTGAATGTACAGGGTTCTGGTGTTTGCCTGGCGAGGATAACGCCGTGGCCGGAACCCTTCACGTTTCTGGTGATGGCGACCTTAGGCTCTCCCTGATCGGGAGTCTGGGCAGGGAGACGCAGGGATTCGCCACCAAAACCCACAAGATAATCCACGGCTCGGTTGATAAGTCGCCGCAAGGGAATGCTCTGACGCTAACGGGTTGTGTTCTGACAAGTACTAACTTCGGCACTTACTACGGGGCGCGAGAGGAATACCGCGCGAGCCGCTGCTTTTTCGGGGCTCAAATCGAGAAAGTGGAGGATTTCTCCTTCCGCCGCGCGATCCTGAACCTCAGCGGACTGTCGGAGTGGGCGCGCGCCCTTTCGGGGTTGCACCGAGAGCCGACGACTCTGCCCATGCCCAAGGATGAAGGCAAGAGTATTTCCGTTGCCACGTACCGCGTGTCGAAACGTCCTAGTGGACAAATTCCCGGGGGAACTGTGACGTTGATCATGGGCGTTTCCTCTAAATCAGAACCGAACTCGGTGTCGTTCCACGAGGAAGCTAACCTACTCTTGGAACTCGAAACGCCGAAGACAGCGGAAGAGATCAATAGGCAATACGTCTACCCGCTGCAAAACCTCATGACCTTCGTGGCAGACCGTGCGCAGATCCTAGAGCGTTTCAGCGTTTGGCGCGGCGCGAACCTCAGCGATTGGGAGCAAAACCCAGAAATCCAGGTCGTCGGGCCGAGGGTACAGCCCGACGGCGAGGAGGACGAGCGGAAGACGGTGCGCGGCGACGAGATGTTGTTCAACTATGCTGATGTTGACTTCTCCACGTTTCTGGCTAAGTGGTTGAAGCTGGCGGATTCCTATTCGGAATCGTTCAACATCTTCTTCGGGATTCAGTACGGTCCGCCGCGTTATATCGATATGACCTTCTTGCTGGTCGTGCAGTCACTGATGCTGTACTTCACGAGGACATCGGAGGGCGCAACCATGCTCGCCGATGAGGAGCGGCTGTTCAAAGAACTGCTTTCGATAGTTCCCGCCGATTACGCCGCTTGGCTGGTCGATCACCTTGGGCCAACGCCGTACCCTCCGCTGACCGCTGTGCTCCGCCGGTTGGTCGAACGGCACGGGGCGATCCTAGACCCGCTGATTTCCGGGCGGCGGGATGCGTTCGTGGGCCAATCGGCAAATACGCTCCGCTACATCGAACAGCGCAAGGAATTGGACAATGCGGCGGCCAGTCACGGTTCCGATCTCTACTGGCTGATGCAGAAGCTCCGCCTCCTCATCAAGGCGAGTTATCTCTCGGAGCTTGGCATCCCAAATGACAAGATCAGCGACCTATTTCAGCGCAATGGCGACATTCAACATATCGCGGATCTCGAACGGTCAAGGGAGGCGCCGCAAGCAGTTCCGCAACAGGAGGCCGGAAACGAGGACGCAGCTCGTTGATTCGATGCGGCAGCATGGGCACTCGTGTTCGGCGGCAGTTCGTTGCAGCAGGCGCTGCAAATCTGCGTCGAATCGATGGTTCTCAACTTGAACGCGGCCTTCGCCCGCATCTGGATGCTCAACGAAGCAACCGACACCTTGGAACTACAGACGAGCGCCGGGATGTACACCCGCCTCGATGGTCCGCACGGCCGAGTGCCGGTGGGGCAGAATAAGATCGGCCTGATCGCCCAAGAAAAAAAGCCGCATATCACCAACGACGTCGCCCACGACCCGCGCGTCGGCGATCCCGAGTGGGCAAAGCGGGAAGGGATGATCGCGTTCGCCGGATACCCCCTGATCGTGAACGAACGCATCGTTGGCGTGATAGCGATGTTCGCCCGCGAACCGCTCACCGAAGCCACGCTTTCGGCCATAGGAACGGTTGCCCATCAAATCTCGTCGGTCATCGTGCGGAAAGTGAAGGAAGAGGCACTACGTGCGAGTGAAGAACGCTACCGGACGCTGATCGCCGCGACTACGTCCATCGTCTGGAACTCCCCTGCCTCCGGAGCATTCGATACGGATCAGCCGGCATGGACGGCGTTCACCGGGCAGACGATCGATCAATATCGGGGGTGGGGGTGGCTCTCTGCCGTCCACCCGGACGACCGGGAACACAGTGCCCGAGCGTGGACGGCGGCGGTGGCGGGGCGAACGAAGTGCGAGGTCGAATACCGCCTGCGGCGGGCGGATGGGGTCTACCGTCACATGACCGTCCGGGCCGTGCCGATCTTGGAACCAGACGGGGCGATCCGCGAGTGGGTTGGCGTTCATACCGATATCCACGAACACATGATGGCCGAGGAGAAAATACGCCAGCGCGAGCAACATCTGACCGCCATCATCGAAAACTCGCCCGATTGCGTCAAGGTTATTGCGCACGACGGCACCGTCTTGGAGATGAACGCCGCCGGCTTAGCCATGGTCGAGGCGGCCAGCCCCGAGCAAGTCATCGGCAAGAGCATTTTCGGTCTGCTGGCGCCTAACTTCCTCGAACGCTTCCGCGCCTATCACGAAGCCGTTTGTCAGGGGCGGCGCGAGTCCTTGACGTACGACATCGTCGGCCTCAATGGGGGGCACAAGACTCTCCAGGCCGTTGCGACTCCCCTGATCCTGGAGGATGGGACGATTGTCCATCTTGGGATTGCCCGCGACATCACCGAAGCCCGGCTCCTGGAGGACCAGTTCCGCCAGGCCCAGAAGATGGACGCATTCGGCCAGCTCGCCGGCGGCGTGGCCCACGATTTCAACAATCTCCTCACCGTCATCAATGGATATAGCGAACTCCTTCTCCAGGAACTGCCGCCGAGCGATCCGTCCCGCCAAATGATCAAAGAGATTTACCAGGCCGGGGAAAGGTCCGCCGGGCTAACGCGCCAGCTGCTGGCATTTAGCCGCCAGCAAATTTTGGCTACCCGGATCCTTGATCTGAACGAGGTGGTGGCCGAAACGGACAAAATGCTGCGCCGGCTCATCGGGGAGGACGTCTTGCTCACCACCACGTTGCAATCCGACCCGTGGATGGTTCGGGCCGACCCAGGGCAGATCGAGCAAGTTCTGCTGAACCTGGCCGTGAACGCGCGCGACGCGATGCCCACGGGAGGCCGATTGACGATCGAGACCAAGAACGTCGAGTTGGACGAGTCGTACGTCCGCACCAATAAGGACGCCCGCGCCGGCCGGCACGTTCTCGTGAGCGTGTCGGACACCGGAAGTGGCATACCTCCCGCGGTCATGGCAAAGATCTCCGAGCCGTTCTTCACGACCAAGGAAACGGGCAAGGGCACCGGACTCGGATTGGCTACCGTGTACGGGATCGTCAAGCAGAGCGGCGGTCACATCGCAGTGTACAGTGAAGTAGGCAAGGGCGCCACGTTCAAAATCTATTTGCCGCAGGTGGAGCGGCGGTCCGTTGGCGCGAAAACTCCGTCGCAAATCCTGGCGCCGCCGCGCGGGACGGAGACGATCCTCATCGCCGAAGACGAGGCCTCGGTGCGGGCCCTCACCAGCATGATCCTGACAGAATGTGGATACCAGGTGCTGGAGGCGGCCGACGGCGATGCCGCCGTGCGCCTGGCTGCCGGACACGTCGGACCCATCCACCTGTTGGTTACCGATGTCGTCATGCCCGGCGCAAGTGGACGGGCGACTGCCGAACGGCTGACCAAGCAGTACCCGACGATGCGGGTGATCTACGTGTCCGGCTACACGGACGATGCGGTGATCCGGCACGGCGTGCTGCGTGAGGGCGTGAGTTTCCTTCAGAAGCCGTTCACCGCCGCCGCGCTCGCCCGTAAGGTCCGCGACGTGCTGGACAGCCGGGAGAGTGATGAGTGGCCACGGAAGGCAACCGAGGCTTCTAGCCCGCGCGGCAAGGACGCACCGTGACTTTGCTCGAACGCCTCCGGTTTGACTCCGGGGATGAACCTAACGCGGGCAACACGAAAGATTTGCACAAGGTCTTTATGGTCGGGCAACCTCGCGACCTGCGGGAAAGTTGGCAGAACGGTACATTGGCTTTGCAGGGCGTTCATCGTGGCGTTGTCTGCCCTCCTTGTGCCCACGAATTGCGCGCGTCGGTCGCTGCCGGGCCCCTATCACCGACGCACGCAGGCCGATGCCTGTCGGGATGCTGCACGATGAATTGCGTCGCGAAGGTTTGGCGGAGGTCGTAGACGGATAGGCCTTCCGCCAGTTCGATGGGCTGGTTGCATTTCTTGAGCCGTTCGACCATTGAATCCGGGGTGGCATGCTTTTGCGGATCCCACGCCTGGGCAAGATCGCTTCCACGCCACCGCAAAAGCATGTGAGCATCGCCCCGAGACTGGAAAACGCATGGCTCGCTTTGGCTGGATGTGGTTCACCCCGACATGCTTTTGCGGTGTCTTGGATCGTTTGACGCGAACGCGCGCGACCCGCAAAAGCATGCCACACTGTGGTGGCGCCGGTATTCTACCGGCACGAATCGCTCCGCACCCGCCCGCACCGGTAACAAACCGGTGCCCACACCATCGCTGTTGTTCTTGGCGATGTTCACGCGGGCTTGCGGATCCATTTTAGAACGCGGACCAAAAGCGGGCGGCGATCATCAAGGTGAGTCCATGATGACGGTCAAGGCACGGGCGAAAAAAAATGGCGGTGTCGGAATCGCTCGTGTACGAACTCTGCGCCTGGCGGCTCCTTGTCTCACGTTCGTCTGGGGCGACCGAGCTCATGTGGTTGCATCCGCTTGCCGAGGCCGATATCGACGCGTTTCTGGCAAGCCAGAAGGCGCCGGGAACGGCTTCGCCGTGGACGAAGGCTTCACACGGGCGGAACTTCAAGCATGTGGTGATTCCGTGATTTCATATGGGGTGCGTCGGACGATGGGACCGGAGCGAGCAACGCTGCAATCAGCCGGCAGGTATCCGTGATGCTCGCTCTTTCCCGTCTGGTGCAAGACGCTGCAATCGCTTGCGGCGCCCATCGGATACAATAGGGTCACTCTTCTTCCGTGGGTGTATTCGTTCCCGAGAGCATTGCTTCGGAACTGGCGGACATGGTCTGTAGAGCCGGTCTCCTACGGCTCCTTCCGTACAAAGTCTGTTCACGATCGCTGGACCCGATGACGGTTTGCCATGAACGATGTGACTCGAATCCTGTCTGCCATCGAGCAAGGCGACCCGGACGCCGCCGACCAACTGCTGCCGCTTGTCTATGACGAACTGCGGAAGTTGGCTGCCGAGCGGATGGCCCAGGAAAAGCCTGGGCAAACGCTGCAGGCAACCGCCCTGGTGCATGAAGCCTACGTCCGCCTGATCGGTCCCGATCCGGAAAAGGGCTGGGACAATCGGGGCCACTTCTTCGCCGCGGCGGCGGAAGCCATGCGTCGCATCCTCCTCAACCGCGCTCGCGACAAGGGGAGGCAGAAACGCGGCGGCGATCGGCAGCGGATCGATCTCGATCAGGTTGTGGTTGCCGAAAAGGCATCCGATGGCGAGGTGATCGCCGTCAATGAAGCGATCGAGCGCCTGGCAAACCAGAATCCATCGTGCGCCGAACTCGTCAAGCTTCGCTTTTTCACAGGCTTGACCATGGAGGAGGCGGCGGCCGCGCTGGGCATTGCACCTCGTACAGCCCACCGATACTGGGTCTTTGCCCGGGCCTGGCTCTTTGATGCTCTGCGCCAGAACTGATCGTGCCGATTCCCTTTTTAGAAAAACGTTCTTCCCGTGGCAGACATTCGGCCCAAACGGGGCATTGTTTAACAGAGTCGAACGAGCGAGGGAATTCATGAAAGATGCCAGCCCCGAAATGATGTCCATCTTCTGTGCCGCGGTAGAACGCTCGACCCCGGAAGAGAGGGCCGCCTTCGTGGAAGAAGCTTGTGGCCAGAATGTCGAACTGCGCGCCCGCCTGGAAGACTTGCTGCGCGCTCATGACCAAGCGGGAGGATTCCTTCCCGAAAAAACTTCTGCTGCCGGCGCGACCCTCGAGCAAGCAAGATCGGAGCGCCCCGGCGCGGTCATCGGCCCGTACAAGCTGCTCCAACAAATCGGTGAAGGCGGCATGGGCACTGTCTTCATGGCCGAACAGACCGAGCCGATGCAGCGCAAAGTCGCCCTCAAGGTCATCAAGGCGGGCATGGACAGCCGCCAGGTCATCGCCCGCTTCGAGGCCGAACGGCAAGCACTGGCGATGATGGATCATGTCAACATCGCCCGGGTATTCGACGGCGGCACCACCGAAGCCGGCCGCCCGTACTTCGTCATGGAGCTGGTCCACGGCGTGCCGATCACCAAGTATTGCGACGACAACCACCTGACGCCGCGCGAGCGTCTGGAGCTGTTCGTGCCGGTCTGCCAGGCGATCCAGCACGCCCACCAGAAGGGCATCATCCACCGCGACATCAAACCGTCCAATGTCATGGTCACGCTCTACGACGGCAAGCCGGTGCCCAAGGTGATCGACTTCGGCGTGGCCAAGGCGACCGAGCAAAAGCTGACCGAGCGA
>Ga0163144_10007088_pt1 | contig 24606 bp, 23 predicted proteins | sample OliLak19BULKMAT1_FD_123175 | JGI IMG/M metagenome (GOLD analysis project Ga0163144, IMG submission 123175) | Freshwater microbial mat bacterial communities from Lake Vanda, McMurdo Dry Valleys, Antarctica - Oligotrophic Lake LV.19.BULKMAT1 | ecosystem: Environmental > Aquatic > Freshwater >...
AGCTTGCGAATCATCGTGGGACCCACTACGAACGAGATGACGAGCGAAGTCAGCGTGGCGAGCACGGCACGCAATGTGATGTACCCGAACACGTTGAATGCACGGATGTCCTGCGCCAGCCAGTTCGCGAGCGCGTGCAGCATCAGTGATCCCCCGCCGTGGCCGCGTCCGGCGCGAGCCGCGCAACGACGCGTTCCATGCGCATGAAGCGCGAACCCTTCACCAGAACGGTGGTGCGGGCGTCGCATTCGGCCGCGAGCACGGCCACGAGCGCATCGAGGTCCGCGAAGTGGTGCGCGCCGTCTCCGAACGCTTGCACCGCCCGGGCACTGGCTGCGCCCAGTGCGAACAGGTGTTCGATGCCGCGTTGGCGCGCGAACTCCCCGATCTCGGCGTGCCGCTCGTCACTTTCTGCGCCCAGTTCGCCCATGTCACCCATCACGAAGAACCGCCGCCCCGGCCTTCCCGCGAGCCATTCGAGCGCCGCACGCATGGAATCCGGGTTGGCGTTGTAGGTGTCGTCGATGATCGCGGCACCGTTCGGACCGTCCTTGCGCTGGAGGCGACCTCGAGTGCCCCGATAGGTCGAAAGTCCGGCAGCGATCGCCGCGGGTGCGATGCCCAGGGCGTGCGATGCAGCCGCCGCGCACAGTGCATTGCGAACGTTGTGCAGGCCTGGTACGTGCAATCGCGCTACGGCAGCACCGGCGGGTGTGACGATGGTCAGGAGGCTGCCGTCGTCAGCCTGCTCGCAGGTGCCGGTGACCGCGGCAACCGCCTCGAGTGCGAAATCCACGGTGCGGTGGCTCGGCGCCAGCGATCCCCAATACGCACTGTAGCGATCATCCGCGTTGATCACCTTGATGCCCCCGACCGGCAGGCCTTCGAAGATCTCCCCCTTGGCCTGGGCGATGTTGTCGCGCGATCCGACCTCCCCGATGTGGGCGGTACCGGCGTTGGTGATGGCCGCCACGGTGGGACGCGTGAGGCGCGTCAGGTAAGCGATCTCGCCGAGATGGTTCATGCCCATCTCGAAGACGGCGAAGCGATGCGAGGGCCGCAACCGGAGCAGCATCAGCGGCAGGCCGATATCGTTGTTCAGGTTGCCCGTGGTGGCCAGCACCGCATCCACGCCGGCTGCCACGCGCAGGATCGCGGCGAGCATCTCCTTGACCGTCGTCTTGCCGTTGCTGCCGGTCACAGCGACGACCGGCAGATCGAACCGCGAGCGCCACCACGCCGCGAGGCTGCCCAGGGCGAGCCTGGTGTCGGGCGCAAAGAGCAGAGCCGCGCCGGCGTTAGTGACTTTCTCGGCATCGGCGACCAACGCTGCGACGGCACCAGCGGCCAGAGCCCTATCGACGAAGTCGTGCCCGTCGAAGCGATCACCGCGCAGGGCGACGAATAGATCGCCCGGCGCGATCGAGCGGCTGTCGGTGGTCACCCCCGTAACCGGCGCATCCGGCCCCTGTATGCGGAAGTCGAGCGCGGCGGACGCTTCCACGAGGCTAAACAAGACTCGCACCGTGCAGGCTTTGTCGCAAAGCGGGCAGGCCGAGCGCCGAGCGCGCCGCGTCCACATCGCTGAACGGCGTGCGCACGCCCGCGATTTCCTGATAATTCTCGTGGCCCTTGCCTGCGATCAGCACGACGTCGGTTTCGTGAGCTCCGCTTACGGCACGTTCGATCGCATTGGCGCGGTCGACTTCGATCTCGTGATTCGCATGCGCACCCGCTGCCACCTGGCCGACGATCGCGCGCGGATCTTCGCCGCGCGGGTTGTCGCTGGTGATGATGGCCAGGTCCGCCAGCCGCGTGGCCACTTCGCCCATGAGGGGACGCTTGCCAGGGTCGCGATCACCACCGCAACCGAACACGCAGATGAGACGCGCACCGGTAGCGCGGCCAACCAGTTCCCGCAATGTCTCGAGCACCTTCTCGAGCGCATCGGGAGTGTGTGCATAGTCCACCACGACGAGCGGAAGTCCCGGCCCACGTATCATCTCGAGGCGACCTGCGACGGGGTCCACCTGCGCAAGTGCGGCCACTGCGTCGTCGAGCTTCAATTCGGCGGTGAGCAAGACTCCGAGCGTCCCGAGCAGGTTGCTCACGTTGAAACCGCCGATCAACCGGCTGTGCAGCTCCGCAACGCCCCAAGGGGTACGAATCTCCAGCCGCAGGCCGTGCGTGGACAGGTCGATCCGTTGGCCCGAGATCTCGCCCTGGCCGATGCCGTAACCGAGCACGCGGGCCGGCGCGCCACGCAGCCCGAGCGCGAGTTCGCGGCCGAAGCGATCGTCGAGGTTGATCACCGCGTTGGCCAGGCCCGGCCAACGGAACAGCTTCGTCTTCGCGGCGCCGTAGCGTTCCATGTCGCCGTGATAGTCGAGATGGTCACGCGTGAGATTCGTAAACAGCGCGGTGTCGAAACGCATGCCGCAAAGGCGCCCCTGGTCCAGGCCGTGCGACGACACCTCCATCGCCACCGCCTGCGCGCCGGCATCGACATAGCTGCGCAGTTGCGATTGGAGGCTCACGGCATCCGGGGTGGTATGCGTAGCGGTTTCGAGCGCGCCGGGAAAACCATTGCCGAGCGTTCCGATGACCGCCGTGCGACGGTTGCATCGATCGAGCGACTGGGCAATCCAGTGACTGCAGGAGGTCTTCCCGTTGGTGCCGGTTACGCCGGCCACCCACAGTGCCTGTGAAGGTTGGCCGTAGACCCGGGCTGCGATCGTTCCGGCCTGCGACTTCAAGCCCGCGATGGCCAGGTTCGGGACGCGCCATTCGGAACGCCATCCGAAATCCTCGGCATCCCACAACACCGCCGCGGCACCGCGCTCGATCGCCTGGGAGATGAAGCGCCTGCCATCGAAGCGATGACCGGGAAAGGCGAGAAACACATCGCCGGGCCGGATCGAGCGGCTATCGGTCGCGAGACTGCGCACCGGAACACCGAGACCGGCGAGCAGGGAAGGATCGAAGGCGTGGCCGGTCACACTTCCTCCGCCACTTCCGGAACCTCGTCGATCGGTCCCTTGTGCATCACCGGCATGTCGGGTGGCACGGCAAGCATGCGCAGGGCGCCCGACATGACCGTGGAGAACACCGGCGCAGCGACCTGCCCACCGTAGTACTGGCCCGCGCTCGGCTCGTCGATCAGCACGGCGATCAGCAGGCGCGGATCGGATGCAGGCGCGAAGCCGATGAACGAGGACGCATAGCGATCCGGCGCGTACCGGCCATCGACGAGCTTGTGCGCGGTGCCGGTCTTGCCGGCGACGTGATAGCCCATGACCTGCGCCCGCGGCGCGGTCCCACCGGGTTCGGTCACTAGCTGCAACATCCTGCGCAGGATTACCGCGGTCGCCGCGGAGACGACCCGCGTTCCGGCAACCGGCTCGTCGCGTCGGACCAGCGTCACCGGCAGGAGCTCGCCGTCAGTGCAGAAGATCGTGTAAGCGCGCGCGAGCTGCATCAGGCTGACCGAGATGCCGTGGCCGTAGCTCATCGTGGCCTGCTCGATCGGACGCCAGGTGTGAAAGTCGCGCAGCCGCCCGCCCGCTTCGCCAGGGAAACCTGATCTCGGCAGCGCGCCGAAGCCGGCAGCGGAGAACATCTCCCACAGGCGCCGCGAAGGCAATGCGAGCGCCATCTTCGCAGTGCCGACGTTGGAGGACTTCTGAATGACCTGGGCGACGGTCAGGTTGATCGCCGAGGCGTGGGCATCGCGAATGGTCGCGGGGCCGATCGTGAGCGAACCGCCAGCCGTCTGCACGACCGAGTCCGCCCGAAAGGCGCCAGTCTCGAGCGCCGTGGCGACGGTGAAGGGCTTCAGCGTCGATCCTGGTTCGAACAGATCCGTGATCACCCGATTGCGTGCGCGGACCGCGTTGTAGCGCGTGCGGTTGTTCGGGTTGTACGTCGGTACGTTCGCGAGCGCGAGCACCTCTCCGGTCTTCACGTCGAGCACCACGATACCGCCTGCCTTGGCCTTATGCAGATTCACTGCCGCCTTCAGTTCTCGATAGGCGAGGTATTGCAGCTTGAGGTCGATCGACAGGGGCAGATCGCGCCCCTGCTGGGGGACGCGGATGCTCGCCACGTCCTCGACCACGCGCCCGAGGCGGTCACGGATCACGCGGCGACTGCCGGGACGTCCCGCGAGCCATTCCTGGTAGGCGAGTTCGAGTCCTTCCTGGCCGTTGTCGTCCACGTCGGTGAAACCAACCACGTGCGAGAGAGTTTCGCCGGCGGGGTAGTAGCGGCGGTATTCGCGCTGCAGGAAGATGCCCGGCAGGTCGAGCTGGACGACCTTGGCCGCCTGCTCGGGCGGGAGGTGGCGCTTGAGATAGACGAAGTCGCGCTCACGGCCGGCGAGGCGCGCCTTGAGCTCTTCGGGATCCAGGTCGAGCAGCTTGGCGATCCGTTCGCGCTGGGCCGGTGTGATCTCGACGTCGGCGGGACTCGCCCATACCGACTCTACCGGCGTCGAGATGGCGAGCGGCTCTCCGTTCCGGTCGGTGATCATGCCGCGATGCGCCGACAACACCATCGGACGCGACGAATAGCGCGACGCGCCCTCTTTCTGCAGGAAGTCCCGGTGAGGCCCCTGCAGATAGAGCGCACGGAGCATCAGCACGCCGAAGGCGATGGCGAACAGCGCGAACACGAAGCGGGTCCGCCAAGCGGGGAGCCGCAACGACAGCTGCGGATGGACCGCAGGATTCATCGCGCAGGCGCCGGTGCGGCAGGATCGACGATTCGGATGCGCGAAGGCGGCGGCACGCGCATGTGCAGCGAGCTCACCGCGATCTTCTCGATACGCGAATGCATCGCCCAGGTGCTCTGTTCGAGCTGCAGCTGGTCCCATTCCACGTCGAGCTGCTTCGCCACCTCCTGCTCGCGCTGCAGTTCGACGAACAGCTTGCGCGCCTCGTGCTGGGCGGTTACAACGCCGAGCGCGCACAGCACGACGAGACCGATCAGAACGAGGTTGAGTCGAATGATCAAAGCGCGAGCCTCTCGATCACGCGCAGGATTGCACTGCGGGCCCTGGGATTCGCGGCGATCTCCTCGCCGCCGGCGCGCACCGCCTTGCCGACCAGTTTCAATTTCGGTGCGGGGATCTCGGCCGCGCGCACCGGCAGGCGTACCGGCAGCATCGGCGGTGAGGACGCTTCGCGCATCGAACGCTTGACGATACGATCTTCGAGAGAATGAAAGCTGATCACGACGAGACGCCCTCCCGCCGCCAGCCGGCCCATCGAGGCCGGCAGCGCTAACGCCAGTTCCTCAAGCTCCTGATTGACGTGAATCCGTAGAGCTTGAAAGGTACGCGTCGCCGGGTCCTGGCCTGGCTCGCGCGTATGGACGGCTTCTGCCACGAGCGTGGCAAGTTGCCGTGTCGTGCGGACCGGCTCTCGGGTCCGAGTCGCAACAATCGCTCTTGCAATCTGCTCAGCAAACCGTTCTTCGCCATGGGTACGGATAACCTCCCCGATCTCTTGTTGTTCCGCCCGCTCCAGCCACGCCGCCGCACTTTCTCCGCGCGTCGGATCCATGCGCATGTCGAGCGGCCCGTCCCGGCGGAAGCTGAAACCCCGCGCCGGATCGTCGAGCTGCGGCGACGAAACGCCGATGTCGAGCAGCACGCCGTCGACTCGCGCGATGCCCGCCTCGTCCAACACCTGCGCGATCGAACCGAAGTTCGAGTGCACACAGGTGAACCGCCGATCTTCGATCGCGCGTGCCGCAGCGACCGCCTCCGGATCGCGATCGATCGCGATCAACCGGCCCGACGGACCCAATCGCTCTAGGATCCGCCGGCTGTGGCCGCCGCGCCCGAACGTACCGTCGACATAGATGCCGTGCGGCTGCACGTTGAGTGCCTCGACGGCCTCGCGTGCGAGCACGGGCGCATGCGCGCCCGCTTCCCTCACGGGCCCCGTTGGAGTCACAGGGCGAAATTCTCCATCCCCGGTGGCAAGGTATCGGGCTGCCCGAGTAGCGCGAGCTGCGCCTCCCACGCCTCGTTGCTCCAGATCTCGAAATGAGAGCCTTGGCCGACCATCATGACCTGGCGTTCGATTCCGGCGAATTTGCGCAGCTCCGGCGACACCAGAACGCGGCCACTGGCATCCAGTTCGAGCTCTTCCGCGAAGCCCACGAGCAGCCGTTTCCACAAGCTGGTTTGCTGGTCGAAACTGGAGAAGCCCATGATCCGCCCACGGATCGGCTCCCAGGCTGGTGCGGGGTACAGCAGAAGGCATCGATGGGGATGCGCAGTCAGTACCAGCTTACTTTGGGATTCAGTAAGCAAGCGGTCTCGATGGCGAGTTGGCACGGCCAACCGACCTTTCGCATCGAGACTGAGTTGCGCCGCACCTTGAAACACGCCGTTGACGTCTGCCTTAGCCCTGATTTTTCAAGGAAACCCACTTAATCCAACTTTTTCCCACTCTATTGCAAACTTTCCCTAGGGTCAAGAACTACGTGGGCGGTTTTCTCAAGCAGGACAATGACTTACCCGCAAGATCTCAACAGACGTCGAAGTTTGCATAAAAGATCATATAAAAGATATATATATGGTCGTTATCTCACGTATTACATGAGGATCATCGTCGCTGCGCGACGACGGACCACTCGATTCGGGAAACGAGCGTTCATTGCATGGATCACCCGCCGGAACCGGAGGCGGAGCCATGAGGCCGAAAAGTTGCGAAGCTGGCCTGTAAGCCGGGTTCTGTCGGCGCTTGCACGCCGTGACAGCCATTCCTCTGGGACTACGGTTACCCGCAGCCTCTAGCAACCTACCCGGGAGCGGCGCGGGCCACGCCATCGCTCCCCTATTTGGTCTTGCACCGGATGGGGTTTACCGACTCCAAACGTCGCCGCTGGAGCAGTGCGCTCTTACCGCACTATTTCACCCTTGCCTGTGCCCTTGCGGGCCATCGGCGGTGTACTTTCTGTTGCACTTTCCGTCGCCTCGCGGCGCCCGGCCGTTAGCCGGCATCCTGCCCTGTGGTGCCCGGACTTTCCTCTGTCAGCCGAGGCCGGCAGCGGCTGTCCGGCCAGCTTCGCAGCCCGGATTATCGCAGGGCGCGGGCTATACTCCGCCACTTATTTCTACCGGCCCGACTATGTCCGCCACCGCCCAGGCCCTGAATCAGCCTTTTCGACGCGACGCTCATGTGATCGGACTCGTGGGGCTCGCGCACGGCACTTCGCATTTCTTCCACCTGATCATCGTGCCGCTGTTTCCGTGGCTCATGGCGGAATTCGGTCTCAGCTACGCCGAACTCGGACTGTTGATGTCGGTGTTCTTCGTGATCTCGGGAATGGGGCAGGCAGCCGCCGGATTCGTCGTCGATCGAGTCGGACCCTTGCCGGTGCTGCTGACCGGTGTCGCGCTCTTCGGTGTCGCGGCCTTGGCCTTCGCAGCCGCACAGAACTATCCGATGCTGATGTTGGCCGCGGCCATCACCGGACTCGGCAACTGCGTGTTCCATCCGGCGGATTTCACTCTGCTCAATCGGCGCGTCAGCGTCGCGAGACTCGCGCACGCATACAGCGTCCACGGCATCGCCGGCACTCTCGGCTGGGCGGCCGCGCCGGTGGCCCTTACGGCACTCGCCACAACCATCGGCTGGCGCGGCGCGGTGCTCGGCGCCGCCGTATTGGCCTTCGGCGTCCTGGCGACACTGCTGGTGAATCGTCCGGCACTAGAAGCCAGTTCCGAGTCGCCCGCTCCCAACGCCGCAGCGTCGCCGCGAACTGCCATGTCCGGCATAGAATTCCTCCGTCTCCCGGCGGTGTGGATGTGCTTCGCGTTCTTCTTCATCACTGCGATGGCGCTGGGCGGGGTCCAGAGCTTCATGCCGACGGCCTTGCATGAGTTGTATGGAACGCCGCTCTCTCTGGCCTCGTTGAGCATCACGCTGTTCATGCTCGCATACGCGGGGGGCATGCTGATCGGCGGCTTTCTCGCGACCAAGACGCGGTATCACGAACGCATCATCGCGGCTGCGTTCCTGCTGATGGCAGCGATGTCGATGTTGCTCGCAACAGGAAGCGTGCCCCAGGCGCTCATCGCAATCGTGATCGCCACCATGGGTTTGGGTGCGGGCATCGCAGGGCCGTCGCGCGATCTGCTGGTGCGGGCCGCCGCACCGCGCAACGCCACGGGACGCGTCTACGGAGTGGTCTATTCGGGCCTCGACGTCGGTCTTTCGATCTCCCCCTTGATGTTCGGGGCCATGATGGACTCGCACCGTCCGGGCTGGGTATTTGCGGGAATCGGCGCGTTCCAGGCACTGGCGCTCGTCACCGCAATCCGGGTTGGCCAGAGCAATACGGCCCGCCGCGAACAGGGCGCGTAGCGCGCCCCGGAGAAATCATGGCTAGCTCGATCGATACCAAAAGCATGGCGCTGTACTGCGATTTCGAGAACGTCGCGCTCGGTGTACGTGATGCGAAATACGAGAAATTCGACATCAACAAGATCCTCGAGCGCCTCCTGTTGAAAGGCAGCATTGTGGTCAAGAAAGCTTATTGTGACTGGGACCGCTACAAGAGCTTCAAGGCACCCATGCACGAGGCTTCGTTCGAACTGATCGAGATCCCGCACGTGCGCCAGTCGGGCAAGAATTCCGCCGATATCCGCATGGTCGTGGATGCCCTGGACCTGTGCTACACCAAGTCGCACGTGGACACATTCGTGCTCATTACAGGAGATTCCGATTTCTCTCCGCTGGTATCGAAGTTGCGTGAGAACAACAAGACCGTCATCGGCGTGGGGGTAAAGAAGTCCACGTCCGACCTGCTCATCGCCAACTGCGACGAATTCATCTACTACGACGATCTGGTCCGAGAGAAGCCGAAGAAGCATACGGCTGCGCGGAAAAAATCGACCGTGAAGACGGTTCCTAAGAACGGGGCGACGGAACCTGCACTCGAAGCCGCAACAGACAACGAACCCGATCAAACGCCGAAGACGGAAGACGAAAAGCACCAGGAAGCCATCGACGTAGTCATGGAAACCGTCGAGGCGCTGTTCGAGGAGCGCGGCGCAGAGGACAAGATCTGGGGCTCGATGGTGAAACAGGCACTGAAGCGCCGTCGGCCGGGCTTCAACGAGAGCTACTACGGCTTCGGATCCTTCAGCAAGCTGCTCGACGAAGCGGAGGCGCTACGACTGCTCGAACTCGAGCACGACGAGAAGTCGGGTGGAGTGATCGTGCGGGGTTTCAACCCTGACTGGTGAGCGCCGTCCGTTCGCGGACGATCAGGCCACTGCGTGCGAAAGCGCTTCCTCAACGATCGAGTCGAGCGTCCGTCATCGAAACCGGATCTTCTTTCGGCTCCAGATGCGTGAGCATCGAGACGCCCCGTACGGCGGCGCGAATGTCGCCTTCAATCTCTTCCGCGAGATCGTGCCCTGCCTGCACCGACCAAGCGCCGGGGACGAGCACGTGGACCGATGCAAACGATCGTCCGGCGGCCTGTCGCGTCATCAATGCGTGGAACTCGATGCCGCGGATCTCGTAGCGCGCCAGGACCGTGCGGATCGCATCGCGCGCATCCGGCAACAACGCCCGATCGAGCAGTCCCAATGCCGAGCGTCGGACCAGCCTGAAGCCCATCCACAGGATGTTGAGAGCCACGACGATTGCGACGATCGGGTCGAGTGGCTGCCAACCTGTCGCCGCGACAGCGCCAACTCCGACGACGACGCCGGCCGATGTCCAGACATCTGTCACCAGGTGATGAGCGTCCGCTTCGAGCGTGATGGAATCGTGTCGTTTGCCCACCCGCATGAGTACCATCGCCACGGCAAGATTGATGCACGAGGCGAGTACCGAAATGGCGATCCCGGCGCCGACGTGTTCGATGGGTTGCGGTTCGATCAGCCGATGCACCGCAGTCCATACGATGACGATCGCCGCGAGAAAAATCAGGCCGCCCTCGAACCCGCTCGAGAAATATTCCGCCTTGCTGTACCCGTAAGCGTGTTCTTCGTCCGGCGGTCGTTCGGCGAGTGTCAGCATCCACAACGCGACCACGGCAGCGGCGAGATTGACGAGCGACTCGATCGCGTCGGACAGCAGCCCTACGGAACCGGTGAACCACCACGCAGTGGTCTTGAGCCCGATGGTCGCCACGGCCGCTCCGATCGCAAGCCATGCGTAGCGCGTGAGGCTCTCTCGCCTCATCTCATGCCATAGCCCAGCCCACGGTCCCGCCCGCCCGTAGCGGAACCAGCGCATGTGCGCCATACGGGACGGTGTCGGGCACGGACCAGGCGCGCTTCACGAGCGTGATCTTCCGCGCATTGCGCGGGACGCCGTAGAAGTCGGCGCCGTGGAAACTTGCGAAGCCTTCGAGCCGATCGAGAGCGCCGGCCGCTTCGAATGCCTCCGCATACAACTCGATCCCGGCGTGCGCGGTGTATATCCCCGCGCACCCGCAGTCGTTCTCCTTGGTATGGCGCGCGTGCGGAGCGCTGTCGGTGCCCAGGAAGAATTTCGGATCGCCCGAGGTCGCGGCTCTCATCAGTGCTGCTCTGTGAGCTTCGCCTTTCAGCACCGGGAGACAATAGTGGTGAGGCCGCACGCCACCCTGGAACAACGCGTTTCGGTTCATGAGCAGGTGATGAGCGGTGATGGTGGCTGCGACGTTCCCGGGCGCCGCGCGCACGAAGTCGACGGCCTCGGTGGTCGTGACGTGCTCGAGCACGAGCTTGAGCGTGGGGAAGCGTTCGACGAGCGGCCCGAGCGTGCGCTCGACGAAGACGCGTTCGCGATCGAAGACGTCTACCGCCGCATCGGTGACCTCGCCGTGCACCAGCAACGGCATGCGGACTTTCGCCATGGTTTCGATCGCTTCCTGGCATTTGCCGATATCGGTGACACCCGAGTCGGAATTGGTGGTGGCGCCCGCCGGGTACAGCTTGACCGCGTAGACGATGCCGCTCGAGCGCGCGCGCAGGATCTCGTCCGCAGGGGTGTTATCGGTGAGATAGAGCGTCATCAGCGGATCGAACGCGAGTCCCGGCGGCAAGGCAGCGAGGATGCGCTCGCGATAGCCTTGTGCGAGCTGCGTCGTGGTCACGGGCGGGCGTAGGTTCGGCATGACGATCGCGCGCGCGAAACGGCGCGCGCTGTCGGGCAGAACGGCAGCCATCTCGACGCCGTCCCGCAGGTGGAGGTGCCAGTCGTCGGGCTGGGTGAGCGTGAGTCGATCCAAGTGGTTTCCTTTAGTTTTCCGGCGAGTCCGACGCCGCCTTGAGGCGCAGTGCCTCCTCGTACAGGTCGCCTTTGCGAGCACCGGTGATCCGCGCCGCGAGCTTCGCGGCCTGAGATGGCGGCAACTCCCGCATCAGCAGGTCCAGCACGCGGCTGCCCTCGCGATGGAGACCATTATCCGCCGGCTGCGCGACCCCATGCACGACCAACACGAATTCGCCGCGGGCGTGATTCGGATCGGTATCGAGCCAGTCGAGGGCTGCGCCCAGGGCGCACTCGTGGACCGACTCGAACACCTTGGTGAGTTCGCGTGCAAAGGTGATGCGCCGTGCCGGTCCCAGCACGTCGAGCATGTCCGCCACGCACTCGCGGATCCGGTGCGGCGCTTCATGCATCAACGTGGGCGTCTCCCGGGCAAGGAGACGCTCCAACGCATGCCGTCGCGCCTCTTTCTTCGCCGGGAGGAAGCCCTCGAACGAGAATCCGGAACTCTCGATACCCGCGACCGACAGTGCCGCGATGATCGCGCTCGGTCCGGGAACGGGAACCACGCGACATCCCGCGAGGCGCACCTCGTGCACGAGCGCGGCACCCGGGTCACTGACACCAGGAGTACCCGCGTCCGTCACCAGCGCTACCGACCGTCCGGCGACGAGCCAGGTCACGACACGTTGAGCCGCCACGCGTTCGTTGTGTTCGTGGGCCGACACGAGCTTCGCATCGATGCCGTAGTGATCGAGCAATCGCCGCGTGTGGCGGGTATCCTCGGCCGCGATCACGTCGGCCGTGCGCAGTACGTCGAGCGCCCGCAGCGTCACGTCTCGCAGATTACCGATGGGAGTGGCCACCACATATAATGTGGATGCCTCGGCCACGAAGGGATTCGCATGCAACGACGCCGCGTCCTCGTCTTTCTCGCTGCATCACTATACTGGGGCACTGCTGCGTTGGCCACCGATGATGCCGGCGCGCAGACGCCCGCGGGCTCGCCGCCACCGGAAGCTCCGGCACAGGCGCCGTCCGAGGATCAGGAAAGGCCTCACATCGCGGCGCTGCTTCCGATCAAATCAGCCACGTTCGGCAAGCTCGCCGACGCCGTCCGCCGCGGCGTGATGGCCGGCGCCGTCGCCGACGGCGCCAATGCCTTGCCGCTCGTCGTCTATTCCACCGGAGACGATGCGAAGGAACTGGTCGATAGCTACGATCGTGCAATCCGGCTCGGTGCGCGCCTCGTCATCGGTCCCCTCACCAAGTCCGGCGTGAACACCATCGCAACGAGCAACGCGGTGAGCGTCCCGACGCTGGCGCTGACGGTTCCCGACAGCGAAGTGCTGTTACCGGACGGCATGTATGCCGTCGGCGTACAGATCGAATCCGAGGCGAGGCAGATGGTGAAGCAAGCGCTCTCGCAAGGGCGCCGCCGGGCGGTGATCATCGCCGCGGAAAACACGCTTGGCCGGCGCGTGGCTTCCGCCTTCGCCGAGGATTGGACGCGCGCGGGCCGTCTCGTCGTGGATCAGTACATGTACACGACCGACCAGGCTGCGCTGAAGAAGATCAAGAACGGCATCACGGTCGGCAATGCCGACATGATCTTCCTGGCCCTCGATGCTCCACGCGCACGCTCGATTCGCCCGTATCTCGGCAAGATCCTGCCCACATTCGGCACTTCGCAGATCTTCATGGCGGCGAACGAAGTGGTCGGGCAGCACGATCTGAACGGCGTCATCTTCGTCGACATGCCGTGGTTGCTGATGCCCGATCATCCCGCCGTCATCGCCTATCCGCGTCCGCAGGGCGTGTTCTCCTCCTACGAGCAGGAGCGTTTCTATGCGCTCGGGATCGACGCCTGGCGGCTGGGACAGGCGCTGCTCGCGTCGGGCTTCAACGACGCGGGGACACTCGACGGCGTCACCGGTTACCTCTCGCCGGGTCCGGGCCGGCAGTTCATCCGCGAGGCCGTCACCGCACAATTCGTGCAGGGCCAGCCGAAACTGCTGAACCCCGTCAGCGGCCGATGAAGGCCGACGGGGAACGCGCGGAAGACACAGCGCTCGCCTTTTTGGAGAATCGCGGCCTCGCGCTCAAGGCTCGAAACTATCGCTCCCGCTTCGGCGAGATCGATCTCGTACTCGACGACCACGGCACTCTGGTGTTCGTCGAAGTCCGCAAGCGCTCCAATCCCCGCTTCGGCAGCGCTGCAGAGAGCATCACTGCTGCCAAGCGCGACAAGCTCGTGGCCACGGCGCGACAGTATCTCGCCGGGCTCAAGCGGGACACGCCGTGCCGCTTCGACGCCGTGCTACTCGATGGCGCCGGAGCCGTGGAGTGGATCCGCAATGCCTTCGAAGCCTGATGCTGCGTGAACCCGGCGCCGTGCGCCGTGCGCCGAGCTCCGGGATCGGGTGCCGGAGCGCGTGTGACATAATTCGCCCGGGCTTCAACAGGGACAACCCATGGATCTACTGGGTCGGATCAACCAGCAATTCGCCGACAGCGCACAACTGAAGCTTCAATCCGCGGAGGTCCTGGCCGAGCCGATCCGGCTGGCCGCGGAGAGGATGTTCCACTGCCTCATGAACGAGGGCAAGATCCTGGCGTGCGGCAATGGCGGGTCCGCGGCCGACGCCCAGCATTTTTCTGCAGAACTGTTGAACCGGTTCGAGCGCGAGCGTCCCGGCCTGGCGGCCATGGCTCTCACCACGGACTCCTCGACGCTCACCTCGATCGCCAACGACTACGATTTCAATCAGGTATTCTCGAAACAGGTACGGGCGCTCGGCCGCGCTGGCGACGTGCTCCTCGCAATTTCCACCAGCGGCAATTCGCCCAACGTCGCGGCGGCGATCGAAGCCGCCCACGAACGGCAGATGACCGTCGTGGCACTGACCGGCCGCAACGGCGGCAAGATCGCACCAATGCTCGCAGGCGACGACGTCCACATCTGCGTGCCATCGCCCGTGACCGCCCGCATCCAGGAGGTGCATCTGGTCTGCCTGCATTGCCTGTGCGATGCGATCGACACGCAACTGCTGGGAGCCGAATGATGCATCGCCTGTCGCTATTATTGGTCGCCGCCATCGGGATCCTGCCCGCGCTGCAAGGGTGCATTCCCGTCATTGCCGGTGCTGCCGTAGGTGCCGGCGCCCTCATCGCGGAGGATCGCCGCTCGAGCGGAACCTACGTCGACGATCAGGGCATCGAGTTGAAAGCCGGCAATCGTATCTACGAAAAGTACCGTGACGCGCACGTCAACGTCACCAGCTTCAACCGCGTCGTCCTGTTGACCGGCGAGGTCGCGAGCGCCGAGATCAAGGCGGATGTCGGCAAGCTCGTGCAAGGTGTGGCGGGCGTGCGGGTGGTCCAGAACGAGCTCGTGGTCGGTCCGAGCAGCACGATGACGGGGCGATCGAACGACACCTACATCACATCCAAGGTGAAGACCCGATTCATCGACCAGCGCAAGTTCCAGGTGAACCACGTCAAGGTGGTCACCGAAGCGAGCGTGGTCTACCTGATGGGTCTGGTGCGAAAGGCCGAAGCGAAGGATGCCGCGGAGATCACCGCCACCACGGGCGGGGTCAATCGCGTGGTGCAGGTGTTCGAGTACATCGACTGAATCACGCTTTCGCGGCGATCGCCTCACCGCGCAAAGACACCTCGCGCCGGCGCTCGCCGGCGAACAGAGGCATCGCCGCGGATTCGAGCTGCAGCAACGCCCGCTTGCGTTCGAGACCGCCCGCATAGCCGGTGAGTGTGCCGTCGGCGCCGATCGCCCGATGGCACGGCACCACGATGGCAATCGGGTTGCGCCCGTTCGCCGCGCCGACCGCGCGCGTGGCGGTGGGTTGGCCCAGCCTGCGTGCCATCGAGCCGTAAGTGGTCGTCTCCCCGTAAGGGATGTCCAGCAGTACGGCCCAGACACGACACTGGAACCCGGTTCCCTGAGGCAGGAGCGGGAGATCGAATACATGCCGCTCGCCAGCGAAGTATTCGTCGACCTGATGCCTGGTCTCGACCAACACCGGCAGGTCGGCATCGAGCCGCCAATCGGGCGCGATCGGCCGCACGTACTTGTCGTCGTGGAAGTGAAGGCTCGTGAGCGAACGTCCGTCGGACAGCAAGAGAAGCTCACCGAGCGGCGAACGATGATGGACGTAGTGGATCATGCCGTCCTCATGCGAGGGATTTCCAGAGATGCATCACCGCATAGGCCCGCCACGGACGCCATGCCTCGGCGATCTCGAGCACGCGGCGCGGGTTCTTCAGTCCCAACGCCTTCATGACGCCGTAGTCGGTATGCGGGAACGCGTCGGGCCAGCCGAGTGCGCGCATCGCGATATATTGTGCGGTCCAGTCGCCGATCCCCGGCATTGCCTTCAGCGCGGCAATGGTCGCGTCGACGTCGCCGCCCGCTTCGAGCGCGCACGAGCCCTCAGCGAGTCCTCCGGCGAGCGCGAGGATCGTCCGTGCGCGCGCCGAGATGATGCCCAGTCCGGCGATTTCGCCGACGGTGAGCGATGCGACGCGCGCCGGCGAGGGAAACACGCGGTCGAGCGAAACGAACGGCGTTTCTATCGCATCGCCGAACGCTCCGACGAAACGTGCCGCGAGGATCCGCGCTCCCCGGACCGTCACCTGCTGGCCCAGAACGGCACGCACCGTCAGTTCGAACGGATCGAACGCGCCAGGCAGGCGCAGTCCGGGATTGTCCGCCGCGAGTAACCCGAGCCCCGCAGCGACCTGCGCGGGATCGCACGCGAGGTCGAAGACGCGTTTCGCGCGGGCCAGCAGCGCCGGCAGGACGCGCGCCAGAGAAGGTGCCACTTCCAATCGGATGGTGCATTTGCGCGCCATCGACCGCGCCGAGATCCAGCCGGTATGCGTCACGCCGTTCGCCACCATGCGCAAGGTGCGGCGATAGCTTCCATCCGCGACTTCGTCCACCCCGGTGATGCTGCGGACCGCGAAAAAATCGAGTAGCGCGTCCCAGTCCAATGGCGGTCGATAAGCCAGTTCGAACACGAAATGGTCGGCTGCGGAACGGGCCGGCGCGATGCGCCGAAGGTCCGTGGGCTTCAGCCGGTAACGGTCGCGAAACAGCGCATTGAACCGCCGCAAGCTGCCGAAACCGCTCGCCATCGCGACGTCCGTGACGGCCAAGCGAGTATCCGTGAGCAGGCGTTTCGCCAGCAGCAGCCGCTGCGTCTGCGCGAACGCGACCGGTGCGACACCGAACTCGTCCTGGAACACGCGCCGCAGATGACGATCGGATACGCCCAGCCGCTCGGCGATCGCGTCGAGGCCGATCCCGTCGCCGACGGCATCCTCGATCAGGCTTGCGGCCTGCTGCGCGAGGCGCGCCGTGGCATCGACGCTGGAATGCCCGGGGGCGAGTTCCGGACGACAGCGCAGGCAGGGTCGAAAGCCGGCCGCTTCCGCCGCGGCCGCGCTCGGATGAAAGCTGCAGTTCTCGCGCTTCGCCGGCTTTCCGGAACACACCGGACGGCAGTAGATTCCCGTCGACGCGACGCCGACGAAGAAGCGGCCGTCGAACCGCACATCGTGCGCCAGCACCGCGCGATAGCAGCGATCGGGATCGAGTTGCATGAAGTCATGATACGGTGCCGAGCGGCCCGGCACTCGCCGTTTTCGGACATGCGATTGTTCACGCGACGATGCTCAGCCCTCGCCCGTGCTGCGCCTTAGAAAGGCCGCGCGCCGATCGAGCAATGCCTGGAAGTTGTCCAACGAGGCGAGATGCAGGTGGACGCGGGCCAGCACGCCGTTGCGGACGAGTGCGTGCAATGTCTCGGGCGAGAGCTCGGCCAGCTTCGCTTCCGCCACACGGTACATGCCCGTCAGGGCAAACGGCTCTCCCTGGGTCGGCTGCGCCTGCAAGGTGAACGGCTCGAGCAGGCCGAAATCGGCAAGCTGCCGGCACATCTGCTCCGTGCGCGCCAGATCCGATTCGTACTCGAACACGAACTTCTGCGCCTTCTCCCAAGCCGGGGTAGCGTTGCCACTTTCGTCGAACAGCAGTTCGCCGTCATCGCGCAGGGCGGTACTTTCGACGCACACGACCCGCTCCGACTGCTCGCGGCCGTCCATCGTGATGCGGGCCATGCAGAACGGAAAGCGCCGCACGTACGCAGGCACGTAGCTGCGCCGATCCCAGGTCTTGTCCCAGAGGACGAACAGATTGCGATCGCGTTCGAGTCCGACCACGGCCATCGCCACGAACGTCTTGCCCTCATCGCCGGAGAGGAACACGAGCGGATAGTTCCGGCTCGACGGGACGAACTCCGTGAAGCTCACAGGAATCGGATTCAGCGTATGGAACGGCTCGGGCACGGTGCGCGCGTCGGGTAGCGTGATGCGATGCACCTTGCTGAGCGGAACGATGTTCTTGTAGGCGTACGGTGGTGCGATGTCCATGTCTCGAGCCCTGTCCGATGGCGTGCTGCGGTCGAAAGAGTCGCAGCCAGCGCGCACGATATCCGAGGCCGTCTTGGCCCGCTACCCGTGCGGCGACCCTGGTCGCCGCTTGCCAGTCGCGTCCGCGTAGAGCTGCAACGCAATTGCACGGGCGCTCGCGTGGTCGACGACCGGTGCGGGATAATCGCGGCCGACGATCACGCCCGCCGCGGCCTGATCGATCGGCGGCATCGTCCACGGCGCGTGGATGTACTTGGCCGGCACCTTCGCAAGTTCGGGCAGATAGAGATGGATGAACTTTCCGTCCGGATCGAACTTTTCCGACTGCGTGACGGGATTGAACATGCGGAACCAGGGCTGTGCGTCGCAACCGGTGGAAGCCGCCCACTGCCAGCCGCCGTTGTTCGCTGCAAGGTCGAAGTCGTTCAGGTGATCGGCGAAATACCGTTCGCCGCGGCGCCAGTCCACATGCAGGTCTTTCACCAGGAACGAAGCCGTCACCATGCGCAGGCGATTGTGCATGTAGCCCGACGAGTTGATCTGCCGCATCGCCGCGTCGACCAGCGGATAGCCCGTGCGGCCTTCGCGCCAGGCGGCGAAGAGGTCTTCGCGATCGGGGAAGGCGAGCGCCTCGAACTCGGGCTTGAAACTGCGCTCCACCACGTGAGGGTGATGCCACAGGATCTGGAAGTAGAAGTCACGCCAGATGAGTTCGGAGAGCCAGGTCTTCGCGCCGTCGGAAGCGAGCGCGTACGCCGCGCGGGCGAGTTCCCGGATGGAGGCGGTGCCGAAACGCAGGTGCACCGACAGATAGGACGGGCCACGCAGCGCCGGGAAATCGCGACGCTCCCGGTAGCCGTCGATCCGCGCCAGGAACTCGTCGAACAGTCGGCGTGCACCTGTGGCACCGAGCGGAAGCCGCAACTGTTCGAGGTTGGTCTGCTGGAAACCGAGCGACTGCAACGAAGGCACGACGACCCCGCGATTGGCGGCGAGACTGGAACGATGGGCCTCGACGGGATACGCCCTCAAGCAGAACTCGTCGACCTTGGCGAGCCAGGCGTTCTGGTACGGCGTGTACACCGTAAAAGACCTGCCGGCCCGGGTCAGCACCTCGTCCTTCTCGAAAATGCACTGATCCTTGAACGTGAGCAGTTCTCGTCCCGCTTCGGCTAGTCGATGCCCGACTCCCGCATCGCGTGCGATTGCGAGCGGTTCGTAGTCGTGATTGACGTAGACCGCATCGACGGCGAGATCGGCCGCCAGCTTCGGCACGAGTTCGCGCGCGCGGCCATGCAGGACCGTCAAGCCGCCGCCCAACGTCTCGAGCGCGGCGTTCAACTCCACGATCGCATGGTGGATGAACTCGACGCGCCGGTCGGCCCGGTCCGGCAGCGCGTCGAGGATCTCCGTGTCGAACACGAATACGCACCAGACAGCCCGGGCATCCTTCAATGCATGGAACAGCGCCGCATGGTCATGCGCACGCAGATCGCGGCGGAACCAGACCAGGGCTCGGTCGCGTCGCATGTCCAACCGTCAACCCATCGTCCGGCGCGGGAAACGCATCGAGCCGCCGATCACGGGGAGCTTCGCGTAGAGTTCCTCGGCGCTATCCGAGTAGTCGCGGTGACGACGGATTCGTCCATCGGGCGCGAATCGCAGACGTCCGCGGGCGTGATCGTCTCGAAGTAGCGCACGACCTCGTCGACCGAAAGCGCTGTCACAGGCCGGTCAACCTGCGGATGAGCGGAAAGTACAGCGCATAGGGCATTAGCCGGAGCAGCTTCAGCAAGCGCGTGAAGCGCTTCGGATAGTGGGTCTCGAACTCGCCGCGCTCGAAGCCACGCAGGGTCTGCTCCGCGGCTTCCTCGGCGGAGATGAGCGCGGGCATCTTGAATGCGTTTCCGTCGGTCAGCGGCGTCTTGACGAAGCCCGGGCTGATGACATGCACACCGATTCCGCGCGGCGCGAGATCGACATACAGAGCCTCTGCCAAGTTGAGCAGAGCGGCCTTGGTCGGCCCGTAGATCAGCGCCTGCGGCAGGCCGCTGTAGCCCGCCACGCTGGAGACGATGCCGATGTGGCCGCTACCGCGTTCGAGGAACGCAGGGACGATGGACGCGAGCACGTTCAGCACGCCGTTGACGTTGACGTCGAACATCGCTTTCGCGGTTTCGAGTTCCAGTTCCCACGCACGCATGGGCGTGTAGTTGCCGGCGACGATGAGCGCGACGTCGACGCCATGCCACTTCTCGACGAGCGCCCGATGGGCGGCCGCAACGGTTTCGGCCTGAGTCACGTCCAGAGGCAAAGCCAAAGCCCGCCCGGCCGGCGCGGAGGCGGCCATCGCCTCGAGCGGTTCGCGCTTGCGGGCAGAGACCGCCACCCGCGCACCCCGTGCCAGCAGCGCCTTCGCCACTGCGGCACCGATACCCGTGGACGCGCCGACGACCCACACGCGCTGGGCAGTCCAGTCGGAGATCGGCGGATTCAGGGACACCCGCTCGATCCCGCTTGTGCAAGCTGATGAGAATCTGCCTCGACGAGGCACCGGTGGATCATGGGATGGGGACTCCTTCGGATGCGGTCGCGGCCCACGCTCATCGATCGATGGGTGCGGTCCACAAGGTGACGACGGCCAACAGCTTGAGCACGCAGGGCGCTGCGGCATAGACGAACGAGAGTTGGCCCATGGCGGCTTGCGCGACCCCGGGCTGATAGCCCAGCAGGCCCAATACCGGCAGCGCAATGCCCGCTGCCAGCGCGAGGTTGAGCTTTTCGGTGAGCTGCCATAGTCCGAAGTAAGCACCATCGGTTCGCGCCCCATCGGTTGGGCGATCCCGATCGATGACGTCGGCAAGGATCGACGGCGGCAAGGCCAGTTCAGCGCCGTAAGCGATGCCGGACATTGCGCAGACCATGCCGAACTCGATCGCATCGCCGCTGCCGAGCGCGAACGCCCAGATGAAGGCGACGATGCTCATCAACATGCCCGCGAGCCACGCGTTCTTCTTGCCCAGGCGCTTCGAGGCCCCGATCCACAGCGGCATGCCGATCGCACCGAATACGAAATACAGCGCGAGGAACATTGCGTTCAGTTCCGGGCGAGCGAGCACGTCCTGAACGTAGAACAGGATGAGCGTCGCCGGAATCGCGGACGCCACGCCGCTCACGACGAACACCGCAAGAAGCCAGCGAAAGCCGGCACTGGCGAGCGGCGCGGCCAACGCCTGCGGGAGCGACTTTCGCGACGGTGCGGAGGAGGAACGCGTCGACCCTGCCGTGGGAGAACAGAACAACATCAGCCCGGCCCCGATCAGCAGGATCGGCACATAGGCGAGGCTGAATCGGCGCAGGCCTTCCCCGAGATCCCGCCCGGCGCCGAATTCGCTGGTGGCTGCGGGGGCCAGCATTTCGGGCAACGCGGCCGCGATCAGAACGCCGGCGACACCGAATGCGCCGCGTGTCGCCGTCACCCGCGTGCGCTCGTGGTAGTCGGTCGTCAGCTCGGCGCCGATGGCGAAGTAGCTGATCGCAGCCATGCTGAAGCCGAGATACGCGACCAGCAGGCAGGCCGTCAGCCACGTTCCGAGCCACAGCCCGCGCACTGCCGGCGGATGAAACAAGCAGAGGAGGCCCAGGGCCAGCATGGGAATGGCCGCAACGATGAATCGGCTGCGGCCGTCCGGGACCCCGGCGTGACGATCGCTCCACCATCCCAGCAGCGGATCCTGGAACGCGTCGAGCAGGCGCGCCGCCAGCAGGATCGTACCGATCGTGACGAGCGACAAACCGAGGTTGTCGGCGTAGAGCTTGGGAACATAGACATAGACCGGCAACGCCGCCATGGCGAGCGGCAGAGCCAGTGTCGCGTACGCTCCGAGGCGTGCCCGCGGCAGCGGGCCTTCGTTCACTGCCGGCCCAACGGCGCTGCGCGCCGCTTCGGCTGGCGGGTCGCGGGCATCGGCCAGACGCAAACGGCTCTAGACACGCTTGAGGTCCACCTGCAGGACGTCGATCGTGCCGGCGCGGAATCCGGCTTCGCAGTACGCGAGGTAGAAATTCCAGGTGCGGACGAATCGTTCGTCGAAGCCGAGCGCGTGGAGATCGGTCAGGCGCGTGTTGAACCGCTGGCGCCAGCGGCGGACGGTCTCGGCGTAGTCGTGCCGGAAGGCTAAGGTTTCGCCGACCACGAGGCCCTGTTGCGACGCGCGGTCGCGGAACACGTCCTCGGAGGGCAGCATGCCACCCGGGAAAATGTACTGCTGGAAGAAGTCGGTGCCGACGCGATAGCGAGCGAACAACCCATCGGCGATGCTGATGGTCTGGACGATGGCGCGACCGCCTTTCTTCAGGCGGTCACGCACGACCCGGAAGAACTGGGGCCAGTATTTTTCGCCGACCGCCTCGAACATCTCGATCGAAACGATGTAGTCGAACTCGCCCTTCACGTCGCGGTAGTCGCGCAACTCGACCGTGGCGTGTTCGGCACAGCCGGTCTTGCGCAGACGCTCCCGCGCATAGGCGAGCTGTTCGCGGGACAAGGTGATCCCGTGAACCTTGCAGCCGCGAGAACGCACCGCGTGCTCGGCGAACCCGCCCCAGCCGCAGCCGATCTCGAGCACGGAATCGCCCGCCCCGATCCCGAGCTGCTCGAGGATGCGCTCGTACTTGACTGCCTGTGCTTCCTCGAAAGGACGATCCAGGTGGCCCTCGAACATCGCCGACGAATACGTCATCGTCGGATCGAGCCAGAGTGCGTAGAACGCATTGCCGAGGTCGTAGTGAGCGTGGACATTGCGTTTCGCCTGCGCCCGCGAATTGCCGCGGAACAGGTGGCGCAGCCGATAGAACAACGATCCCCACCAGCGGCCGTACACCGCCGCTCCGAGCGCTGCATGATTGGCCGCGGCGAGCGCGAGAAGGTTTGCGAGATCCGGCGTGTCCCAGCGCTTCTGGATCCAGCTCTCCGCGAACCCGATATCCCCTGCGCGCAGTACATCGGAACACACACGCCAGTCGTGGATGCGCAACGTGGCTTGCGGCCCGGGATCCAGGCCCACGAATGCGCGCAGCCCGCCATCGGGCGTGATGAGATCGAGCCGCCCGACCTGCAATCGCGCGAGGATCGCGAGCAGCAGTCTCGCCAAACGGGGAGGCGGCGGCGGCGCGATGTCTCGGGTCTGGAGCGCGGGCATGGCTCTGAGGTTCATCGGGTGGTCTCCCGGACGGGCGGCAGAGGCTTGGAGACGAACCTCACCCCCTTCAACCACAGCCGTGCCGCTTGCCAGTGGATGCGCGCGATCACCGCGAACGTCATCCAGGGGTAGAGCGCGAAGGCCCGGACGATCCGGGCCGTGGTCAAGGCTCGCGCCTCCCCCGAGACCGATGTGACCAGGAGTTTACCTGCTGGATCATCGTAATCGATACGCACCCGCGTGGCCGCCGGATCGAGCTCGAACTGGAACCGATAGCCGCCGTTCACTTCACAGAACGGCGAGACATGGAACACCTTTCGCGCCGTGAGCACGTCGCTCGCTTCGATCGGCCGTTCGTCGGAGTGCGCGAGAAGGTAGTTGTGATGCTCACCGAAAGTGTTGCTCACCTCGCAGAGTACGGCACGCAATCCCCCCGCGCGATCGTGGCAAAGCCAGAAACTCACCGGGTTGAACACGTACCCCAGCACGCGCGGAAACGCCTGCAACCAGATCTCGCCGTCGGCCGCGCGGAGCCCTTCCGCGCGGAGCAGTGACCGGATCCACGTCTGCAGGTCGCCGCCGTCCCGGGCACCGTGATCGCGGCGATGGAAACTCAACAGGTTGAAGCGATCGACCGAGAACAGCGGACCGGCAAGCCGGTTCATGTCCGACAGAGCAAAACGCATGAAGAACACGCCATAGGAAAAAATATTGCGCTTCGGCCGCAACCGCGCATGCATGACGCGGCCGTAAAAGATGAACGGCCCTACGCGACCATCGCCTCCGTCTGCCATGGCGCTTTCACCCCCCATGCATTAGCCACTGCCAGAGCGGACTTGAGGCCATCTTCGTGGAAACCGTAGCCGGTCCATGCTCCACAGTACCAGGTGTGACGCCGCCCCTGAATCGAAGGCAGGCGCCGCTGCGCTTCGATCGCCGGCGCGTCGAAGACCGGATGAGAATACTCGATGCGCCGGATCACCCGCCCGGGGCGCGGCTCACGTACCGGATTGAGGGTCACCATCACGGGACTCCGGCATGGCAACGGCTGCAATCTGTTGAGCAGGTAGCTCACGCTCACCGGATGCCCGGCTGCGGCGGCGAGATAGTTCCAGGAAGCCCACGCTTCACGAATACGCGGCAGCAGGCTCTCGTCGGTGTGCAGCCAGGCCTCGTTGGGCTGATACCGGACGCTGCCGAGGATGGCGCGTTCGTCGGCATCTGCATCTTCGAGCAGGCCAAGCGACTGGTCGCTGTGACTCGCCAGCACGACGGCGTCGAAGCGCTCGACGCCCCGGTCGGAGCGCAAATGCACCCCCTCTTGCGTGCGTGCGATACCTGCCACCGGCGTGTTCATCCGGATCTCGCCGACGCCCTCCGCGAGGCGGCGAACGTATTCGCGGCCCCCGCCGCTGACCGTGTGCCATTTCGGCCGGCCGTTGATCTGAAGCAGCCCGTGGTTGTAGCAGAAGCGCAGGAAGGTCGACGCGGGATAGCCGAGCATCGAGACGGTGGGACACGACCAGATCGCTGCACTCATGGGCAGCAGATACCAGTCCCGGAACGCGCGCCCGTAGCGGCCCGCGTCGAGGAATTCACCCAGCGTTCCGCTCGCGGACATGCCCCGTTCGACCACAGCCGTTGCCTCGCGGTTGAAGCGCAGGATGTCCTTCAGCATGCCCCAGAACCCGGGCTTCACCAGATTGCGCTTCTGCGCGAAT
>Ga0163144_10007090_pt1 | contig 24604 bp, 16 predicted proteins | sample OliLak19BULKMAT1_FD_123175 | JGI IMG/M metagenome (GOLD analysis project Ga0163144, IMG submission 123175) | Freshwater microbial mat bacterial communities from Lake Vanda, McMurdo Dry Valleys, Antarctica - Oligotrophic Lake LV.19.BULKMAT1 | ecosystem: Environmental > Aquatic > Freshwater >...
ACCTTCACAGGCGCAGGGGACAGCTCCTCCTCGTTGGGGGCAGGCCGCTTCTGCGGCTCTTTGGGTTGGCCGGCCGGTGGCTCCTGCGCGATGACGGATGAAGTCAGCACGCCGAACACAACTCCGAGCAAGATTGCGCGGTAAAGGCGAAAGTCGAAAAGCCGCAAATCGAACGGCCTACGTTGCATCGGGAGTCTCCGCGATGAGCCGCTGAATGAGTTCGATCTTGGATCCGATAAAGAGTACGTTGTCGATCTCGATCCGTTCCTTTACGGCACCGGTGGTATGGATCGCCAGGTCGCCAGAACCGATGCCCAACAGCCAGTGGCGGAAGAGGTCCTGGCGGTGTTTTTCCATCACCATGCCCATCGTGTCGTACGACTTCGAACCGGACCCGAAAACGTACGCGTGCGTGAGTTGGCCCGACTTGAAGTGCCAGTAGCTCAAGCGATCCACGACGAACACTGAGACCAGCCACACGAGCAGCATCAGCGTGGAGAACCAGAAATACGCACCGAAGTTCAGGTGAATCTTCAGGCCGCCGAACCAGGCGAAGATCTCATCCCACCAGCTGAAATAGGCCAGGAGGACGGACACGAGCGCGATCCCCAGAATGACCAGTCCGGAGACCAGGCCTTTCACCGAGACGTTGGTGATGATGACCACGAGGAAAAGCGTGAGGAAGTAAAAGACGCCTAGGCTGCTGCTCTCGTGGAACAACTCGCGATCCTGCCCGATCTGGTACTGCTGCCCCCGCCAATACGTGAGGCCCGCCATCACATAACCCACCGCCCAGACCGGCCACCAGAAGACAAGCGAGGAGTGGCTGTGGATCTTCAACTCGCGCAGCGGTTGCACAGGTATGGTTGTCGGCGCTTCGACAGCGACAGACTGTGGCTGAGGGGAGTAGTCGGGCGAAACGGGCTGCTGAAGCGGAAGTCGGTCGTTCATGTCTTTCCGTCCTTGTCACGGCGTTATTTCTACACTCGCATCAGGAACCGTGTAGTCGGCACACAACTGGATGGTCGAATGTCCGATCAGGAAGTTGTGATGCAATTCCTGGGCCATCCGCGCTGACCAGTTGTCCTCGATACCCCTGTACGGCCTGAGCATGAATGCGAAATTCATGCCGTTTCGGTCGTGCTGTGCATCTCTGTGCACATCGACATGAAGGTCGTGAACATCGACGACGTCGGAGAGTGCGGTGAGGAACGACCGAACGCCCGGCAAGTCGATTCCTACAGAGACGGCGTCCAGCGACAACTGACGGGCTGTTGCCACAAGCCCGTTCTTCTGGAAGCAGGCGGACCTCGCTGCCGCGGCCCGGTTCCTCGACGACTGGTGCCGACGCGCCGAGGCGTCGAAACTCTTGGTGTTGATCAAGATGGCCAGCACCCACCAGTTCCGAACCACTGGAAGGTCTCAACAACAAGATCAAAACCCTGCAACGCCAAGTCTACGGCTACCGCGACACGCTGGTGATGGCAGCTGCGGCTTCCTGTGAGGAGGTATGATCTGAGCGGCATTTGCGAACATCGCGTTTTTTGCTGTCTTCCAATCGGCAGGTTCCGAGTACGAGTCTGGGGGGCGAGGGTAGTCTTTTGAGATGGGTTTCAGCCCGGATGTCGACCGCGTTCCACTTCTTCCCCACGAATGGCGCGGATCAGCGGGCGGTTCATGTCGAGTGCGGCCGCGGTCGACCGGCCGGTTGCCGTTGAGGGAACGACGAACATGCCTTCCCATGCGAAGTGATCGGGCCAAAGTTGCTCGCGGGGGATGATACAGAATCGCGAGTTCGCCGCTCTCTGGATCAATGGCTGTTCTGCGGGCACCTTTTCGCAGGGAACAAGACACGCAGGCCAAGGCAAGATCATCGAGATCCGTTGGTCCACCATCGACTCGTGGGACGATGTGATCGATATGAAACGCCGCTTCCTGGCCGATCTGTGACAGGCGACAATACTCGCATCGAGACTCGGCCCGAGCGATGACTGCTCTCCGCAGCGTCGCCGAGACCTCCATCATGCCCCCGTCCGTTCGGCGCGCAGCCGCAACAGCGTCAGCAGTTCCGCTACGTCCACAATCCTTGGGCCTCCGCGCGTTCTTCGGTCGTCAGCGGCTGCCCTTCGTCTTGTCGATTCAACAATTCGCTCAGGCGTGCGGCCACGGCGCTCGGCAGCGGTCGAGGTCGGCCGGCAATTCCAGTTCCAGCGTCTGCGACATGCGGTCTCTCCGTGCGACGTCCTGATCCGTTCGTATTCCAATCCGTTCCCACAAGACTTTCCCGATTCATTCTCCCCGTCAATCCAGATCCGGCCTCGTCTGGGGGATTTGCGTGAAGGCGATGCGGTTGGGGGCGGTGTCTTCGGCGCCGTGCATCGTCGCGAAGCGGACGGCGTGCTTGCCGAAGGCTCGGTTCACGTGGTCCATGATTTCGGAAAGCTGCGTCAGGTTGCGGTCCTCGGCGAAGAGGCTGGGGGTGGCTCCGCGGGCGGGGATCAGGTCGGTCAGCACCATCCAGACCTGCAGCGGCGGACCGGCGTCCTTGGGGCGGCCGGTCCAGAGTTCCCCGGCGACGCGCAACAGCGCGGACGTATCCCGACAGTGGACGAACTTGCGGCCCGCGCTCCAGCGGCCGCCGCGGACGTAGCTCAGGCCCAGCGTCAGTGCGCCGGCCCAGTAGTCGATCGATCGCAGCCTGGCCCCGGCCTTGTGGATCAGGCGGGAAAGCACACCGTGAGAGCCGCTGTCGCTCCGCAGGTCGGGCGGCAGGACGTGGGAATGGCCGACGGTGCGGCGATGGGTTTCGGGGTCGGCGATGTCGTCGCCGCGGAGCTGGAAGAACCAGCGTTCGCCGAGCACCTTGCTTTGCCAGATGTTGCAGAGCTGAGTCATCGTCAGGGAGTAAAGCTGCTTCACCGAACCGACGCCCGCACGGTTGAGGCGCTTTTCCATCTGTGCGCCGATGCCGGGGAAATCGCGGAGCTTCAGGGCGTAAAGCTTGGCGGGAATGTCGGCATCGGCGAACTCGGTCAGCCCGTCCGGCTTCTGCATCTTGCCCGCGACCTTGGCCAGCAGGATGTTCGGCCCCAGCCCGACCGAGCAGCGCAGTGCCGGTCCGATGTCGTCCCGGATCGCGGCCTTGACCTGCCGGGCGATGGTCCAGGCCTTGGCGGATGCGCGTTCGTCGCCCAGGAGGCCGCAGGCCATTTCGTCGATCGACATGACCACGTGAATCGGCACGCAGCGGCCGACGGCGCGGAGGATCTGCTGATGCACATCGACGTAGCGCGAATGCCGGCCGACCTTGACGATCACCCCGGGGCAGAGCCGCCGCGCTTCCCAGAGGGCCGTGCCGGTGCGGATGCCGCAGGCCTTGGCTTCGTAGCTGGCGGCGATGCAGGAGGTCGTCGCCGCATCCGCAGCGGCGACGACGATCGGCTTACCCATCAAGCTCGGGTCGTCGAGTTGCTCGACCGAAGCGAAGTAGGCGTTCATGTCCAGGTAGAGATAACGGAGCGGCACGGCGGCAACCTCGGAGGTGATGCCGCAAGGATAGTGTACGGGCATACACTTACGCAAGAGGCTTGTCGCCGGAAGGGCCGGAAAAAGCAGTCGCCGCGTGCCGGATGTGACATCCGAGACGCGGCGACGTTGGCTTTCATGGGGAAATCGAGGGCCTATTCGACCTTTTCGAGTTCGAGGTAGGAGTCTTCAGACTTCTCATCGGGGATCGCGACCTTGGTGGGCCGACCCTTTTCGCTGCTGCGGATCTTCAGGCGGTTGCCGGTCATCTCGTAGATGCCGGGTTCGATCTTGCCCTTGTCGTTCTTGATGTCGAGAACCTTGGGGTTGGCCTTCGGGTCGAGCCGGACGATTTCAAAGCCGGGCGATTCGATTTCCTTGCCCGCAGCCAGGATGCGGATGCGGACGATGTTGCCGTCGAACTTGACTTCGTACTTGAGCTGATCGCGCACGGCGGCGGGCACGTTCTTGGCGAGTTCGGGGAGCTTGACGAAGGTCGCTTTCCAAGTGCCTTGGAACGGCTTGAGGTCTTCATCGTTGACGGCGATCGCGGGGGTCTTGTCGTCCTTCTTGCCGCCGGCGACGGGGCCGCCGCGGAGGTCGGATTCGAGGGGCTTGGTCGGGGCGATCTTTTTGCCGGCCTTGTCCAAGTCCGGGATGGCTTCACCGCCGGCGCGGGTGACCATGGCGCGGAATACGGCCGGATCGGTGCCTTCCTTGAGGAAGCGGACCGAGCCGTCGGCCATGAGGACGTAGGTGCCGCGGGTGCCGTCCTTGGTGCGGTGGTTGAACGGGGCCATGGGGTCGCCGGGGCCGTCGTTGATGCCGACGAGGGTGGAACCACCGCCGACGATCCAAGGCCGCGCCACGCCGGGTGCGGCTTGGATCAGGTAGATGGTGTTGGCGGTGCCGTCCTTGACGTCCTCGAACTTGGAGCCCCAGCCGTAGCCGGTGATGCCGACCTTCTTGGCCTGGTCGGGGTTGGTGGGGTCGTAGCGGCCGGCGTCCAGTCCGAGGCCCGCGGGGGCGACGTAGTTGGTGGCGCCGAGTTGACGACCGGGGGCGAGGCCATTGGAGGCGCGCCAGGTTTCCTGCGGGTAGTAGGGGACGAGGAATTCGGGAATCCACGCCTCGGCCGGGCCGAGGTTCTCCTTGGCGTACCAGGGCAGTTTCTTGTCCTGAATCTGGGACCGCAGCGGCCCTTGGCCAATGTAGGGAAGCAGATCGACGAAGAAGCTGACGCGATGCTCGGGCGGGTAAGGCAGGCGATAGCGGGCATCGCTGGCTTCGCGTTCGAGCGTGCCGCGTGGGTAGATCTTCTTGTTGGTCTGGAGCTTGTTCGAGACGGCCGCCAAGCGGTGCCATTCGATCTCGCCGGTCAGCACGCTCATCCGGCCCTTGAGCATGCCGGAAATGCGGGCGATCTGCGGTTGCAGGTAGGTGTTGAACTTGTCTTCCTGCCATTTCATGGCGATGTCGATCACGAGAATGCGGTCGGAAACGTCGATGTTCATGGTGCTGGCGAAGAGCGCATTCGGCGCGGCGGCTGGACCTTGATTATCGCCGCCGGGGAAGCTGCCGGGGGGTTGGCTGCCGCCGCCGACGGAGCCGCGGGCGGGTGGCTGGCCGGAGGAATTCGGCGGTTGGAATCCGCCGGGCGGTCCGTCACCGCTGCCGCCGGGGAAGCCGCCACCACCGCCACCGGCTGCGGGAGCGGCGCTTGTCACGGTCGTCTGGCTGCCCATGAAGATGTCGATGACTGGGGCAAAGATTTTCAGGTTCGGCTCGATGATCTCGGCCGCGGTTTTCTTGGCGTCGTCGTCGCTGACGAACTCCATCGCGACTTTCGCGTTGAGCTTGTCTTTGGTGAGCATCGAGAACGTGGCGCCGATCATCTGCACGCGGGAGATGAGTGCGGCGACGGCGCTGCCGGTCTGGGCATAATTTTGAAGGTAAGCGCGGCCGTTGAAGATCCGCTGATCGATGCGCTCGGCGTAGACGATGGCCGGCCCGGTCGTGGAATCGTCTTCTTCAAGTTGGTTCAGAAGCTTTTTCAACGGCGGATCGATGGTGCGGTAGGTCGGGATGCTGGTGAACAACCGGCGCGTGGAGGGCGGTGCGTTGCCTGCAGGCGGACCACCGGGCACGCCGGGAGCGCCGGGAGCGCCCGGGCTGTCCGGCCGGGGCAACGGTCGGACTTCGCCGGGAACCTGCATAAGAAAATTGTTCGACATGCCTCGGCCCGGTCCCATGGGGCCCATCGGCATCGGGGGTTTGAAGCCCGGAGGCGGTCCGCCCTCGCCGCCTTCGCCACCCATCGGTGTCGGCGTGGCGGCCGGGGCTGCGGCGTCCGAAGTCATCTCGGTCTTGAAGGGCGGGTAGCCGTTGTCCTGCATATCTTCGAGATAGCGTTCCAGAATCGCAAGGTCGGCAATGATGAGCGTCTGGCGGTCGTAGGCGCAGAAGCCGTACTTCTTCTTGGCCTTTTCATCGAGTTCCTTCTGCGTCGGTTGCGGCCAATTGTCGATGCCGATGAGCTTCGTGATCGTCTGCGTGGTGAATGCGAGTGAGACGGCGTCGACGAAGGCGTTGTTCTTGAGCCGGAAGAACTTGCGGCCACGGCGTACGCCGTTCTCGACTTCCTCCAGTTGCAGGTCGGCATAGAGAGCCGATTCGTTGACTGGTTCCTTGGTGCGGATCACTCCGAAGGCATCCCGGTCCGGGCCGACGATGCAATGAATGTAAACCGCGAGTTGATCGGTCCCGAAGGTCATCGAATTGCGGAAGAGGTCGCGGATCTTGACATCCAGCAGTGAAGTAGCCAAGGGTGTGCAGTTCGTGTTCAACCGTTCGAAATTCACGCGATAGACCGCAGTCGTTTCGCCGGGAAGCAGGTTGGTGACATCCTTGAGTTTGCCGCCGGTGCCGACGATCGAGGCTGCCTTCGGCATGCCGTCGTCCGCGGCCGGCGTGTCGCCCATCGGGGCCGGGGTATCGCCCGCCGTCGGGCCGTCCGCACCGGCAGCCGAGGAAGGGCTGCCCACGGGTGCAGCTCCGGTCGTGATTTTCGCCGAGGCGTCACCGGATGAAGCCGCATTATTCGGCGTCGTACCGGCTTGGCCGGAGGGTGTGGGCTCGCCGCCGAAGATGACGAAGCCGACGACGCCGAGCAGGATCAGCGCTAAAGCCGCGATGCCGACGTAGATCAACGTGGCGTTGCCGCCTTTTTTCTTATCGCCCTTTTTCTTGGTCTTAACCTTCGGGGCGTCGTCGCCGTCCTCGTTGGGCGGTTCCGGCACGGTGAAGCGGTATTTGCACTTCGGGCAATCCGTCTTCTTTCCGATCTTGGAGCTGCTGGTGATCAGCACGCTCGCTTCGCAGCTCGGGCAATCTACGTTGTAACGGATATTCGCCATGGGGGGTACTCGGGCGACGACGGACGATGACGGTGGTTGTTCATCTTAACAAAACGACGGCAAGCGCGGCAAAAGCTATTTTTCCCGATCCTCGGAATGGTGTCGCGCAGCTTACCGTGGAATTGGAACGCGGCGGACGGGCCGATGTTGGCGGGAACACCGTTCGGGAAAATCCGCCGGCCGAAACGATGGGCGGTTCTATGTTAAGAATTCGTGCGAGCCGAACGCCCCGATGACGCCGGGTAGTGAGCGCTTGCGGAGCGAAATATGGCAGGGCTGAACGGCATCATCGATCGGTTCCGCCCCAAATCCTACGGGCGTAGGCCGCCGTTGATTCTCTTGAACGGCCTGGCCGAGCAGCACGAATCGTGGTTCCGCAACAAGCGCTATTGGTCTCGTTACTTCGACGTCTACGCTCCGAACATCCTCGTGTACGACGGTGCCCAACTTCAGGGACGCATCGGCGATAAAGAGCCGATCACGGTTGACTACGTCGTGGAACAACTTCGACTTTTCGTCGAGCAGTTCGTGCAGAATCCGCCCTACCACATCTGTTCGAGCAGTCTGGGCGGCAAAGTGGCGGTCGAATTCGCCGCGAAGTATCCACAACTCGTGAACCGCATCGTGCTGTTGTGCCCCTCCGGCATGGGGGACGTCGAGAAGCTTCCGATCATGGAAGGCGTGCGGGGTGGGGCCAAGACCATGCCCAACGTCGTGAAAAGCGTCTTTCACAACGTGCGCTATATTGATCGCGGCCTGTTGCAGTTCTACACCAAAGCCATCGACGATCGGAAGTGGAAGAAGGGTCTGCTGCGGACCGTCAACGGCACCCTCGATCACACCGTCCGGGACAAGATGAAGGACGTGAAGGCACACACTTTGCTGGTGACCGGCGAGATGGATCGCGTCTGCGATCCGAAAACCGCACAGGAAGCCGCCAAGGAATTGCCGAACGGTTACTTTCTGTCGATCCCCGGATGCGGTCACGCCCCGCAGATTGAACGCCACTGGCTCATCAATCGCCTCGTGACCCACTTTCTGACCACGAATCGTCCGACCGCAACTCCGCGATGGACGCAGTTGATGTTGGCCAAACCCAGCCGAGCCGCGAAATGACCGGACCCATGCCTTCGTCCAAACCCCCCGAAACCTCTGCCCACGGCCCCGACTGGTGGCTGATGGTCCGCAAGCTCGTGGAGCAGGGGACGACCATCGCCTCGTTCGCCCCCAGTTCGCGATTCCTCGCGCGGATGATTCTGAAGGGTATCGACTACGATAATGCCAAGTGCATCGTCGAACTCGGCGCCGGCACCGGCCCGATCACCAAGGAACTGATATCCCGCGTGAAGCCGCATACGAAGCTCATCGTGGTGGAACGCGATCCTGATTTCTGCAAGCGGCTGCGCAACCGATTTCCGAATACGGACATCGTCGAAGGCGATGCCGCGCAGATCGACGTCCTGCTCCGCGATCGCGGCATCACCGAAGTGGACACGATCGTCTCCGGGCTTCCCCTGCCGTCGTTCCCGGATCAGGTCCGCGAGGATATCCTCCGAAGCTCGGCGATCGCGCTGGGCGAGCACGGCATCTTCCGCCAGCTGACCGTCATGCCGTGGGTTTATCGCAACCTTTACAAACGCTACTTCAGCGATGTCCGCTTTAAGCTGGTGCCCTTGAATCTGCCGCCGGCAGGCGTGTACATGTGCCGTGGTTTCCGCTTCTCGGCGGCGACCACGCAACAAACGCCTACACCTTAAGCCCCCTCGAAGTTGCCGACCATGCGTGCCTTCAACCGCCTCACCTCGCTGGTCGAATCCAGGATTGTCCGCGGTATCACCGATGCCGCCTATGTGCGTCTCGCCCACCGCCGCGTGGCCGCGTTGGACCGTCTCGACATTGCCGCCGTGCAGGAACGCACGCTCCTCGACCTCGTCGGCCGGGCTGTCGACACCAAGTTCGGCAGCGATCACGGCTTCGCCTCGATCCGTTCCATCGCGGACTACCGCGCCCGAGTGCCGATCCGCGAGTATTCGGCATTCTGGGATGAGTACTGGAAAGCACGCTACCCGCGTCTGCAGGGAACGACCTGGCCGGACTTCGTGCCGTACTACGCCCTATCGTCCGGCACCACATCGGGCACGACCAAGTTCATCCCGGTGACGCGGGAGATGGTCGCCTCAAACAAAAAAGCCGCGATGACGATGCTCGGCCTGTTCCGCCATGTCCACCCCCAGGCCAAGACCTTCACCGGCAAAGTCTTTTTCCTCGGCGGCAGCACCGACCTGCGGACCCAAGCCGACGGCAGTTTCGCGGGGGACCTTTCCGGCATTGCCGCCAAGGAAGTCTTTCAACTGCAACGCTCCTTCACCTTCCCGTCGCTGGAGCTGAGCCTCATCAGCGATTGGGATGTGAAGCTGAAAAAACTGGCGGAAGCCTCCCTGAACGAGCCGATCTCCGCCATCAGCGGCGTGCCGAGTTGGATGTTGAAAGTGTTCGACACGGTGCTGCAGGTGTCCGGGAAAAGTACGCTGGCCGAGGCGTGGCCGCAGCTCCGCATGGTCATCCACGGCGGCACACTCTTCGACCCGTATCGCGAACCGTTCCGCCAAGCCATCGGCGACGACCGCGTGAAGTTCTGCGAAGTCTATCCGTGTTCGGAAGGGTTTCTCGCCACGGAAGATCCGCGGTTCGGCAAGCTCCGCATCATTCCGGATCACGGCATCTTTTACGAGTTCGTCCCGGTGACGGAACTCGACGCCGCCAAGCCGACGCGGCATGCCCTGCATGAAGTCGTCCCAGGCGTGCAGTATGCCGTGGTGCTGACGACCTGCGCCGGGCTGTGGAGCTATCTCGTGGGGGACACAGTCACCTTCGAGTGTGTGAATCCGCCGCTGATCCGTTTCACCGGCCGCACCAAGTACTTTCTCTCGGCCTTCGGCGAACACCTCATTCAGGAGGAAATCGATCGGGCGGTTTCGTTCGCCGCGAAGCGGACCGGCACGACCACGGAGGATCACCATGTCGGCCCGATCTTCCCGACCGATCCGAAGCAGCCGGGTCGACACCGCTACTTCATCGAGTTTCGTGGATCCCAGCCGACAAGCCTAGCCGATTTCACCAGAATCCTCGACGATGAATTGTCGCGTCTCAACGAGGACTACGCGGCCCACCGCATCAACGACCTCACGATGCTGATGCCCGAGATCCGCATCGTCCCGCCCGGCGGCTTCGGCGAATGGATGAAGAGCCGAGGCAAATACGGCGGGCAAAACAAGGTGCCGCGGATGGACAACACCGGCGCCCTCACGCAGCAACTCGGCGATTGGCTGGCGACCTACTCCACGACACGAGATTGAATCATGACAATCAAGCCCTTGGACATCGGCGTCTGCAGTTGGTCCCTTCAGGTGAAAAGCATTCCGGAGTTGCAGGGCTTTCTGGATCGCCTCAGAATTAGTGTCGTGCAGATCGCCTGCGGTGATCCGCACCATGCCTCGTGGGACGAAGGGGACGATCTGCCCGCCGCCGCCAAGGCCGCGGGCTTCACGATGTCCGGCGCGATGCTCGGCTTCCCCGGCGAGGACTATACGACCCCGTTGACCATCGAAAAAACCGGCGGCTTCGGCGACCCGGCCACGCGTCCCGAACGGCTCGACACCTTCCGTTGGGGCCTGCAGCGCACGCTCGACCTCGGTCTTTCCGACCTCATGCTCCATGCCGGTTTCATTCCCGAAGTCGGCTCGCCGCAACGCAAAGCCTTCCTCGACACTCTCGGCACCGTCGCCGACTTGGCCACCCAGGCGGGTGTCGTCGTCGCCTTCGAGACGGGGCAGGAACGGGCTTCACTCTTGCGCCGCACCTTGGATGATCTGAAAAGTCCGAACCTGAAGGTGAACTTCGACCCGGCCAACATGCTCCTGTACGACATGGACGATCCGCTGCAGGTGCTCGAACTGCTCGCCCCGGACATTCGCAGCGTCCACGTCAAGGACGCCGATCGGCCGACGGTTCCCGGCACCTGGGGCCGCGAGGTTCCCTTGGGGGAAGGGCAGACGGACACGGCGGCATTCATGAAGTTGCTGAAGCAGGTCGGCTACGCCGGCCCCCTGTGCATCGAGCGCGAAGCAGGCACGCAAGCCGAGCGTTTCGCCGACATCGAACATGGCGTCCGCTTCCTGAAGGCGTGCGGCGGAAATTGAACTCGTCGAACTTGCGGGAGACGAAACGCCTTGCTAAAGTGAGATCGCCGGAGAGGTGGCTGAGCGGTTTAAAGCACGTCTTTGCTAAAGACGCGTAGGGTAACTCCTACCGTGGGTTCGAATCCCGCCCTCTCCGTTGCTATGACATGCTTCAAATTGCGGCAAGTCGCAGGTTGATGCGGAAAGTGCCTGCACTGTAACTGATCCGGTCATTTCCTTCCGCTCGGTGCGATTCCCCGCGGCTGCTTGCCGTGCCGTAATTTTACGTAATCGGTTCACCGGATTTCGCGCCGCTCGACGACGTGAACCGGGAATGATGCCGGCAGTTCCGTCTGGCGGGAACTGGTCGCATCGGGCGGTTCTGTGTCTGAGATTGTGCGCAACTATCCGTCCCTCACCGAATCCCAGGTGAGGCAAGCCGTTCTGTTCGCTGCGAATACCCGCAAGCACGACACTCACCTGACGGCGGGCGTGACGTGAAGCTCCGCGACTTCCCGCTTCTCGCCGACCAGAACATCCACTCCGATGTCATAGCGTTCCTGCATGCGGCAGGGTTCACCGTCGTCGATGTGGTCGAAGCCCAGTTGAGCGGCGGCACCGATGCTCTGTTCCTGGCGCGGGCCGTGGCCGAAGGGCGCCTCGTCGTCACCCACGACGCCGATTTCGGCACCCTGACCATCGCCGCCCGGCCCAAATTCCACCGCGACAACCACCGCCCGGCCGCACCGCCTGCACCGCTGCCCGCAGCGCGTAGAAGTCATGGCCCGCATCCGCGAGCTGACCGGCGACGACCTCGGCAACCCATAGACGACCTGTCCCGGATCACACGATCGCGGCGGCCACAACGGCGCCGCCGTGCTACGACGACGAGGACACGGAATACCTGTCGGCCGTGTAGCGGTTCCCTGAAGCGATACGGCATCAAGTTCCTTGCCGTCACGGACTATCTGCGAATCGCCCGCGAACTCGGCTATGCCAAGCCGACGGACAAGCCAAAGCCTAAACACAGTCCTGTAATGTGGACTTGAACATGCCCAAGCCGCCTCCGAAGACGAAACGACCAAGCTACACGGCCGATCAAAGAAGCCGAGCTACTCGCCGCCCTCAATGCCAACAACGGCAATTTCAAACGATTCTCTGAGCAAACCGGCATTCCTCGTATGACAATTCTTGCTTGGCGGGATGGCGCGGCGGCCGAAGTTGATGGGGAAGAAGGTGTTGAAGAACTTCGACACCTTCAACACCAAAAAAAGCCGAGCTTTCAGACTCAATTGAGGCGATTGCTCATCAGATAGACGGGGGATGTCGAAACTGATCGACACTGGCGAAAGCAATATCCGGGACTTCGTCACGGCGTTGCGAATCGCCGTGGACAAGATCCTGCAGCTCCGCGTAGCCCCGGCATTGATCACTCGTAGCGGCAACACGACGGCGAAAATGCGTGGAATGATCTGGTGAACGAGATAAGCCGGCCACCCTTAAGGGTGGCCGGCTCCTGGTTCTACAGCTGGGATACTTCCTTGATCGGCAGACGTTAGCTGACGAACACTCCGCCCAAGAACGACGGGTCGAAGGCACCGAACTCCAGTCGATCAGCCCCCGTCCGCAGATCGACCGCTCGCAGCCGGGCCGGCCGGCCGGGGCCGCTGCCGACCAGAACCTCGTCCACACCGTCGCCGTTCACGTCGGCCACCCCAAACCGGCCGCCGGCGGCCAGGCTTCCTACCTCGGCCCCGGACTGGAGATCGTAAGCCCGGATGACCCCGGCCTCCCCGGGGGCGGCAAGCAGCTCGAGCCGGCCGTCCCCGTTAAAGTCCCCGGCCTCCACGAACACCCCCCGGGTCGCCCCCGGGTCGCCCGCGAAGAACGATCGGGTCGACTGCCCGGTCTTCCCGTCGAACACCTGGACGTGCGGGGCACCCCCGTCTCCGGCTCCGGTGAACACCTCGGCCCGGCCGTCCCCGTCGGCGTCGCCCGCGGCCACCGTTACCCCGCCCCGGAAGGCCGGGTCGTAGGCGAAGAAGTCCCGCAGTGCGCTGCCGTCAGCCCCGCTGAACACTCGCACCCGCGGGCCGCCCCCGACCCCGGCCCCAACGACGATGTCGCCCAGCCCGTCCCCGTCCACATCCCCGACGGCCACGAACACCCCGCCCCGGAAGTCCAGTTCATACGCGAAGAAGTCCTGCACCACCGCCCTGGTCACCCCATCGATCACCCGCACCCGCGGGCCGCCGCCGGCCCCGGCCCCGACGATCACGTCCTCCACCCCGTCACCAGTCACGTCCCCGGTCGCCACTTGGACGCCGCCCGTGAAAGTCGGCTCGAAGGCGAAAAGTGAGAACCGCTCGCTGCCGTCGGCATTGAAGGCCCGAACCTGCGACCCCCCGCCGGTCCCAGCCCCGACCGCGAACAAGCGCACCGTATTGGTGTTCTGGTTGTTGTTGTTGTTTTGGTTGTTGTTGTTATTCGTGTTTTGGTTGTTGTTGGTGTTTTGATTACTGTTGGTATTCGTGTTTTGGTTGTTGTTGGTGTTTTGGTTGCTGTTTGTATTCGTGTTCTGGTTGGTGTTCTGATTGTTGATGGTAACGGTGACCGGCGGCTGGCTCGGTCCAGGGCCGGGGACCGGGACGATCGGCGGCTGGAACAGTAAGGTCGGGATTGGGGACAGGTTGCCCCGGATTTGGCCGGCCGGGAATTGGGCGGTGTGAACGTTGAAGTAAGCACGCCCTTCCTTGAACGCCAGCAGTTGAGCGTCCGTCAGCCCGGTCACGGTCACGGTCGGGAACCGGAACGAGGCGGCCGAGTTGGCGATCGGGCCCGTCAGGTTGCTCCGGGTCAGCAGGTCGAACACGATCGGGCCAGTGCCGTTCACTCGGTCCCCGCCGGGAGCGACGATGTGGATGTGGGCCCCGGCGATGTCCCCGGACAGGCCCACCGTGGCCAGCTCGAGGACCGCCGTCCGAGTCTGCTCGTCGATGGTCACGCTGCCGAACCCGCGGGCCGCAGTGGTGTTGGCCAGCGGCCGCTCGGCCTCCCCGGTCAGCTCGGTCGTCACGATGGCCGCCAGGTTGCCCCGGATCTGACCGGCCGGGAACTGGGCACTGTGAACGTTGAAGTACGCCCGTCCCTCCTTGAACGCTTGAATCTGGCCGTCCGTCAGACCGGTGAACAGGGCGGACGGGAACTTAAACGAGGCGGCCGACCCGGCCACCGGGCCGTTCAGCCCGTTCGCATCCAGTAGATCGAACGCGATCGGCCCGGTGCCGTTCACTCGGTCCCCGCCGGGGGCGACGATGTGGATGTGCGCGCCGCCGATGTCCCCCGACAGTCCGCTGGTGGACAGCTCGACCACCAGGGTTCGGGCAAGCTCGTCCAGCACGATGCGGCCGACACCGGTGGCGGTCGTGTTGTTCGCGTTCGGCCGCTCCTGCCGGCCGTCGAGCACGGCTTCGACCCGGACCGGGGCGGCGGCAGGCTTCGGGGCCGGGGTCAGCTCTTGGCCGCTAACCGCAGGGCTGACGTTAAGCACCTGGGAGACCACTCCGGTGTTGCCGGCGTTGTCCGTCACCCGCGCCGTTAGGGTGGCGGACGTTTGCCCGGCCGGCAACTCCAGGGTGCCCCCGACCACCCAGTGGGCGGTCACCCGGATGGCCCCGGTCAGCTCGTCCCGCTCGGTGCCGACAATGTCGAACAGCGGGGCCAGGTTCCGTCCGGCCGGGACCAGGTTGCCGTTCGGCTGGCGCAGCGGTACGTCGAACGTGACCACTAGCCCGGGGAAGCTGCGGTTCGGCCCGTTGGCCCCGATCTGGGATGGGTCGAAGATCAGCCCAAGAGCCTGGTTGGCCCCGGATCCCAACCCGGTCTCGTTGACCGCCAGGCCGGCCCCGGCTCGGTCGAGGGCCGACACCTGAATGAAGAACAGGCTGCCGTTGGCGGCGTTCAGCCCCTGTCCCTGGGGGGTGCCGAGGGCCAGGGCACTTGGCCCCCGGGGGGCGATCATGGTCACCTCCGGGCCGTTGGCGAAGCTCGGGACCGCCGGCGTTACGAACGTGGCTGGGGCCGGTGTGGCCGCCTGGGCCGACCCGGCGGTGACCTCGACCGTGATGCGGTCCTGGGCATAACGGCCGGCGTCGTCGATCACCACCGCCGTAATGGTCATGTCTTTTGCCCCGGCCGGCAGGATGACCGATTCGAGAACGTGCCAGCCGGCCCAGAAGGTGATGCCGGGGCCGGGGGTGTCGTCCGTGCCGGCCACGTTGAACAGGCTGGACAGGTCAGTGTTGGCGGCGATCAGCTCGCCGGTCGGGGTCACCAGGTCGCGGTCGAAGTACACCCGTAAGCCCGGGACTTCCGGGTTCGGGCGGCCCAACTCGGATACGTTCCGGATGCCGGGGTCGCCGGCCGACAGAGTCGATTCCTTGGCCTGGAAGCCGACCCCGTCCCGGGTGACGACCTCAAGATTGAGAACGAAGGCGGTCCCGTCCGGACTGCCTAAGCCGAGCTTGGCGTCCCCCTGGAACACCGTGCCCCCGCTGATCGGGGAAACGATGCGGACGATCGGGTCCAGATCGAAGGTCGGGCCGAAGGCGTGCATGACGACGCGGTCTTCGAGGACCTCAAACGACCGGCGAAGCTGATGGGTGGTGTAGCGCATGGGAATCTCCAAATGGGTGGCCCGATCGGGCCGGATTAAGAAACGGATGAGTACGTGAATGGACGGACCGGGTCGGTCCCGGGGTCGGCTGGTTGGTGGTAAGAGGCCTCGCTTGCGGAGCCGCGGACTATTTTCAAGTATGTCGGTCGGTCGAACCGAATCGTTAGCGGCGGCGAGTGACGGTCACTTGGTCCGACAGAGTGATGTCGCCAAGCGTGGCCGTAATCGTCACCAAGCTGTTCGCACTGACCCGCGCGGTGAAGAGCGTGAAGGTGTATCGCGTGGCCCCTGCCGGAATCACGACGACCTGCGAAGGACCGATGGCAGACCGGTTACTGCTCGCCAGTTGGACCGTGAGCCCTCCGGCGGGGGCCGGCGCGCTCAGCTCGATCGTCGCGGTCAGCGTCTGACCACCCCGCACCTGGTCGGCGGAAAGGGTGAAGCTTAGGAACTGTGGTGTTGCGATCGTGGGGGCCCCCACCGGCCGCATGCCTACCTGAAGCCACATCGAGTGCGGCTGGTAGTCTAAGCCGCCGAAGTTGTAGGCGTTCTTGCGCAGATCCCAGAGCCCGCTCAGGCTGCCGGTCCCGTTCGCCTGGTTATCGAGGATACGTGGCCCCGCCGGTTCGGCGGCGATCTGCCCACCGGTCGTGCTCTCGTACACGGTGCCGTCGAGCCGCTCGAAGCGGACGCTCACGAACCCGCCAGTCTGGTTGCTTCCAAAGACGCCGTTCCGGGAATTCTTGTAGATGCCGGCGGTCGGCTCCCAGGTGAACCGGGCGGCCTCGGGAAGGGTAACGGACTGATTGATGCTGTTTTGAGGCGCGCCGGTGGTTGCCGGCAGGTTCGCGACCAGGAAGCTGGCCACTTCGGCCCCCGGCCCGCCGGTCACCTGGTCGACCGTATGAAACGTGACCACGGCGTTTACCGGCACCTCCGCCCGGTAACGGATGGCGAACGACTCCACGCGCTTGGCGGCGGAAAACTGGATGTCGTCGGCGAGGAAGTCCGAAGCTCCCTCCACGTCCTGGGTCGTCGCGCCGAACCGAGGGTCGGTGGACAGCGAAGAGTAGGCCACGGGGGCGGCCAGCCCGCCGGCGACCGAGGCCACCGGCGTCGCGCTCATCAGTTCGCGAGCGTCGAGCGATTCGAGAGATGGGCGGGAACGCAGATTCGTCATAATGACCTCTGGCTACAAGGGAATCGGAAGCAAAGATACCGGTGTTGTGGTGGAACGCGGCAAGCGCCCCCCGTGAACCGGAGATGAAAAGGGGTGTGCTTTACCCCACTACCCACTTAGTCGCAGACCGTGGCGGAACGACGCAGGCTCGGTTCAAATTCATTGAAAAGACACGGCCCGGGCTGGTATGATGGCGAGCTTCGTCTGAGTAGATGCCACGGGTTGCTGGCCGAGCAGACGAAATCTTTCCCGGCGCCGGAATCGTTTCAAAATGGTTTGCGACTAAGGGGTAGAGGCAAAGCGCGGCTGGAGGACCGAGATGGGCGATGACACGCGAAGCGGCAGGCCGGTTGCCACCGAAGGAGACCGCGACCAACATCTGGCGGAGTTGTTATCCCGAGCCGCCGAGCGGTTGCAGTTGGGGAACTCGGTGTCCACGTTGACCCCGGATGACGACCAGGATGGGCGTGTCCTGAGCGCGCTTCTGCCGACAGTGCAGAATCTGTTTGCATTGCGGCACGACGTACTGAACGAGGATCCAGGGGAGTACAACTCGACGGACTCTTTTCGCGGGTTGCAAGAGTCTCGAATCGGCGACTACCGCCTCATGCGGGAACTCGGTCGCGGCGGGATGGGGGTTGTGTACGAGGCTGAGCAAGTCAATCTTGGGCGGCGGGTCGCGTTGAAGGTATTGTCCGCTACCAACCGGCCGGACGACCGTCGACGACAGCGGTTCGAGCTGGAGTCGCGGGCTGCGGCCGGGCTGCGGCATCCGAACATCGTACCGGTGTATTCGGCCGGGCAAGACGGTGGGGTGTTCTACTACGCGATGCAACTGATCGACGGCTGCTCGCTTTCCGAACTGATTGCCCGGGCCGGTACTCGCGACCCCGACCCCAGCGACACCCCGCCGATCCCGCCGGTCTCAACCAGCGAGTACTACCGGTTTGCAGCTCGCCTGGTCGCCGAGGCCGCCCAGGCTCTCGACTACGCTCATCTGTTGGGGGTCGTGCACCGCGACGTCAAGCCAGGCAATCTGATGCTCGACCGCAGTGGGTGGCTGTGGGCGATGGACTTCGGACTGGCCGCCACACTCCAAGCCGGCGACTTAACCGCCACCGGCGACCGGGTGGGGACGGTTCGGTACATGAGCCCGGAACAGGCGACCGGTCGGCGCGGGCTGATCGACCAGCGAACTGATATCTACTCCCTCGGGTTGACCCTTTACGAGCTGTTGGCGCTACAGCCGGCATTTGAAGGCGGAGTGGACGACCTGATCCGGCGTGTAACTTCTGGGCCGCCGCCAATCAGGGGCTTCGCCCCGAACGTTCCCGTCGAACTCGTCACCGTGATTCAGAAAGCTGTCGAACCGGACCCCGCGGACCGTTACCAGACGGCACAGGAGATGGCCGACGACTTGGCCCGGTTCCTGGCCGGCGTGCCGGTCCGCGCTCGCCCGCCGGGGTTGGCAAAGAAGGCCCGCCGTTGGGCCGCCCGGAACCGGCTGATGTTCGCCCTTGCTGCGGCCGCGATGGTGTGCGTGGCCGCCATCGCGACCGCGTCCTTGTGGTTCACCAGCCAGGCGCTCACGCAAGAACGGGCAGCGCGGGCGGAGGAGCAAGCACGCATCCGGGAAGGCCACGCCATCGTGCAGTCCACCCTGCTTCGGGTGGCTGGCGACCGCGCGATCCGCGATCCGGCGTTCGAGCCGCTCCGCGAGGAATTCATCGACAAGGGTGCCCGTTACCTGGAGCGGTTCATTGAGGACTACCGGGACGACCCGGCCTTCGAACCCGAACTGGCTTGCTCGGTGGCCCAACTCGCGGAGATGCGCCAAGCCCAACACCGGCCCGCCGACGCCGTTCCGCTCTACGAAGACGCGGCCACGCGTTACGACCGACTGGCCGAGCGATCCGCCGAGCCGCACCGCTCGGCCTACCGGCAGCGCGCCGAGTTGGTCCGGCGGGCCGTGGTCGGACCGACGGGTTCTGGGCCGCGGTGAAACCGCGACAGGAAAAGTTTCGCTGGTGTGCCGCTGTCCGTAAAGGAAACCTCGATGAATAGCCTCCGACCCGTCGGCCCATGCAGGCCGGGACTGACCCTGATCGAACTGCTCGTCACTCTTGGGATTCTCGGTCTTATGATCTCGCTATTGGTACCGGCGGTCGTACGAGTGCGGGGCACCGCTGCCCGCATCCAAGACCAGAACAATCTTCGGCAACTCAGTCTGGCGGCTCACGGGCACGCCAGCGCTCACGACGGCACCCTACCTCCGGCCCTATCGCGGGAACTGGGGCGAGACCGCTGGTGGTTCGGTGAGACGACTCTCGGGGGAAACAACTGGTACTTCCGCCACTCGACACCGGACCCGCCGCACGTGGACACGACCCGCGGCCATTTGTCACCCTATACGAACGGCATCATTCTCCGCGACCCGCTGATGGGTGCGAGCCGACTCGAACTCCGCTATCGCGGGGCCACCGGCGGCTATGCGTACAACTACCGCTATCTGGCGCCGGTTACCTTCGTACTGCCGATGTGGGAACCGGTCTGGACGCCGGTGCGGCTCCCGCAGGTTCAGAACCCTGGGCAAACAATCATGTTTACCAGCGCCGCCGGATCTTCGTACTACTCGTCGACCGAAGTTGGAGCGGTGTTCGAGCTCGGCCTTGTCGAACCGCCCAGCGGCAAATACCCGAGCGTTCACTTCCGACACGCCAACGGGGTCGCCAACGTCGCCTTCGTGGACGGCCACGTTGAAGCGAGGACCGATCGCACCCGCAACCCGGCAGCGGACGAGCCCGCCGCCCTCGGCGATCTGCGCGACCGGCACATGATCTTCGACCTTGGATCGACGGATGAACTCTGGGACCGGAATTGACACCCGTTCCCCACAGATCACGAGACGATGACCATTGACTCGAGGACGCCGCGCAGATGGGTGACGAGGACGAACTTCTCTCCGCCGCCGCGAGCGGATCCGAGGAGGCCCGCGACCGACTGCTGGCGGGTTATCGCGAGCGGCTGAAGCGGATCATTCGTGCCCGCCTCAGCCCCCGACTGTCGGCCCGCATCGATCCGTCGGACGTGGTCCAAGAGGTGCTCGCCGACGTCGATCGCGGCCTCGATGCATACCTCAGTGCCCGCCCGACCGAGTTCTACCCGTGGGTCCGCGGGATCGTCGAGCGGCGGGTGATCGATCTGCACCGTCGGCACCTCGACGCAGCGAAACGCTCGGTGCGGCGCGAGTCGCTGCCTCCGACGACGGAATCCGGATCCGCGACCGTCGGGGAGGGCTGGCCGGCCGACAGTCAAAGCAGCCCCAGCCAGCGCCTCGTCCGTGCAGAGGAGCTGGTGACCCTACGTGCCGGGTTGGAACTCCTCTCCGACGACGACCGCGAGGTGATCAACCTTCGGTACTTCGAGGAGCTTGCGATGCCCGAGGTTGCCGAGGTGCTGAACATCGGCCTGCCGGCGGCGAAATCCCGTCATCTCAGGGCAATCGCACGACTTACGGCGTTGGTAAACCAAAACGTCCAGGATAGTGACTGAGCCAACTCACCCCGCGGGCAAATCGCCACCTTTATGGTTGACACTTTTCGTCCTATGCAAAACCCCGAACTTGCGACGCTCGTGACGACCATAACCGGCTCGACCAACAACTTCAACTTAACATTCGCGGTTCAGATCCGAGCGCGTTAAGCCATGTTGTTCACGGGGTCAGTACGACCTTGATGCATCCGTCTTCCTTGTCGCGGAACTTCTTGTACGCCATCGGGGCGTCCGCCAACGGCAGCCGGTGCGTGATCAGGAACGACGGGTCGATTTCGCCCTTCTCGATCTTTTCCAACAGCGGCTTCAGGTAGCGGTGGACGTGGGTCTGGCCTGTCCTCATCGTCAGCGACTTGTTGATGAACGCCCCCATCGGCATCTGGTCTACGGACAAGTACACCCCAGGGACCGACACGGTTCCGCCCTTGCGGCAGCATAGGATCGCCTGTCGTAAGGCGGTCGGCCGGTCGGTCCCGAGGCCGACCGCCGCCTTCACGCGGTCGATCACCGCCGGGGTGCTGCCGAAGCCGTGTGCCTCCGCCCCAACGGCATCGATGCACCGATCCGGGCCGCGGCCCTTCGTCATCTCCTGAAGTCGGTCGTACACGCTCTCCTTGACGGCCATGAAGTCGATCGTCTCGGCCTTGCAATGCGACGCGGCGAGTGCGAGCCGTTCGGGAACCCTATCGATCGCGATCACGCGGCCGGCACCCAGCATCCACGCGCTCTTCATGGCGAACAAGCCGACCGGTCCGGCACCCCAAACAGCCACCGTGTCCCCCGGCTCGATCCCTGCTTGCTCCGCAGCCATGTATCCGGTCGGGAAAATGTCGGTCAGGAACAACACTTTATCATCCGGCAACCCGGCCGGCACCTTGTACGGCCCCACGTCGGCGAACGGCACCCGGACGAATTCGGCCTGACCGCCGGGGAACCCGCCCATCATGTGCGAGTACCCGAACAAGCCGCTCGGCGAGTGACCCATGACCTCTTCGGCCATCTTCGCGTTCGGGTTCGAGTTGTCGCAGCAGGAGGTCAGCGTTTTCTTGCAAAAGAAACACGACCCGCAAGCCATCGTGAACGGCACGACGACGCGGTCGCCTTTCTTGAGGTTGGTGACGGCAGAGCCGAGTTCGACGACTTCGCCCATGAACTCGTGGCCGAGGATGTCGCCGGCCTCCATGGTCGGCATGTACCCGTCGAAGAGATGCAGGTCGGAGCCACAGATGGCCGTTGCCGTCACCTTGATGATCGCGTCGCGGGGGCCTTGAATTTTCGGATCGGGGACGGTATCGACACGCACGTCGCTCTTGCCGTGCCAACAGAGTGCCTTCATCGATGTCTCCACAGCGGGTGTGACTTACCAAACGTCGGCATGATGCCGAGCCTTGGGAGAATGCGTTCTGCACTTTTGCCCGAAACCGGCCGCATTCAGCCGTCGGTGGGACCGCGTCTTGCAACCGGCGCGCCAAACCCTTAAAGATTGCACAGCCGGCATGCCCTCATCACGGCCTGCGAGATGCTTCGCAGGATCGGACACGCCGCGATACGGAACGGGAAAGGGGCCAAATACCAGGATGCGGGCTGTGTTGATGACTGATGAAACTCAGCGGTCTGACCGGATCGGCTCGATCGGGTGATCCACGGCCGAGCAGTTCCTACCGAAAGGAACCTTGTTTCCCAATACCGGCTTTGCTCGGCGACTTCGACAAGTTGATACTGAAAGACTGACCGATATTCCGATCATGATGGGTGTGGGGTTCGCTGCTCCGCTCATACTTTGGACCATTGCGCGCCCCGAAGGTCGATCCATGCCAAGTGACGCCAAACCACTGTTTCGCCCCGAAGCCGTCCGACCCAAGGTTCGCGGCTTCGCGTTGCCGGCACACGCGGATCGTGCCAAGGCCGCGAAGTGGGCGAAGATGCTCGCCGGTTCCGCGAAGCTCAAACTCAAGGAAACCGAAGTCCGAGACGAGTTTCTGTACGACATCTTTCGGGACGCACTGGGCTACGTCACGGTTTCGCAGAATCCGGCGGCGTACTCGTTCAAAAAGGAACAGTTCGTCCAAGTCGACGGCACCTATGCCGACGCGGGCTTCGGCCGCTTCGGCGTCGCCCCGGAAGCTCCCGTCCTCGTGCTGGAAGGCAAAGGGCCGAGCGACCCGCTCGATCGGCCGTACGCCGGCCGCAAGCACTCCGGTTTCGAACAGGCGCTGCTGTATGCGCTGAACCTGAAGATCGACTGGTTCGTCGTGACCAACCTGCGGGAAACGCGACTCTACTGCAAGCAGGCCGACCAGTTCACCTTTGAGCGCTTTGAGACGGTCAAACTCGCGGCGGACGAAGCCGAATGGAAGCGATTCGTCTACCTGCTCGGGGCCGACCGGGTGCTCGCCGCCGACGGCAACCACCTGACCGAGCTGCTCGCCGAGTCCGCTCGGATCGGCCGCGAACTCACCAACGAATTCTACCGCGAGTACCGCACGCTCCGGGAACTGACGTTTCAGGCGCTGCGGACCCACAACCCCGACCGCCCTCCGGCGCTGCTTCTGACTGCGACGCAGAAACTGCTCGACCGCGTCCTCTTCATCGCCTTCTGCGAGGATCGCGGTCTGCTCCCCGCAGAAAGCATCGCCCGCGCCTACCGTCACGCCGATCCGTACCATCCCCGAGCCGTCTGGCAAAACTTCGTCGGCCTGTTTCGGGCCGTCGACCGCGGCAGCCCGGACCTCAACATCTGGCAGTACAACGGCGGTCTTTTCGCCCCGGACGATCTACTGGATACGATCGTCGTGCCGGACGCGGTCTGCGAGGGCTTCAAGAAGATCGCCGACTACCACTACGGGGAAACCGCGGACGAGGAGGCCAAGCTCATCGACGTGGAAATCTTGGGCCACGTCTTCGAGCAGAGCATATCGGACCTGGAAGAACTCCACCGTGCCGTCGACCCCGCTGCCCCCGGCGCAGCCGTCGGCGTGCCATCCAAACGCAAAAAAGACGGCGCCTTTTATACCCCCGCATTCGTCACTCGCCACATCGTGACTGAGACGCTCGGCGTCGTCGTCCGGGATCGCCGCGAACGCTATGGCCGCCGCTTCGCGACGGACCACCCTAAACTCGAAAAGTTCGTCGCCGACCCGGACGACCTCCCGCCCGCCGGCAAGAAGGCCGCCCGCGCGGCGCTGGTCCAGTACTGGGAAGGCTGGCTGGTCGAACTCCAAACCATCCGCATCGTCGATCCGTCGTGCGGCAGCGGTGCGTTTCTCATCGAGGCGTTCGACCAGATGTTCGCCGAATACGCCAAGGCCGAACGGATGCTGGCCGCGCTCGGGGAAGCATCCGGCCTGTTCGAGACGCGTAAGACGATTCTCACCCACAACATCTTCGGCATGGACCTGAACAGCGAAGCCGTCCAAATCGCCCGGCTTTCCGCCTGGATCAAGACCGCCGAACGGGGCAAGGTGCTCACCACCCTCGACGCCAACGTCGTGCAGGGCAACAGTGTCGTTTGCGAGCCGTCGCCGCTCGAAGCCTGGCGGGCGATCTTCCCGGCGGTGTTCGCCGACGGCGGTTTCGACGTGGTCATCGGCAATCCGCCCTATGTCCGCCAGGAGTGGATCAAGGCCGACAAACCCTTCCTGCAACAACATTACCAGGCCTATGACGGCGTCGCCGATCTGTACGTTTACTTTTATGAACTCGGGTTGAAGATCCTGAAGCCCGGCGGCCGGCTGGGCTACATCGTCACCAACAAATGGATGAAGGCCGGCTACGGCGAAAACCTGCGCAAGCTGTATGCCGAATCCGCGTGGGTGGAACAGGTGGTCGACTTCGGCCACGCCAAGCAAATCTTCCCGGACGCCGACGTGTTCCCGTGCATCCTGGTGGCCCAGCGGCCGACCGCCGAGCCGCCCCCGCTCGACACCCGCGTGTGTATCATCCCCCGCAAGCAACTCAAGATCGACGACCTGTCCCGGCAGATTCGCACAGAGGGCGTGAGCGTGCCGCGCGACCGCCTGGGCGCGGGGCCGTGGAACCTCGAACCGCCGGGCGTCGCCGCCCTGATGGCGAAGATCAA
>Ga0163144_10007091_pt1 | contig 24603 bp, 16 predicted proteins | sample OliLak19BULKMAT1_FD_123175 | JGI IMG/M metagenome (GOLD analysis project Ga0163144, IMG submission 123175) | Freshwater microbial mat bacterial communities from Lake Vanda, McMurdo Dry Valleys, Antarctica - Oligotrophic Lake LV.19.BULKMAT1 | ecosystem: Environmental > Aquatic > Freshwater >...
CATCGGCCACTTCGATAACGAGATTCAGGTCGATCAACTCAAGAAGCAAAAGGGCGTGCGCATCGAGAACATCAAGCCGCAGTACGACCGCTATCATCTCCCCGGCAACAAGAGCATCTACATGCTGGCTGAAGGGCGCCTCGTGAATCTCGGCTGCGCCACCGGCCATCCGAGCTTCGTCATGAGCAACTCGTTCACCAACCAGACCCTCGCGCAGATCGATCTGTGGGCGAACAAGGACAAGTATGAAAAGACCGTCTATCGTCTGCCCAAGAAGCTCGACGAAGAAGTCGCCCGCCTGCACCTCGAGAAGATCGGCGTCGTGCTGACCAAGCTCACCAAGGCTCAGGCCGAATACCTCGGGGTGAATGCCGCCGGCCCCTACAAGCCCGAGCACTACCGCTACTAATCTGGTAGGGCCACTCTGTCGCGCAGCCGAGTTTTGGGGCGGCGCAGCAACGCCTCCCCCTCGCAAGGCGGATGAACGAAAGTTCATCCGCCTTTTTCATGCTTTCAAGTTACCGGGCCATTTCAGAAATCAGATTGGGGAACGCGGGGTGTTCCACCACACCCGCGTCCCCCTTTCCTGCCCGGTGAACCACAGTTCACGAGTGGGAAAAGTCTGGCCGTGCGCGTCGCCGGAAGGGTGCAGATCGGTTGGCTGTCCGCGCTGCCCATCGGATTCGGGATGGCAGCTCAATTGATTTTCGGCAGATTCGCCTCGGGCTGGAGGATGAAACTGCGGCGACATCGATGTAACGGATTGGTTGCGGCAAGAGTCTGAACTGCGCGATCCGGTCGAATGTCCGCCCGTCATCCGTCGTCCGACCCGCGTTGCCGCTTGCCGTTTGTTCCATCGAAGACAATACTCACCCCGTTATGCAGCCCATTGAGTTGAAGCCAGCCGGAAGTTTTAGCGCCGCCACCATCCCGAGGCACGTGGTGCAACAGCGTGTCCGCACGCCCAAGAAGAACATCCCGCAGACGGTCGCGGAGCGTTCGCGCATCCTCCACTTCATCCGCAACTACGTCGCGGAGTTCAATCCCGTCCCGCCGCTCCCGGTGGATCAACTCAAGGAACACGCCGACCGCGTGGTGGCTTCGCTGGCGTGCGACGAGATTTACCGCGACTACATCGGCGTGCTGCTCAACAACGAAATCTGGCGCGAGACGCTGGCGAGCGTTCCCTTCGAGCGGCGGCTTTTACTTCTCCCGAAATGTCTGCGCGTGGAGGCCAAGTGCCCCGCGCCCTTCGACGAGTTCGGACTGCTTTGCAAACAATGCGGCCTCTGCACCATCCAGGACCTCCAGGCCGAGGCGGAGAAGCTTGGTTACGCCGTGCTCGTCGCCGAAGGCAGCGCCATCGTCATGTCGCTCATCCAGACCGGGAAGATTGAAGCCATCGTCGGCGTCAGTTGCCTGCCCGTGCTCGAACGCGCCTTCCCCTACATGGAAGCCGCCGCCATTCCCGGCGTCGCCGTGCCGCTGCTGCAAGATGACTGCATCGACACCACCGTCGATCTCGATTGGGTCTGGGAATACATCCACCTCACCAGCGACGACCAGACCCGCCGCATGGATCTCGGCGCGCTGCGCGACGAAGTGGATTTCTGGTTCAGCCCCGCCAGCCTCGACGTGATCATGGGCAACGGCCAAGGCGAGTCGGAGAAGATTGCCCGCGAATGGCTCATGCGCGCCGGCAAACGCTGGCGTCCCTTCCTCGCCGTGTCTGCGTTTCAGGCGTTGCGCAACGACACCAACTCCCCGCTGCCCGACGACGTGAAGAAGATCGCCGTCGCCGTGGAATGTTTTCACAAAGCCTCTCTCATCCACGACGACATCGAGGACAACGACGCCCTCCGCTACGGCGAGAAGACGTTGCACGAGGAATACGGCGTCGCCATTGCGCTGAACGTCGGCGACCTGCTCATCGGTGAAGGCTATCGCCTCCTCGCTTCCTGCAAACTCAGCGCCGGACAACGCGCGGAGATGATGCGCGTCGCCGCCGAGGGACAACGCCAGCTCTGCCGCGGCCAGGGCGCGGAACTTTGCTGGGCGCGGAATCCCTCCGCGCTCACCAGCCCGCAAGTTCTGGACATCTTCAAGCAGAAGACCGCGCCGGCCTTCGAGGTCGCGCTGCGGCTCGGCGCGATTTACGCCAGCATGGAGGCGCACGAGGAAGTCGGCGACGTGCTCCAGACCTACAGCGAAGCGCTCGGCATCGCGTATCAGATTCGCGACGACCTCAGCGACCTCGGCGACAGCGGCGAGACGAACGACATTGCCGGACTCCGCCCGAGCCTGCTCCTCGCCGTCGCGCACGAAAAGGCCAAGGACGCCGACAAGGAAATCCTCGCCTCGGTCTGGCGTCGTCAACTCCCCGCCGGCGTCACCGTCGAGCAGATTGAATCCCTCTACACCAAGGTCGAGGCCGACGCCCGCGCCCGCACTCTTCTGGAAACCTACAAGGAAGAAGGCATCCGCTGCCTGCGCGACCTGGAGAATCCGAATCTCAAGGGACTCCTCCGCCGCGTCATTGGGAAGATCTTCAACGACGTGGAAATCAAAGGCTGGTGCAAGGAGCAGGAGCAGAAGAACGTCGAGCAACAGCTCTCGGGGATCGTCTGAGGGCCGCAGCAAAGGCGCGCATGACCACCCGGTCGCTGCTGGTTGCGTGCCTTTGGGTCTGCTTAAGCAGTTCCATCCTCCAAGGAGCAGTGGTCGCCGATAATTCTCGTGGACGCGAACTGGCCCGTCAGTATTGCGCCTCCTGTCATCTCCTTCCTTACCCGGCTTCACTGACCAAACTTGCATGGGTTCATCAGATTCAGCCCGCGATGGCGAAGTGGTTCGGGCTGGAGCCGTTCGACTTCGATGGCGACGCCGATGGACGTCTGCTCCGCGAGGCCGGCCTGTTCCCGCCGACGCCGCTGGTGCCGGAGCAGGATTGGTTCGCGATCTGGGATTACTACCGCGACGCCGCGCCGCGCCAGCCTCTGCCTCAACCGCCGCACACGCCGCCTGCTCCCGCGCTAAAGCAATTCCGCGCGCACAAGATTTCCCTCGGCCAGGGCGCGCCGATGACCTCGCTGGTGAAGATTGTTCCGGCGCAGAAGCGGCTTTACGCAGGCGATGCGTTTGCGGGGATTCTCTTCGCGCTCGAAGCACCTGGCGAAATCAAACTGCGCTGGCGCATCGGCTCGCCGCCGGTGGACCTCGTTGCTTCCGCAGAACAACTGACCGTCACGGTCATCGGAAAGCTTTTTCCGTCGGACGCATTGGAAGGAAGCGTGCAACTCATCACGCCCGGCGATGCAACGCCGCGCGTCGCGCTGGAAAAATTGCGGCGTCCCACGCGAACAATTCCCGCCGACTTGAATGGCGACGGGCGCGAGGACTACGTCGTTTGCGCCTACGGCAACAAGTTGGGGAACTGTTCGTGGTTCGAGCGCCGCGTTGACGGAACATTTGATGAGCACCTTCTCGTGGATCGTCCCGGCGCGCTCACAGCGGAGGTGCGCGACTTCAATGGTGACGGGCGTCCCGACGTGCTTGTGCTCATGGCGCAGGCGCGCGAAGCGGTGCTGCTTTTCCTCAATCAAGGACGCGGTCGTTTCGAGCCGGTGACCATCCTCGAACAACCGCCGACCTGGGGTTACGCCGGCATGGAAATCGCCGACATGGATGGTGATGGTCGCCCTGACCTCATCACCGCCAATGGCGACAACGGAGACTTCGGTCTGCCGTTGAAGGCGTATCACGGCATCCGCATTTACCGAAACGACGGCACGAATCATTTCGCCGAGAGGTTCTTCCATCCCATGCACGGCGCTTACAAGGCCGTCGCGCGCGACTTCGACGGCGACGGGGATCTCGACATTGCGGCCATTGCGTTCTTCCCCGATTTCAATTCCACCACGCCCGCGAACTTTGTTTATCTCGAAAACCTCGGCGGGTGGAAGTTTGCGCCTGCGACCTTTCCCGAGAGCGGCGACGGTCGCTGGATGGTGATGGACGCGGGCGATTGGGATGGCGACGGGGACGACGACATTGTGCTCGGCTCGTTTTTGCGCGGACCTACGACGATGCCGGTGCCGCCGCAGACGCAGGAGCGATGGCGTCGCGCCGGCACGAGCCTGCTGTGGCTGGAGAATCTTGGGAAACGGCGCCCCGCCAAGTCTCCGTGACCTTGCCGCCGCCGCAACGTTCGTCGCGCGGCAATTTCGCCTTTGGACATTTACATCTTCCCGCTAACCTTGTTGGCCATGAATTGCGCCATCATTGTCGCCGCCGGCCGGGGCACCCGCATGGGTCCGAACATTGACAAGCTTTTCCTCGAAGTCGCGGGCCGACCGGTCGTCGTTCACACCTGGCTGCGTTTCGACGCCGCGCTGGACATCGACGAGATCGTGCTCGTCGTCCGCGACGGGATGCAGGCGGCCTTCAAGGAACTCGCCGGCAAGGTGAAGTTGAAGAAGCCCTTTCGCTTCGCCATCGGCGGGGCCGAGCGGCAGGACTCGGTTTGGAACGGACTGCAAGCCATCGCGCCGCAATTTGAGGTCGTCGCCATCCAGGACGGGGCGCGCCCCTGCACTGCGCAGGAGGTCATCGCCGCCACCATCGCCGCGGCACGCGAATCCGGCGCCGCGGTCGCCGCCCAGCGCGTCACCGACACGATCAAGCAATCCGACGACGGGCGGACCATTGCGCGACACCTGGATCGCTCGCGGCTCTGGGCCGTGCAAACGCCGCAGACTTTTCGCGTGGAGATCCTCCGCCGGGCGCTGGCCGCAGTGCGGGAGCGCGGGTTGTCCGTCACCGACGACACCGCCGCCTGCGAAGCCATCGGCCAGTCCGTGCGCCTGATCGAGAGCGCCGCGCCCAATCCCAAGGTCACGGTTCCTGCCGACCTACCGGTCATTGAGCTTCTGCTCCGGTAGAAACTATGAACTGGCCGTGGAAAACCTACCAAGCAGTAGGTTCTTTCGGCCATGTGACGAACATTTGACGACGCCCGGTAATTTCTGCAAGCTGCGGCCACATCACATGCGATTCACGACTCTTTCCTGCCTCTGCCTTGTTTGCGCAGCGTCCGGCGTCAGCGGGCAATCCATCCTCAACACCAATCGCGTCGTCAAGTCGCTGACGGAGAGCGAGTGCATTCGCCTAGCCCTTGAACACAACCTGCGCATCCAGATCAGGCGCATTGACCCGAACATCGACCGCTACACGCTGGCCGCGTCCTATGGCGTGTATGACCCTGTGTTCACCGCGGAGTACAACAAGTCTTCCAGAACCACCGAAGGCCGATTCGACCCGGTCTCCGGCGTCAATTCCTCCGCGAGCACTTCTGACGTGGACGCCCTCGCCGCTGGATTTGCGGGCTACCTGCCCTCGGGCCTCACCTACAACATGAGCGGCGAAATTGCGCACAGCCGTGGTGAGCAAGGCGGTGGCCCCTTCGATAACTACATCTCCGGCGTCGGCATCTCCCTGAACCAACCACTGTTGAAGAATTTCTGGATCGACCAGCGCCGCCTCAACATCAAAATCGCCAAACAGAACATCAAGGTCAGCCAGTACAACCTCGATACCGAGATCCGCACCGTCGTGCTGGAAGTGCAGAAAGCCTACTACGAGGTGGCGCGTGCCCTTGAGGAGATCAAGGTTCAGGAAAAGGCTCTGGAATTGGCCAACGCGCTGCTGTCCCAGAACAAAGAGAAAGTTCGCGTCGGCACCATGGCCCCGCTCGAGGAGAAACTGGCTGAAGCAACCGCTGCGACCACCATGGCCAGTCTCATTGGCGCACAACGCGACCTGGTCACTCGGGAAAACGAACTCAAGTCGCTGATGACGGACAATTACGAAGCCTGGCTCAACAACTCCATCGAGCCGGTGGACAAACTCGTGGCGGTGCCGGAAAGCAATACCCTGCTTCAGAGCATGACTGATGCGATCACCAAGCGCCCGGATTATCAGGCTGCGGTCGTGACCACGGAGTCGCAGGGCATCCGTGTCAAGTATTCCTACAACCAGCTGTTCCCTGAACTGAATCTTCTTGGAGGTTATGGCTACAGCGGTATCGACAGTTCAAGCGATGCGACCGCCAATCCCGCCCCGCCTCCGGCGTTCTTCCCTGCTCAAAGGGCCTCTGCCAGCGGCGCATTTGGTGATATCGCCGACCGGAATAATCCCCGGTGGAACTTCGGCGCACTGCTTCGAGTTCCGCTCAGCAGGAAAGCTGAGAGGAACAATTACCAGTCCGCCAAGCAAACGTTGAAGCAGGTTGAGTTGGAGATGAAGCAACTCCATCAAACCATCCTGAAGGACGTGGACAACAGCCTCACGAGTGTGATTGCCGCCTACGAAAGTGTCGGTGCCACCCGCCAGGCTCGTATTTACGCCGAGTCCGCCCTGGATGCGGAGCAGAAGAAACTGGAGAACGGCAAGAGCACCAATTTTGATGTTCTGAGTTTGCAGGAAAAGCTGACCAAAGCCCGCTCGGATGAGATTAAAGCCCTGGCGGATTACAACAAGGCCCTCGCTGATCTCCACTACCAGGACGGCACCAGCCTTGAGCGCAAGCAAATCAGCCTGCAATTCAAGTGAGCTTGTAACAGAAAGCCGGGCTTGCCCGGGACATGGCTCCCAATGAAAACAGGGCGGCGAATTTCGCCGCCCTGTTGCTTTTCATGGGCGAAATGTTTGTCCCGCCTCCCGCTTACTGCGCGGGTAGGGCGATCCGGTAGAAGCGGTTGGTGGTCCAGTTCGGATCCTTGATGGCCTCGACGCGATTGGTGGCGCGGGCGATGAGGTCGGCCAGCTTGTTCCACGAGCCGGGGAGCACGTCGCTGTATTGCACGGTGTAGGTGCGGTTGGAGACGGCGGCCAAGGTGAGGTTCGCCATGTTGTTCGTGGCCGTGAGGCTTACGCGCAGGTAGCTGTTCGTGTCGTTCGGGTTGGTCCCAGTCTGGTACTCGACCAGGTTGCTCACGCCATCGCCATCGAGATCGAGGAGCGCATCATCGGGGTTGTTGGGATTCAGCCCCAGAGCCGTTTCCACAGTGTCGGCGATGCCGTCGCGATCCGTGTCGAGCAAGGTCGTCATGGTAAAGGTGGCGCTTTGGGCCACTTGGAACGTGGGCACGGCGCGATTGGTGACAATGACGCGGAAGGTGGCGTTGATGGCGTTCGTTGCGATGTAGGCCGAAGGAATCACGAAGAAGTTCGTCCTGGAGTTGGAAACGGGCGTGGCGATGGCGAGCGCGTTGCTGCGCCACTGGTAGCCGAAGGGCGGCGGCCATCCGTTGCTCAGGACCACGCTGACCGGCACGGGTTGAGCCGCGGGGACGATGAGCGGGTTGGGAGGGCCGACAGAGACAAGCGGGCGCACCAGCGGATAGAGGGTGGCGGACGCGCTGGAGAGCGAGCCATTCCCGTCGGTGACCTGACAGGAGTAGGCGCCGAAGTTGTCCATGACCACGTTGCTCACGAGCAGCGTGGAGGAATTGATGCCGAAGATATTTGTCGAGGTGATGTTCGTTCCGTTCATGCGCCACAGGTAGGTGATGGGCGGATTGGCGCTGGCGACACTCACCGTGAAGGTGGCGTTCGTCACAGGCGCGACATCGGTATTGTTGTCCGGCCGGATGCGCACATCCACATCCACGGGCTGCAGCGTGATGATGGCGGGGATGAGGACGTTGAGCACGGCATTGGAACTCTGCACGTTGCCCACGCCGTTGTAGACGATGACGCTGTAGGCCCCCGACTGGGAGAAGGCGAGGCTGCTCAAGGACAGGATGGAGTTGGTCGCATCCTGGATGGTCGCGCCCTTGTAGAGCCACTGATAGCGCAGCGGCGCGGTGCCGGTGGCGCTGACGCTGAACATGACGCTTTGCCCCCCGAGCGCACTCTGGCTGGCAGGCTGGCTGGTGAGGCCGGGCGCGCTGCCCGTGGTTTGGTTCGTGCCCGCGGAGGCTGAGGCTGCGACCCAATTGATCGGGTCATTGCCGTAGGCGGCCACATTGACGCGCTGGAGCGAAGCACCGGCGCCGTCGGCGGCGGCAGACCAGCCGTCGCTGTCCTTGTATTCGACCCTGTCGACCAGGATGTAGGGAACTTCGCCGGCATCAGGGCTGTCCGGCCGTTCCAACTTGAGGTCGTCGGAATCGTTGTTGAGCTTGCCCTGATAGGGACCGAGGACTGTGACGGAGGGCGGCACGGCGTAGCGCGCTTTGAAAGCAGCCAGCGCCGGAGCGTTCGTCGGCTGGAAGTTGACGAGCAACATTGATTCACCCGCCGCAACGGTGAGATTGGTGGGGAATCCGAAATCCACCCCGCCCCGCACGCGCCAGGTGTTGGTGGGCGACGTGGCGTCGAACAAAGGTACGGGCGAGCCGGTGATGTTGCGCAATTCGATGAACTCATTGGTGGAGTCATCCACGCCGCCCGGCAAATCCACCGGGTGATAGTGGATTTCCGAGAAGACAATCGGTCCGACAGCGGGCGCGACGTTCGCGGCATTGAGACTGTTCGCCGATTGCGCGACGAAGTGGACCTTGCCCTGACTGTTGGTGTAGCGGCCAAAGCTGACGCCGGAAGCGGCGGCACCATAGCTCTCGCCGGTGACGTAGCCGGTGAGATTCGTGTTCGTGTCGCCGGAGAAGACCCACGCTTCGTCGCCTTTGCCGCTCAAGGCGAAGGCGATCAGGGCCGGTGGAGCGTTGCTGAACTGGGTCTCATCGATCACGAGATAGCCGCCAGCGGGGATGAGGGTGCCGTTGTTGAACCGGTATTTCTTTGGCGTGCGGAAATCGTCGGTGAGGAACCAGCCGCCGATGTTGACGTCATTGGTGGAGGCGTTGAACAGCTCGACCTGATCACGCAACGGGGCGTCGGTGTGGCTGAGGAGTTCGTTCACGAGAATCATGCCGAACTCGGGCGTGGGCGGATCAACCACCCCAGGCCCGCCGCCGGGCACTCCGCTGGGGCGCCAGTTGGTCCTGCTGTCCCAGAGATCCGGCTCGGCGCTTTCATTGGCCGTCACCAGCGAGAAGCCGAAGCCGTCCGTGATGGGATACCAGGAATTGTTGTAGGAGAAGTCGAGGATCTCCTCGTTGAAATTATCCACGAGCTGGATGCGTTCGCCCGCATTGTCGAGCGTGTTGGTGAACTGGCCGGCCACCGGCAGTCCGCCACCGTATCGCGTGGCGAAGGCCGCGGCGTTGCGCACGACGAGCGCGCGCGCGCCCGGCAGGAGGCTGGTGATGGCGCTGCCGGCAAAGTTGAACTCGACGCCGTTGATGATGCGGACGCCGTTCAGGTTGAGCGTGACGGAGCCGGAGATGTTCCTGAGTTCGAGGTACTCAAATTCCTGCGCGTCGTTCGTGTTTCCCGCCAGCGGCGCAGGGTTGTACATGATCTCAGTGATGCGCAGGTGTTGCTGCGCCAGGCTGGGATTCCCCGCATAGGAGTTCGACGAGACCTGCCGCCCGAACGTGTCGGTGATGGTGAGCGACTCGCCGCGGGCGGAAAGCTGGCTCTGATACGGCCCCTGCACGAAATGGCCCTGGCCGCCGCGCGGAGTCAAGGCGCGGGCGCGGAAGGCGTTCACATCGGGAGAGACGTAGAGCACGGAATTTCCGGGGAGGACCGTGCCGGGCTTGAAGGTGAAACGGACCCCGCCCTCAAGCTTCCAGTTCGAGATGTCCACGGCAAAGGGCTGCGGGTTGGTGACGCAGATGTATTCCTCGAGCTGGTTGCTGCTGGAGGGATTGAACTCCACCCCGGCAATGCTGACCGAGGACGCCGCCGGCTGGGAGATGGGAATGCCGGCGTTGCTGGTCTTCGTGATGCCCACCGGGAAGGCCGCCGTCGCGCTGGTGACGGCGTGCTTGACGTAGAAGTGCGTCCGGCGGCGGTTAATGAATTCGTTGAGCAGGCCATTCACGGCGTTGGTGAACTCGAGGGCAGCGGGGTTCGGCGGAGTGGGGAAACTGTTCTGCCCGCCCTGACCGGGCCAGCTCCAGAAGGTGCGGTCGCGCAAGGCTTCCTCGGCCAGTTGGTCGCGCCATTGGAGAATCATCGGTTCGAGCACCAGTTCGTTCGTCGGGGTGCCGGGCGGCTTGATGTAGGTGTCCATGAGCGTGCGCAGGCGGCGAAGGAACATTTCGCGCGTCTGCGGCACAGAGAAGAACGAGTCGTACATCCGGTTGTAGGCACCGCCAGGGCCGCTCAAAGCCAGGGTCTGGGACGATCCGTAGAGAGGATGGGCCTTGTGATTGTCGTTGGTGGATTGGATGCCGTTGAAGAGGTCAGGGCTGCCTTCCGCAAAGATCGCGCCCCACGACAGGTTCAGGTCGAACGGGATGATGCTCCACTCCTTGTTGCCAAAGGTGTCGCGGTACAGCGTCATGTTCGCCCAGACGTCGTCGTTCTCATGAATCCAGCGGGCGACTGTCATGTAGTTGATGGCCTCGGGGACGTTGACCTGATCGAAGATGTTCGTCCGGCGGGTTGCCAGCGGCTGGGCTTCCCCGATGGCGGTGGAAAACGCCGTGTAGTCGGTGTAATCGACGACGAGTTCACGCGGATTGAGTTTCTCGAACCCGCCGGTGCTGGCTCGCCCAGGCGTGACCTGTCCAGCCGCCTTGTAGTAGGCGCCGTTTTGATCGTAACCCAGATGTCCGGCCAGATCGTCGCCGTTGACCTCGTTGTGATTGGCCAGTTGGTAGAAGTTGCCGTTCAACTGCAGGCGCACCGGATAGTAGAACGGGGCAGGCGCGCCCATCTGGTTGCAGAGCCAGAAGCTCAGGCGTTGCCGGATGTAGCTGGGGTCTGGATACTCGGCCACGAAGGAAGTCTTGCGCACACGATTGCTGGCGCCGGGATGGCGAAGGCGGTGCTCGTTGTTGAATTCGACGCGATGCGATTTCTTCTGGTAGCCCGCCGTGCTGTTGCCGCGTAGCGCCATGAAAATGTTATCGTAAAACTCGCCGTCGTAGAAGAAGGAGACACGCCCGCCCGCTTCGGAATCCGCGCCGGTCTGAGTCGTCGTCGGTCCCGGTCCCACGACGCCCGTGTTGCCGAACAGGTGCATGATCGGCAGCTTGCTGGTCAAGTTCGTGGGATTGACGATCGTGCCCAGGTATTCGGCCGAGCCGGCGGTGTCGAAGTAGAGCGGCCAGCGCGAACTGTTGCCCTGGCTGTCCGAGGCGCGAATGAGGTAGCGGATCATCTGGCCGTTGGTCGAAGCCGAGGCCGGGATGGTTGCGCCGAATACGAAGTCGCCCGCCGCACCGTCGCCATGTATGCCGTCATCGAACATCGGCACCGCCACCTCCGCAGCAAACATGATGCGGTAGCGAAGGGTGACGTTGGTCACGAAGGCATTCGCAAACGACTGCTCCACCCGCGCGGTCACCGTCACGTCCTGATTATCCAGCGGCACGTTGGGTGAGTGCCCGACCTCGGTGATGACTGGACCGAGCACGGTCACGCCGCCGGAATTGTCCGCGCCAGATGTCGGCGCAGTGAAGTACATCGCATTCGTGCTCTCGGCGACGACCGAGGTCGCCACGAATTCACCCAGGATGAGGAAGTCGTTGTTGTTCGCGGCGAGGTTCAAGCCTTGGATGGCGAGGATGTTCGTTCCCGAAACCACCACATTGGTGTCCACGACGAAGCGGAATTCCTCGACGACTCCGGCTGAGTGAGTGGTCGTCGCGGCAGAGTTGAAGGCCAGCGAGCCGGGCGCGTTGGCGGACGCGACTGGGATGCCATTGATGAACGCGGCAAAGCCGTCGTTGTAACGCAGTCGCAGGCTGAAGAGGGAGAAGTTCGCTGCATTGGAGATGACGAATGGGACGCGGATATACGCCGAGGCATTGAGGTTCGACATGGCCGACCGGACGTCGGTGCGGATAAAGCCGCCGAGCGACGGGCCGTAGCCCACGCCGTTGGTGGCGGGCGTCCACGCGGTGTCATCGAAACTGGGCAAGGTCCAGTTGGTGCCGTCATTGTTGTTCAGCGGAATGCGCACCCGGGCCATGGCCGAGGTGGCAATGAGCGTCACGTTGGACGTCACCAGGCCGAAGCCGAAGGAGACATTGGGCACCTGCGCCGGGAAAACCGGGGAGAACTCCGTGGCGATGGTCGTGCCGTCGGGCATGACCAGGGCGAGGTATTCCCCGCTCACGTTGATCTGGAAGTCAGTGTGCAGGGGTTTGCCCGGAATGCGCCGGTTCTTCCCTGATGCGTAGATGATCATGTACGCCCCGGCGTTGATGTTGGTGGCGGGAAAGCGCCACTTGGTCAGGCTGCCGGGGTTGTCGGTCAGCGACCAGTTGTTCAGATTCACTGCGACGGTGCTGGTGTTGCGGATTTCGATCCAGTCGGGATTCGTCCCATCTTCATCGACCAGCCCACGGGTGTTGCTGGCCATGAATTCAGAGATGACCACCGGGCTTGCGGCGTTGGCGTTCGTGGTGAGGAAGGCGGTCAAAAGACACGCCACAAGGGCAGAGTACAGCGGTTTCATGCAATGAGGGTTCTGTGAATGGAGAGTTACATATCAGAAACGTTTGCCTTTGGGAATACTACAATCTACTCAGGTTGACCTCCCGGGCTCCTGTTGAACGGCCGCGGCTCCATGTGGGGGTGTAGTTTTACGGGTGTGCGCCCGCGCTTGCGGGGTTGTCAGCCGCGCGCCTTTGGCCCAGCATCCTGCGAAACAGACCGTGGTCTGATCAACAAACATCTGAACCCGACGCCATGAACCAACTCGACCAACTCAAGCAAGTCACCAAGGTCGTCGCCGACACGGGCGACTTCGCCACGCTCAAGCAATACGCCCCGCTCGACGCGACCACCAATCCCTCGCTCATCCTCAAGGCCGCCTTGATGCCCGAATACAAGCATCTCGTCGAAAAGGCCATTGCCGACAACCGCAACGCCAGCGTCCCCCGTTCCGCGCTTGCCAGCCACATCGTCGATCATCTCCTCGTCCTATTCGGCATCGAGATTCTGAAAATTGTCCCCGGCCGCGTCTCGACTGAGACGGATGCCAACCTGTCCTTCGATGCCGACGCGCTCGTCGCGAAGGGTCGCAAGTTCATCACCCTTTACGAGAAGGCCGGCATTGCGCGCGAACGCATCCTTGTGAAAATCGCCACGACCTGGGAAGGCACGCGCGCCGCCGAGGTGCTGCAAAAGGAGAAAACGAACTGCAATCTCACCCTGCTGTTCTCGCTCGCCCAGGCCGTCGCCTGCGCCCAGGCCGGCGCGACGCTCATCTCGCCCTTTGTCGGGCGCATCCTCGACTGGCACAAGAAGAGCACCGGCAAGGATTACGCCGCCACGGAAGATCCCGGTGTGCTCTCGGTGAAAGCGATTTACTCCTACTACAAGAAATTCGGCCACGCGACCGAGGTGATGGGCGCGAGCTTCCGCAACCTCGGCGAAATCCAGGAACTGGCCGGCTGCGACCTGCTCACCATCAGCCCCGCCTTGCTGGGCGAACTGCAGAAGAACACCAATCCCCTCCCGCGCAAGCTCAGCCCCGAACTCGCCGCCGCGAGCGACATCGCCAAGCTCGATCTCGACGAGAAGAAATTCCGCTGGCTCTTCAATGAGGACGCGATGGCCACGGAGAAAACCTCCGAGGGTATCCGCATGTTTCACGCCGACGCGATGAAGTTGGAGAAGTTCATCGCGGAGAAGCTGGGGGCGTAAAACGTAACGGACACGGCGAAGCCGTCTCGCCGCGTCCTGTCCCCATTACGTTTCACGATTCACGTTAGCGATTGAATCGCCTCTCCGCGTCCCCTAGGCTCACGCGCATGAAACCCCTTCGGATTCTTCTCATCGCGTGCGCACTTTCCATCGTCACCCCCCACGCCGCGGAGTCCTACCGCATCGCGGTCATCCCCAAGGGAACGACGCACGAGTTCTGGAAATCGGTCAACGCCGGCGCCTTCAAGGCCCGCGATGAACTCGCCGCGCAAGGCATCAAGGTCGAAGTCATCTGGAAAGGCCCGCTCAAGGAGGACGACCGCGACCAGCAGATTCAGACCGTCGAGAACTTCGTCACGCGCAAAGTCAGCGGCATCTGCCTTGCGCCGCTGGATTCGCAGGCGCTGGTGCGGCCCGTGACCAGCGCCATCCGCGCGAAGGTGCCGGTGTTGATCTTCGATTCCGGTCTCAAGTCGGACAATTACGTCAGCTACGTCTCCACGGACAACTACAAGGGCGGCGTGCTCGCGGCGGGACATCTCGGGAAAATCATGGGCGGCAAGGGCAACGTCATCCTGCTGCGCTACGCCGTCGGTTCCGCCAGCACCGAGGAGCGCGAGGCGGGTTTCCTCGACACGCTGAAGAAGGATTTCCCCGCCATCAAACTCATCTCCTCCGATCAATACGCCGGACCGACGCGCGAGACGGGCTACCAGGCTTCGCAGAATCTGCTGAACCGCTTCGCGCGCGACGTGCAGGGGATCTTCTGCCCGAACGAGAACTCCACCGTCGGCATGACCAAGGCGCTGCGCGACCGCGGCCTCGCCGGCGGCAAGGTCAAGATGATGGGCTTTGACGCCGGTTCGCAATCCGTCACCGACCTCAAGTCCGGCGACGTGCAGGGTCTCGTGGTGCAAAGCCCCATCTTCATGGGCTACAAGAGCGTCATGACGATGGTCGAGCATCTCCAGGGAAAGAAGGTCGAGAAGCGCATCGACACCGGCGTGGCGCTGGTGACGCCGGAGAACATGGATGAGCCGGCGAACAAGGATCTGCTCAACCCGCCCTTCGAGAAATACCTGAAATGACCAAGGGACGAATCCTGCTCAGCCAGTTCGGCCCTTTCTTCGGACTCTTCCTCGTGGTGGCGCTCTTCGCCACGTCGCTCGCCGTGAAGGATATCGCGGACCACCGCTCCGCAGACTCTTCGACCTGGAGCCAGGCCGCGCGCGCCAGCCACTACGACGGACTCAAAGCCTTCCTCGGCGTCACCAACGTCAAGACCGTGCTGCTGCAAAGCGTCATTGTCGCCATCGGCGCGCTGGGCATGACGATGGTGATTGTCAGTGGAGGAATTGATCTCAGCGCCGGTTCAGCGGTCGCGCTGACCAGCGTGCTGGCCGCGACCTTTCTGGTGAAAGGATGGCCGCCTGCCGCCGCGTTTGCCTTCACGCTCCTGGCCGGAGGACTGATTGGTTTGATCAACGGCACACTCATCGCGTCGCTGCGCATGATGCCTTTCATCGTGACGCTCGGCATGATGGGCGTGTGCCGCGGCCTGGCCAAATGGGTCGCTGGCAACCAGACAGTCAACACTCCGGAGGGTTCCAAGATCAGCGACCTGATGATGACGGACGACCTCGACCACCTGTTTCCGCTGCCGCCGGGCGTATGGCTGACGCTGGGCCTCGGCGTCTTGCTGGCGCTGTTGATGCGGCAGACGGTCTTCGGCCGCTACGTCTTCGCCATCGGATCAAACGAGGAGGCTTCGCGCCTCAGCGGCATTCGCGTGCCCTTGCAAAAGGTGATCATCTACGCGCTGGCGGGAATGTTCTTCGCCTGCTCCGGCTTGATGCAGATGGCGAGGCTGGCGCAGGGCGATCCCTCGGGGGCGGTCGGGCTGGAATTGGACATCATCGCCGCCGTGGTCATCGGCGGCGCAAGCCTGAGCGGCGGCACCGGCAGCGTGCTTGGCTCGCTCATCGGCGCGCTGGTCATTCAAACCCTGCGCAACGGATCGAGCCTGATGAACTGGCCGACCTTCACTCAGGAGATCATCATTGGAGCGGTGATTATCCTGGCGGTCGGCCTGGATCGCTGGCGTCAGGCGCGGGCGGCTCGTTAAAGCGCTCCAGCCTTCTGCAAGTCCCGGAGGAAGGTGAGCGTCATCTGCCCCACGATATCATCGACGGCACTCATGGCGCGCATCCGCTTCGCGCCTTCCGGCCGCGGCCCTTTGGGCGTGGCGACGTGGATGGCGTGGTTGTAAACCTTCTTCACGGGCACCTTGCCGGCCGGGGTGTAGGTCCCGCTCAGTGTGTAAACGACACCGCCGGCCGTTCCCGGAAGATTCATGGACACGCCTTGCGGCGCCGGTTGGTTGGACGGCTCGCCCGGTCCCGGCAGCGGCGCCTCGGTGATGACGAGTTGCAGGCGCGGCATGTTGTCGGAGCCGACCTTGGCGATGGAGGAGAACAGGCCGGAGAACGTGACGACATCAAGCACGGCGGGCGCGAGCTTCCTGGTGGCCTCGGGGAACGGGCCGGTCTCGTTGTAGACATCGAAGATCAACTGGACCGGCTTGGGCGATTTCACCATGGGCAAATCTTCAAAGCTGACGCGCGCTGGCTTGGGATCGACGTAGTAGTTACGGCTGAGGCAGCCGGTGAGCAATCCGGCGGAAAGGACGGCCAGCGCCAGCGCGGGCAGGAAGCGGATGGCGGTGACGAGACGCAGTGAAACGATTCGATTTGTATTCATGTTCATCAAACAGACTGGAAGCGGACTCACCACGAGCGCGCCGACGGGATGAGGCTCTAACCGGCGCGTCGGAGGCAAGTCAAGCGCGGCGTCTTGGACGTTGGGCAGGAGTCAGGCTTTCACATTGATTTGCGGACGTCTTGAGTGCATCGTTTATCACAGTTCAACTGCATTGCACTTTTCCTAAAAGCCCATGTCAAAGCCCCAGGCCACCGACCCGGTGAATGCTCCCTTGGCTAACCTTGAGGAGTGGGAGGATTTCCTGAAGACGCGCTACCCGGAACCCGCCGGGACGTCGGCGAAGCCGTTCGACGCCACTGACCCGGACAAGAAAACCGAGCAGTTTCGCAACTACGAAGCGAACGCGCGCCCGTCGGTCCGCGAATTTTACCGGCTCAATCATCTCCATCAGACCCACGATTTCGTGCTGGCGAAGAAGAAGGACTTTCTCTCCCTCAACCGCCGCACCATGGGCATTTGGGAAGCGATGGAATATCTGAACACCATGGTCGATGACAGCGATCCGGACACGGACCTGTCGCAACTGGAGCACCTGTTGCAGACCGCCGAGCAGATTCGGAAGGACGGGCATCCGCGCTGGTTCATCCTCACGGGACTCATTCACGATCTGGGAAAAATCCTCTGCCTGTGGGGCGAACCGCAGTGGGCGGTGGTGGGTGATACGTTTCCGGTCGGCTGCGCGTATTCAGACACGATTGTCTTCCACAAGTTTTTTGAAGCCAACCCGGACAGCCGGGAGGAACGTTTCCAAAATCGCCTCGGCATTTACGAGGAAGGCTGTGGACTGGACAAAGTCCATCTCTCGTGGGGCCACGACGAATATATTCACCACGTCGTGAGGGATTACCTGCCTGCGGAAGCGCTCTACATGCTGCGGTATCACTCCTTCTACCCCGGCCATCGGGAAGACGCCTACGCTTACCTGATGAACGAGCAGGACAGGAAGATGTTCGATGTGGTGAGGGCGTTCAATCCCTACGACCTCTACACCAAGAACCACGAGAAGCCGGACGTGATGAGGTTGCGACCGTTCTACGAAGACTTGATCACGGAGTATTTTCCGAAGGAACTGAAGTGGTAACGAGCCGTCGGGGCGTGGCTACTCAGTAAGGCCAGGAATCGGCGGCAACGGAGGAAAAGGCCGGCCGGTTTTTTTGTGCTCAAGCTCCTGCACGCGCATATTGAGGTATTGCACGGCGGGATCAACCGGCTGCCCTTCTTGAGCCTGCGCCCGAACGGTGCGCGAAGGAATGCCCCGCAAACCGTCGGTGGCTCCGAAAGTGGCCGCAGGTTGACTAGGCACAGGCTGACCAACTCCGGGAGCACCAAAACCATACGAGCCCTGTCCGCCGCCGCCCAAGCCGCTGACCGGTGTCACGCTGGCGCCAAACGTCGATGCTCCAGAGTTTCCGCCTGCACCCACCGCTCCACCCGCTCCATAGGTCATCGCTCCACCGCGACCAGCGTTGTTGGGTGTGAAGGCTTGCGGCTGCGGTGGCTGAAAAGCCGGGTTGATGCCCGGAGGCGGGGCAAATCCACCAGGGACAGGTGCAGCCGGCGCTCCGCCAGTCTTCGCCACTTTCAAGCTGAGGTTGGTGAGGATGTTCCCGTTCTTGATCACCACTTCATTCTTTTCGACGTTGATCGAAACGATCTCGACTGACTCGACTCGCTCGCCCACGGAAAGAATGGGCTTAAGCATCGGCTTGCCCGGACCCGGCATAATCTCCAAGAGCGCCCGATTCTTTTGAAAGAGACTGGTGATTCCCGTCAGTTCGACCGTGGCGGGCGGAGCGGATGGCGGCGGGGGAGGTTCAGCGGAAGGAGGCGGCGGAGGCGGGCGCAGCCCGAATGGATTGCGGTCCACGATGCTCTCGTAGGGATTGGACTTCACGTCGGCCCAAGCATTGGCGGTGGTTGCAACCGTCACGACCAGCAAGCCGACCCGGATGGAGAACTCGTTTTTCCAGTTCATGATAAAAATATAGTCGATGATTCAGAGCGACACCATCCGAAACTTCGGCGGATTCGGCCCGACCTTGAGAATTTGCTTTGAGGAAATTCCAGGCGGCATCGGCTTGACCCCATTCCAAACACCGATTTGGACCTCCAGTTTCGCACAAAAAACGCCGCCGGGCCTTTCGACCCGGCGGCGTCTGGAAACTTTTGGCGTGGCGAAACTCAGTAGGCCGCCTGCACACCCTTGATCGAGCGCTTGGGCATCCACGGCATCAACCCGCGGAGCCGCTCGCCCGTCTTCTCGATGGCGTGCTGCTCGTCCTTCTTGAGCAAGGCGTTGTATTTCTTGTAGCCGCCCTCGTATTCCTTCACCCATTCCTTGGCGAACTTGCCCGACTGGATGTCCTTCAGCGCGGCCTTCATCCGCTTTTTCACGTTGGCGTCCACGATCTTGGGGCCGACGGAGACATCGCCCCACTTGGCGGTCTCGCTGATGGAGAAGCGCATTCCGGCGATGCCCTTTTCGTTCATCAAGTCCACGATCAGCTTCAGCTCATGCAGGCACTCGAAGTAAGCCATCTCGGGGGAATAGCCCGCCTCGACCAGCACTTCGAAGCCCGCCTTCACCAGCGCCGTGCAACCGCCGCACAGCACGGTTTGCTCGCCGAACAAATCAGTCTCGGTCTCTTCCTTGAAGTTCGTCTCGAGGACGCCGGCGCGCGTGCCGCCGATGCCCTTGGCCCAGGCGAGCGCAATCTTCTTCGCGGGTGTGCCGCCTTGATGGACCGCGATGAGGCTCGGGACACCCTTGCCTTCGGTGTACTGGCGGCGAACGATGTGGCCGGGCCCTTTCGGCGCAACCATGATCACGTTCACGTTCTTCGGCGGAACCACCGTCTTGAAGTGAATCGCGAAGCCGTGGCTGAACAACAGAGTCTTGCCCTTGGTCAGATTCGGCTTGATGTCCTTCTCATACACCGCGGCCTGCTTGGTGTCCGGCAGAGCGACCATGATGACGTCGGCGCGGCGCACGGCTTCGGCGGTGGGATAAACTTCGAAACCCTTCTGCTCGGCGACCGCGATGGACTTGCTGCCTTCGTAAAGGCCGATGATGACGTTGAGTCCGCTGTCCTTGAGGTTGAGCGCGTGGGCATGGCCCTGCGAGCCGAAGCCAAGCACGGCCAGCGTCTTGTTCTTCAGCACGTTCAGGTCAGCGTCTTTGTCGTTGTAAACTTTGGCGGGCATAGTTCGTTGAGTTGAGATGTGTTGGTGTTGAGAGATGAGAAAAAGTGATTAGTTGCGCAGCAGGGCGACCTTGCCGGTGCGGGTGAGCCCGGCCACGCCGAAGGTGCCCATCAGGCTGAGGAACTTCTCGACCTTGCTTTCGTTGCCGCTGATTTCGATGGTCAGGCTCTTGGGCTGCACATCGACGATCTTGGCGCGGAAGATGTCGGTGATTTGCATGACCTCGGCGCGGGTCACGGAATCCACCTCGACCTTCACGAGCACCAGCTCGCGGTCCACGTATTCCGTGTCGCGGAAGTCGAGCACCTCGAGGACGTTCACCAGCTTCTTGAGCTGCTTGACGATCTGATCGATGGTCGAGTCGTCACCCCGGGTGACGATGGTCATGCGGCTGACCTTGGGATTCTGCGTGGGGCCGACGTTGAGCGTGTCGATGTTGTAACCGCGGCCGCTGAACAGCCCGGCCACGCGCGTCAGCACGCCGAACTTGTTTTCGACGAGCACTGAAATGGTGTGTTGCATACGTGTTGTTAAATCAAAAAACCCGCGTTCCATGTGGGAACCGCGGGCGACCTGGAAGCCGGAACAGCCACCGCGGTCGCGTCAGTCGAGGACGACTACGCGAACGACGGCTACAAACTGGTCCAGCAAAATCACGGGCGCGCAAAGTAACAAAGCGTGATTTTGCGGGTCAACAGGTTTTTTCCATCCAATTGCGCCCGCGGCTGGCGCGTCCGCTTTCGCGGTCCTTCGGCGTTTTCCGTTTTACGTTTGCCCCCCGCCTTCCTAAGCTGCGCGCCAATCCTGAATTGCATCACCATGGCCACTGAATCAAAGACGAACGCGGGCAAGAACATCACTTCGATGCTGAACGAACACCGGGTGTTCCCGCCTTCCAAGGAATTCTCCGCGAAATCTCACATCAAGTCCCTCGCGCATTATCGCAAGCTCTATCAGGAATCCATCAAGTCACCGGATAAGTTTTGGGGCCGCATGGCGAAGCAGGAGCTTGTTTGGATGAAGCCGTTCAAGAAGGTGCTGCAATGGAAGGAGCCGTTTGCAAAATGGTTTCTCGGCGGGCAGCTCAACGTCAGCGTCAACTGCCTCGATCGCTGGCTCGATACCTCCGTGGCCAACAAGGCCGCCCTCATCTGGGAGGGTGAACCCGCCGCTGATGGCCAACCCGGCGAGGAGCGCACTTACACTTACCGGCAGTTGCATCGCGAAGTCTGCCGTTTCGCCAATGTGCTCAAGCGAAACGGAATCAAGAAAGGGGACCGCATCATCATCTACCTGCCGATGGTGCCCGAAGCCGCCATCGCCATGCTCGCCTGCACGCGCATCGGAGCCGTGCATGGCGTGATCTTCGGCGGCTTCAGCGCGCAGAGCGTCGCGGATCGCATCGCGGATTGTCAGGCGAAGATGGTCATCACGGCGGATGGCGGCTACCGGCGCGGCGCGGTGGTGCCATTGAAAAAGAACGTGGACGAAGCGCTCACGCTCAAGGACGCCGCGGGAAAACTTCTCGCCAGCACCATCGAAAAAGTCGTCGTCCTGCGCCGCACGAAGAACGAGATTCACATCCAGGAAGGCCGCGACGTCTGGTGGCATCGCGAGTTGGAATACGTCGATGCCCATTGCCCGCCCGCGAAGATGGACAGCGAGGCGAACCTGTTCATCCTCTACACCAGCGGTTCCACGGGCAAACCCAAGGGCATCCTTCACACCACCGCCGGCTATTTGCTCGGGGTGAAGCTCAGCAGCAAATACGTCTTCGACCTGCGCGACACCGATGTCTACTGGTGTACGGCGGACATCGGCTGGGTCACCGGCCACAGCTACGTCGTCTATGGCCTGCTGGCCAATGGCGCGACGAGCGTGATGTACGAAGGCGCGCCTAATTTCCCCGAGCCGGATCGCTTCTGGCGCATCGTCGAGAAGTTTAGCGTAACCATCCTCTACACCGCGCCCACGGCCATCCGCGCCTGCATGAAGTGGGGCGATGAATGGCCGAAGAAACACGATCTTTCCTCCTTACGCTTGCTCGGCACCGTCGGCGAACCAATCAATCCCGAGGCGTGGATGTGGTACCACAAGGTCATCGGCGGCCAGCGCTGTCCTATCGTCGATACTTGGTGGCAGACGGAAACCGGCGGCATGATGATCACGCCGTTGCCCGGCGCGACGCCCACCAAGCCCGGTACCGCTACGCTGCCGTTTTTCGGCATCCTGCCCGAAGTTGTGGACGACGAGGGCAAGCCCGTCCCGCGCAACACCGGCGGCAAACTCGTCATCCGCAAACCCTGGCCTTCGATGTTGCGCGGCTTGTGGGGCGATCCCAAGCGCTACAAGGAAGTGTATTGGACCGAAGTCAAAGGAAGCTATTTCACCGGCGACGGCTGCCGGCAGGACGAGGACGGTTACTTCTGGATCGTCGGGCGCATCGACGACGTGCTGAATGTCGCGGGCCATCGCATTGGCACCGCGGAAGTGGAGAGCGCGCTCGTCAGCAATCCCAAGGTCGCCGAGGCCGCCGTCGTCGGCCGGCCTGATGCACTCAAGGGCCAGGCCCTCGTCGCGTTCGTCACGCTCAAAACCGGCGTCAAGGCCACCTCCGAAGTCCGCGAGGAACTTCGCCAGCATGTCGGCAAGGAGATTGGCCCCGTCGCCAAGCCGGATGACATTCGTTTCGCGGAGGCGTTGCCCAAGACCCGCAGCGGAAAAATCATGCGCCGCCTGCTCAAACAAGTCGCCTCCGGTGCGGAAATCAAAGGTGACACCACGACGCTGGAAGACCTCAGTGTCTTGGAGAAACTGATCAGCGGCGAGGAATAGCCGGAGCGCGGGCGGTCTCCGTCCGCGGCGACTGCGCGAGAAAGCTGAGTATCCGAAGTCAGGTGCGCTTCACTGCTGCGTGCGCGCTGCGGACGGGGGTGATTCTCGTGGCGCGAAAGGGGGTGAATCAATCCACGGCAGCCGTGAGCCAGTCCAGGTACTTGGCCGTCCCGGACTCCAGCGGGACAACGAGGAATTCCGGTGTGTCGTAGGGATGTTTTGTGAGGATGAACTTTTCCAGCGCGGCGAGGCGGCGGCGCGTGGTCTTGAGCATCATCAGCACTTCCGCGCCCTGCTCGATCGTCCCGCGCCACGAATAGTGGGATTCAATCTTGGGAACAAGATTGGCGCAGGCGACGAGCCTTGCCTTAAGCGAAGCCTTGGCGAGCGTTCGCGCCGTCTTCAAATCCGGCGCGGTGACGAGGACGAGGACATGGGAGCGCGCAGTTTTCATGCGGGTAGGGAAGGGCGTGGCGGGCGGGGTGGCAAGGGTGAAGTCAGAAGACAGAAGGCAGAAGACAGAAGGCAGAAGACAGAAGGCAGAAGACTGCTTCCACTGTTCACTGTTCACTGATTACTGATTACTGATCACTGCCCTCTGTCCTCTGCCCTCTGTCTTCTGTTTGCTCTTGTTCTTGGGCGGGTTATCTTGCCGCCGAAACCGATGACCCGCTGCTTCCTCACCGTCTTGCTTTCTCTCCTCAGTCTTACCGCATGGGCGCGGCTGGGCTACGTGGAGACGCGGGGCGGGCAGATCTTCGAGGGGCATGTGCGCTTCGAGTCGAACGCGGTGGTGGTGGTGAACGCGCAGACGGAGGTGTACGAGAACGTTGCGCTCACGAATATTGCGCGCATGAGTCTGCGGTCGGAGGGGGTGTTCGCTCCGGATGGTTTGCGGAGGAGTCTCGTGGCGTCGAATGGCGCGCTGCCGCTTTCCTGGCGCAGTGTGGATGTGGGCCACGTGGCGCAGGCCGGAAGCGTGGAGGTGCGGAATGGTTTGTTCCGCATGCACAGCTTCGGCACGAACATTCTGGCGCAGGCGGATTCATTTCAATTTGTCTGCAAGCCGGTGAACGAGCGCAGTGAATTGTTGGTGCGCGTGGCGCGGGTGCAGAGCATCGACCCGTGGGCGCGCGCCGGTGTGATGATGCGCGAGGGTCTGGCGGCGGATGCGCGTCAGGTGTCGCTCACGCTCACGCCGCGGCGCGGCGGCGTGCTGACGTGGCGCGCGCAGAAGGGCGCGGAGACGGAGGTGTTGCTGGAGCGCAATGTGGTCACGCCGTGCTGGCTCAAGCTGAAGCGCGACGGGGATCAATTCACCGCATCCTATTCTCATAATGGCCGGCAGTGGCGGACGCTGGAAAGGGTGTTGTTGCCCATGGCGGAGGAATGTTACGCGGGGCTGGCGTTGACGGCGGGGCCGGATAGCGAGGGGGGGCGCGCGTTTGTGGATCGCGGTGGGCCGCGGGAAATGAGGCGGGTGTCGCAGGCGTTTGCAGGGCAGGGGTTCTTCGATGAGGTGGAGGAGGGGCCGTCGTTGCGGAGCCGGCATTTTACGCCGCAGGTGGAGTTGCGCGGCGGCTCGATGCAGTCCGGCTGGATCGCGTCTATGGATGATTCGACGATTCGTTTTGATCCGGCGGAGGGCAAGGTGCCGGTCTCGACGCGCGGCTTGGCGGTGGTGTGGTTTCAACCGCTGCCATCGCCGTGGGCGTCGCTGGTGTCCGCGGGGCGGCCGGGCGTGTTGTTGACGACGGGGGAGTTTATCGAGTCGGAGTGCCGCAGCATGGGCGCGGGCCGGGTGACGATGAGTTCAGTGCCGCTCGGGTTGCTGCGCTATGACATGAACACGGAGGTGGTGGCGGTGGTGCTGGCGAAGCGCTTGGCGCCGGTGTCGCGTCCCTTCGAAGTGACGACGGTGGATGGCTCGCGCTGGCGGGGCACGGAGGTGACGTTCGAGCGCGAATGGGTGGTGGTGCGTGAGCCGACGTTGGGCGTGCGGCGAATCCCCGCGTCGGAGTTGGCGGAGTTCAAGCGCAACGGCTGAGC
>Ga0163144_10007092_pt1 | contig 24602 bp, 19 predicted proteins | sample OliLak19BULKMAT1_FD_123175 | JGI IMG/M metagenome (GOLD analysis project Ga0163144, IMG submission 123175) | Freshwater microbial mat bacterial communities from Lake Vanda, McMurdo Dry Valleys, Antarctica - Oligotrophic Lake LV.19.BULKMAT1 | ecosystem: Environmental > Aquatic > Freshwater >...
ATCGTCCGCCGTATCGTCCGCCGTATCGTCCGCCGTATCGTCCGCCGTATCGTCGCCAACATTTTTCAGGAAGGTGCAAGCTCATTGACCCAGGCCGACGGAGGGACACGCGCGGCATAGTTGGCCGCTGCTCCTGTCAATCGCCCTTAGCGGGCACTGCGGTGGTCGCCTTGCTGGAACCCCGATGTACGAAAACAAACGCGACCAGGATCATGGCGCCGAGTGCGAACAAGGCATCGCCCGGTGCGCGCATCCAGCGGAAGGTCTGCATGACCGGAGACCCAAGGAACTCGGAACTGCGCGCATACCAATAGCCGACTTCCACCGACGCCCATGTTTGCGCCAGGCCTTGCGGCAGTAAGCTGCCGACGCACATCGCAAAGACACCGGCATTGAGGCTCCAGAAGGACGCCCGCAGCCAGTTCTCACGCCACACGATATCCGGCGACATCGCCCGCAGGCAGACCAGCATCAGACCGATGCCAAGCATGCCGTAGACGCCGAACAGAGCCGCGTGTCCATGCAGAGGAGTGGTATTGAGCCCCTGCATGTAGTAAAGCGCCGACGGGGGATTGATCATGAAGCCGAACAATCCCGCGCCGACCATGTTCCAGAACGCCGTAGCGACGAAGAAGTAGATGGCCCACTGGTAGCGCTGAGTCCAAGCGGTCATCCGGCCTCGGCGCAAGTCGTCGAGTGCGGAGTACGCAACGAGGGTCAAGGGAACGACTTCGAGCGCGCTGAATACGGATCCCCACGCCAAAGCAACCGTCGGAGTGCCGCTGAAGTAGAGGTGATGGCAGGTGCCGATGATGCCGCCTGCGAGGAAGATCGTCGCCGACAACAACGCAGCTTTCGCGGCGAATCGCGGGCGAATCAAGCCCAGCCGAGCAAAGAAGAACGCGATGACGGTAGTGGCAAACACTTCGAAGAAGCCTTCCACCCAAAGATGCACCACCCACCAGCGCCAGTATTCGACAATCGACAGGTGAGAGTGTTGTCCCCAAGTGAGCCCAGCGCCATAGAACAGCCCGATGGCTCCGGCGGAAAGCAGGAACAGCCAGATCAGTTCCTTTTGATCGCCTGCTGTCTTCAAAGCCGGCTTGATCGCGCGGACGACCAGGAACAGCCAGATCAACAAGCCCACAAACAGCAGGATTTGCCAGATGCGGCCGAGTTCCACGTACTCGTAGCCTTGATGTCCCCAGAGAAACGCCTGGTCGTCAGTGAGCCGGTTCTTCACAGACATCCACTCGCCGGCGAGAGAACCAACCACGATCAGCAAAAGCGCTCCGAATAGAACGTTGACGCCCAGCTTCTGGAACTTCGGATCTTTGCCGCTCACGAGCGGACCGATAAACAAGCCCGCAGCGAGCCATGCAGTGGCGATCCAAAAGATTCCGATCTGTACGTGCCAGGTGCGTACGACGCTGTAGGGCAGGATATCGTCAATCTTGATACCGTAGAATCCATCGCCTTCGACCCCATAGTGAGCGGTGACGATTCCCATCGCAATCTGCACGAGAATCAAGGCTGACACGACCCAGAAGTACTTCAACGTTGCCCGTTGCGAGGGGGTGGCGCGCCAGCTTCCCAAAGGATCCTCAGATGGCAATTCCGCAGGAGTCTCGTGATCCGCATTGTGTTGTTGCGAGGCATACCACCACACCATTGCACAGATGCCAGCAAGCAGCACGATGATGCTAACGCCAGTCCACATGACGTTGTCGCCCGTGGGGCGATTGCCGATCAGCGGTTCATGTGGCCAATTGTTGGTGTAGGTGACGGTGTCTGAAGGACGCTGCGCGGAGGCGGTCCAGGAGGTCCAAAAGATGAAGCTCGCCAGTAGCTTCATGCGTTCAGGACTGCTAACTGTACCGGCAGGAATCGCATAAGCTTTGTGGCCCTTCAAGAAGATGTCCGAGTAGTGATCCAAGCAGTGTTGAAAGGCCCTGGCGCGGACGGGGTCCACTATGATGACGTTCGTTGCGGCATCGTAGCCGTTGGTGCGGTACATTTTTTCGAGACGTCCGCGGAGCCGCGCCTGCGATTCGCCGTCAAGCGTTTCATAAGTCTTGCCGTAGTCGGAGCTGGACCATTCGTTGAGCACGAACATCAGTTCCCTATGGAGCCAATCCGCGGTCCAGTCTGGAGCCAGATAGCTGCCATGGCCCCAGATGGAACCAAGCTGCATTCCGCCCATTGTCTGCCAGACGTTTTGCCCTTTACCGACGGCGCCTTCAGGGATCACAGTTTCGCCGGTTGTGGTAATGACAGCCGTGGGTATCGGCGGCATTTCCTGATAGATGCGGGTTCCGATCCAGCCCAGAACGGAGAACGAGAGGAGCAGAACGAGCGCGAAACTGATCCAGAGTTTTCTCATTGGCGGAGCCTCGCTTCGGCTTCGATGGCCTTCGGAAACAGGATGTTGTTTTCGAGGTGAATGTGTCGATGCAGATCGCGCTCAAACTCTCCGAGGGCGTGGTACAGTGCCTTGAAGCTCATACAGGCGTCTTCAGGCGGGTGGAAGTTGTTGGTCAAACGGCGGATAGAAGCGAGCAAAGCACCGGCATCGTCGTGCTCTTCGAACATGCGGGCGATGGGCATTCCGATGCTGCCGAAGCAGCCGGAGTTGGCGTCGAAGCCCATGCTCAATTGCGATGCCGCGGGAAAGACGATTTGCTCTTCTTTTATCAGATGGGTTGCGAGTTCCTGCGACAGCGCGATGAAGACATCCCGCAGTTCGATTACTTCGGGATGCAGCGGACCATGCCTGGCTGCCACCTTTGCAAGCAGCCCTTCGATTCGCGGCGTCTCCGTCCGGATGTAACCGTGGTGCAAATCGATAATGTGCTTGACGAGATGGGGGATCGGAGCAATCGACCAGTCCCGTTCCGGTGCTGGTGCGATGGATAGCTCGCGCAACGAAGACAGCACCAAATCGGGTGCGATGCCGGCGCGGGTGGCCGCTTCGCGAATGGTCCGTTTGCCACCGCAGCAATAGTCGATACCGAGGGCTTCAAATAGCCGTGGCACCGCGGGGTTGGACACAGCCGCCTCGGCGACGGTCGATTCAGGTGTAAAGGATAAGGTCACAGATTGCCTCCTGCGTCCACACTAAGGCGGATGCCGAAGACTTGCAGTGACCAAAGTCACGTGACAGAAAAGTCAGGTCGCGGAGTTGAGATCGTTTTCCAGTCCTTCGAGATCGACAATCGTGACTTCGCGGCCCTTCATCTCGATGAAGCCTTGCGCCTGAAGCCGGGCCAGATTGCGCGAAACGAGTTCGCGCACCGTACCAATTTGCGAGGCGAGTTCCTGATGGCTGTGTTCCAGCGGGAAACTGGCGCGCCCCGCGGCTTGGCGGATGATCCACGAGATCAGCCTGTGACGTACCGTGGTGAACGACAGCTCTTCGATGATGCCCACCAGCTTCCGAAGGCGAGCCCCGACAACCTGCAACATCTTCAACGAGACCTCTGGCTTTTCGAGACACAAGGCGCGCAAGTCCTGGCGGGAAACAAAGACGATGTCGGAGTCTTGCATAGTGGATGCGGATGCGGGATAGGAGCCGCCATCGAAAACGGGCAGTTCCGCGATGGAGCTTCCGGGGCCTTCGACGGCGAGCACCTGTTCGCGGCCGCTGGGCGATAACTTGAAGATACGCACTCGACCGGTCACGACAATAGAAAGGCCAGCGCAGGGCTGGCCTTCCTGGAACAACACTGCTCCGGACAGGTGGTGGCGCAATCCGGCACGCGCCGCCAGCGAGTCTAATTCGGCATCGTTCAGCGCGGCAAACAACTGGGTCGCTTTGAGAACTTCGCGAACGCTCAAAGTGGTCACTCCCCTGGAATCGCAGAAGGAGCGCGGGCGACTTTGCCCTTCTTGGCTTCGCCGATATCGATGTCGTGAGCCTTTAGAGTTTGGCCTGTGACGAACTCCATTTGGACTTTCGCGCGGCTATAAGCGGCCATAGCCGAAACTTCCTGCGCTTGCGCGGTGGCGAGATCGCGCTGCGCCTGAATCACAAAGAAGATCGTCGATGCGCCCAGTGCATACTTCTTCTGTTCGGCGTCAAGGGTCTGCTCTTGCAGATTGCGATTCTTCTGGGCGGTGAGGTAGCGCGCGCGAGCCTGCGTGACGCCGATCTGGGCGTTCTGAACGTCCACACGAATCTGATTCAGTTGTTGCCGCTGGCGGATTTCCGCCTGGCGAAGCTGCAGCGATTCACGGATGTAGTCGGCTTGCGCCGAGCGGTTGCGCAGCGGCACACTCAAGCTGAATCCGATGCCGTAGTCGGGATAGTTGCGGCGAAAGATCTGCGACAGCGTGTTGCCAAAGCCGCCGACAAAGAAGGGATCGGCAAGGGCGTTCGAGCGAAGCACATTGGCTTGCCCAGCGAGACCGTTGTTTTGAAAACTGCCGGTGACATCCAGAGAGGGCCTCAACTGGCTCTTGTTGCCGAGCATGCCGATCTTGGTGTTCTCAATATTGACTTCAGTCTGCTTCAGTTCCGGGCGCGACTTCATTGCGGATTCCACGAGATCTTGAATCGGTTCGATTGGTTCGGAAGTGGACAACTGCAAGGAATCGGTGGGAACGATGCGCGCCTCGCTCACGGCGGGGCTGGAAGTGCCCGTTCGGCTGAGGGCGTTCTTGATGATGGTCTCTTGTTGCAGAACACTAGTTTCCGAGAGGGTCAGATCCTGCTGGCGCGAAGCGATTTCCGCCTCGGCACGCACAATTTCGATGGGCGCGAGCGTTCCGATCTCCACCTGCTTCTTGTTGTCGCTATAGAGCTTCTCGCTCAACGCCGAAGCCTGCTTGCGAACCTTAACATCCTCGTTGAACGAGACCAGATCCCAGTACAGATTGATGATCGCGGAAACGGTCGTGATGACCTGCTGCTCGAACACAAGATCGGAGACCCGCAGATCGTTCTTAGCGATGCGAATGTTGCGGTTGTTCACAGCGAGTCCGAAGCCACGTAACAACGGCTGGCTAAACGAGAGACTCATGTTGCCCGATCCCGACGGGTTGAGATCGCTCAACCGGTTGTTGCTTTTGAATGCGGAGTAGTTGAACGCATAGGTGACCTGCGTACCGTACAAGAACGATTGCTGATAACCAAAAGCCGTCGCCTGCGAATCGAACACGAGTGCGTTGGTGCCGATGGTTACGGAGTTCGACTGGGGGCTGGAACGATGTCCGGCATTGTAGGAAGCAAAGAAGCCAGGATCGAGAACAGGGATCACGGCACCGGTCTGCGTAATGATGGTGCCTCCGGCGCTGCTGGTGTCATCGGCGCCACCGGTTCCGCGGCCTCCGCCTGCGCCTCCGGTGGCGCCGCCAGTCACTTGGCTCTGCACACTGGCGGGACCTTGCCGAATGGCCGTGGGAATACCGCGAAGCAGACCGCCCGCGCGGGCGCGCATCAAGTCGACCTGTGCCACTTCAGGTGCGTAGCGTGCAAGTTCGATATCGAGGTTATTTTCCAGTGCTAGCGCGATGGCGTCCTGCAGCGAGAGATAGATCTTACCAGCCCGCAGGAGCGAATCGAGGCGTCCTGAGTTGGCAAGGTTGACGGGCGGTATGAAGCGCGTCTGGTAGTTGGTTCTGAAGTTGCGGAACAACTGCGGTTCGGACAAATTCACGCGGTCCTGCGCATTCGTCAATGGTGCGATGACCAGCAAAACGCAAAGTTGAGCCAAGATCGGCTTTAGTCGCGACATGTATCTCATTTCCTAGAATCGGTGCCCTCTGGGTCAGGACGTTCCCGGAACCGTCCATGGTAACCCGAATCTGCAAATGCAATAGCATTGCCAGGGCTAATGCTTTGATAAGCGGGCACTTAGAGTATGAACAAGTGTCCGAATCCGGGACGAAGTGTGCTTGCATGGAACGGTTCGAACCGCGGAGAATGGTATCCTCCAAAGAAATGAAGGCGATCGAGGCGTTTCACGAGACAGGTGCGTATCTGCAGGGACACTTCCGTTTGACCAGCGGGTTGCATAGCCCCGAGTATCTGCAATGCGCCAAGGTGTTGCAGTATCCGGCTCACGCCGAAAGGTTTGGACGCGAGATCGCGGCAAAGCTGAACGACTACAAGGTCGATGTTGTTGTATCGCCGGCAATGGGCGGATTGATCATCGGCCATGAAGTCGCTCGCGCATTCGGAGTTCGCCATGTGTTCACCGAACGCGATGGCGAAGGCAAGATGGTGCTGCGCCGCGGCTTCGCGATCGAACCGGGCGAGACGGCTGTTGTCATTGAAGATGTCATCACCACCGGCGGCAGTACGAAAGAGGTGATCGAGGTGCTGAAAGCCGCAGGTGCCAAGGTTGTCGCCGCCGCATCGATTATCGACCGCAGCGATGGCACCGCCGATGTGGGAGTTCCGCGAGTGGCACTGGAAACCTTGAAGGTCAGGGCGTACCAGCCGGAAACGTGTCCGCTTTGCGCGCAGGGCTTGCCCGTGGTGAAGCCCGGTTCGCGGCCAACCGCTGGCTAAAATGCGCCGCATTCGCGCCACCATCGCTTACGATGGCACGGATTATCATGGATGGCAATCGCAACAAGGGCTGGTCACGGTACAGCAGACCTTAGAAGATGTTCTCGCCATTGTAGAAGAGAAGCCCGTGGAGGTTTTCGCCTCGGGACGCACGGATGCGGGCGTGCATGCACAGGGCCAAGTAGTGGCCTTCGACCTCGAAAACCCGATCCCTTGCGGTAGCCTGCGCAAGGCGGTGAATCGGTGGTTGCCCCGTGACATCAGGGTGCTGGAATTCCGCGAGGCGGTGGTCGAAACCTTTCATCCGCGTTACGATGCGATTGCCAAAACGTACGAATACCGCATCTATCGGGGTGAGGTTTGTCCTCCGATTCTGCATCGATACGTCTACCATCATCCGTTTCCTTTGAATGAAGAACTCATGAACGCGGCCGCGCCGCTGCTGGTTGGCGAACACGATTTTCGTGCCTATGCGGCAACCAATCCGCAGGCAAGTGACAACAAGGTGCGTGAAATTTTTTCTTCCGCCGGTGAGTCGCGCCGCGATCGGGACGAGTGGGTGTATCGGGTTCGGGGCAGCGGATTCCTAAAGCACATGGTGCGCAATATCATTGGGGTTCTGCTGCAAGTGGGCCAAGGTAACGTGACCAACGAGGGTGTTGTGGCGAGGTTGCGGCCGGGCTGCGGGATCCCCGCGGGACCGAGAGCCGCGCCGCAAGGCCTGTCTCTGGTTTCGGTGGAGTATCCCAAGGAATTAGAATGAACCTTGTATGACCAGACTTTCCCTTGCCGTGACCTTGTCCGTCACCACACTGTTCGTCAATACAGTGCTTGGCCAATCCAAGCTCAGGCCGGTCGACAAATTTCGGCAACTGGAAGAGATTCTGCCGACGCCAAACGAATACCGCACCGCTTCGGGAGCGCCCGGACACAAGTATTGGCAGCAAAAGATCGACTACAAGATCAAGGTTGAAATCGACGACGTCAACCAGAAGCTCAGCGGTTCCGAAAACATCGCCTATCAAAACAACTCGCCGGATACGCTCGTGTATCTGTGGCTGCAGTTGGATCAGAACATCTGGGAACCGGGCTCGGATGCGATGACCACGCGCACTGCTCCTGACTTCAAGCAGTTTCCCTACCGCACCGCCGGAGCGATGCTGCGAGATCCGTTTCCGGGCGGCTACAAGATCGCTTCCGTCACCGACGCGACCGGAGGCAAGCTACCGCACACGGTGGTGAAAACGATGATGCGCGTCGATCTGAAAGAGCCGCTGCTGCCGGGCGCGAAGTTTGTGTTCAACGTTTCGTGGGACTACAACATTACGAACTCGAAGTGGCTGCCGGGACGCACGGGCTACGAGGACTTTCCCAAAGACGGCAACAAACTCTATGCGCTCGCACAGTGGTTTCCGCGCCTCGCCGCCTACTACGACGTCTACGGCTGGCAGCACAAACAGTTTCTGGGACAAGGCGAGTTCACGCTCGAATTCGGCGACTATCAGGTGGACATCACGGTGCCTGACGATCACATCGTTGCCTCCACCGGCGTGTTGCAGAACCCTCGTCAGGTTCTGACTCCAACGCAAATGCAGCGGCTCGAAACGGCCAAGAAAGCGATTCGTCCGGTGATGATCGTCACCGAGGCGGAAGCGATCGCGAACGAGAAGCATAAGCCCACCGGCAAGAAGACTTGGACCTTCCACGCACTGAACGTCCGCGATTTCGCGTTTGCCAGTTCGCGCAAGTTCATTTGGGATGCGCAGTTACACACCGCCGATGGACACAACACCTGGGCAATGTCCTATTACCCGAAAGAAGGCAATCCGCTGTGGGAACGCTATTCGACGCAGGCTGTGGTGCACACGCTCAACACCTACTCGCGCTACTCGTTCCTGTATCCCTACCCGATCGCGATCTCAGTAAACGGCGTCGTCAACGGCGGTATGGAATACCCGATGATCTGCTTCAACGGTCCGCGGCCGCTTGAAGACAAGACATACTCGTCGCGCACCAAATACGGACTCATCTCCGTGGTCATCCACGAAGTCGGACACAACTACTTTCCAATGGTCGTCAACTCAGACGAGCGCCAATGGACCTGGCTCGATGAGGGCATCAACTCATTCCTCCAGTATCTAAGCGAGCAGGAGTGGCAGAGCGATTATCCATCGCGCCGTGGCGAGCCACGCGGCATCACGGAATACATGACGAGCAACATTCAAGAGCCGATCATGACGAATTCCGAAACCATCATCAACCTTGGATCGAACGCCTATCACAAGACCGAAGTGGGCTTGAACATTCTGCGCGAAACCATTCTAGGACGCGAGCTCTTCGACTATGCCTTCAAAGAGTATTCACGCCGTTGGAAGTTCAAGCGGCCCACGCCTTCTGATTTCTTCCGCACGATGGAAGATGCTACAGGCGTCGATCTCGACTGGTTCTGGCGCGGCTGGTTCTACACGACCGAGCACACCGACATCGCATTGGAAGGCGTCAAGCTTTATTCGCTCGACACCAGGAATCCGGACTTAGAGAAGTCGATCAAAAAGAAGTTGAAGGACGAAGAGCCGGTGAGTATTTCCGAACAGCGCAACAAGAACCTGAAGCTGCGCATCAGCGAGTATCCGGAACTCGCCGATTTCTACAACAAGTTCGACGAATTCGCGGTGACCGAACGCGATCGCGCCGACTACAAAAAATTTCTCGATGGGCTGGAGGCGGATGAGAAGTCAGCGCTCGCCCAGGGTTTCAACTTCTATGTGATGGACTTCAAAAACCTCGGCGGCTTGGTGATGCCGCTGATTCTGCAGATCGAGTACGTCGATGGCACGAGCGAATTGCAGCGCATTCCTGCGGAAATCTGGCGCAAGAACAACGTCCAGATCTCGAAGCTGCATGTGACGCGCAAGGAGATCAAGCAGATCACCGTCGATCCGTTCCTGGAAACGGCGGATACCGATCTTTCGAACAACCACTTTCCACGCAAGCCGGTGAAGAGTCCATTCCAGTTGTTCAAAGAGAAGATCGACAAGAATCCAATGCAGTTGGAAAAGGATCCGAAGGCGGAATCTCCAGGAACGAGTCCCGCTGGGCAACAATGAAATGGCTGCTGTTTTTTGTGTCGATGGCGGCGTGGGCGCATGGCGTCCACGCGAGTCTCGGCACAGCGCAGTATTCGGGCAAGAGTCTTGAAATCACGCTGGTCTTTTCAGCGGACGATCTTGAGGCTTTGTTGCGAAAGCAGGCAGGCCACCAGATTGAAGTGGATCGCGGCGCGGAAAAGCTGGTGTTTGCTTATCTTGAACGCTGCCTGGAGTTGAAGTCTGCCCGTGGTGCGGTGTTCAAGCTGAGTTGGATCGGGCTTGAGACTTCGGCGCAGAAGGTGACCGCTTATCTTGAGGTCAAGGTTGCGCCCGAGGAGTTACACGGCATGCGGATCCGCAACGATTTGTTGTTGGATCTGCTTCCCGATCAGATCAACATGATGAGCGTCCGCCGCGACAAGATTGGCTCATCGGACCATCTGTTCCGCACTCGCGGCGAGTGGCAGACAGTCAAACTACCTTAGAAAGCGCTGGTCTTGGTCGCGATTTCAGCGAGGATATCCGGGATCTCGAAGATCGCGCGGTTCTGAATCGCCGTCGCATTGGTTCGATACTTTTCGAGAATCCCAGGGCCAAGCAACTGGCCAACAGCCGCATCGATTTTGTTGAAGTTCTTCAACACGACGCCCACCTGTTTCTCGATCACCCAATCGGCATTGAATCGCTCTTGCGGCAGCGTCCAGGCGTTGCGTTCGATGATCACGGGTAACTTCATATGTAGCGCCTCACTGATAGAACCAGGGCCGGGCTTGCCGATCAGAAAATCCGAAAGATGCATGAAAGTCGGCACCTCACCGGTGAATCCCACGACATGAAACGGGATGTCGAGCTTCAGCGCACGAAGCTTCGCGGCCAGCGATTGATTGCGTCCGCAGATAAAAATGAGTTGCACCCTAAGGCCGCTCGCACCCACTTTGCGCGCGATGTCGAGCATCGCATTGGAGCCTTGTCCACCAAAGAGCACGATGCCGGTTGGCAACGAAGGATCGAGGCCGAGGTTCGTGCGCTCCGCAGCGCGATCAACCTGAATTGGATCGTAGAACTTCGGCCGCAAGATCATGCCCGACGTCGCGAAGATGCGATTCTTCGGATGCCCAAGCTCGATGGCCTGCTTCACGGCGCGATCGGTTCCGCATACCAACCATTGATCCTGATCGCGTTCGATCCAGAAGTGGGGCGGATAGTCCGCCATATCCGTGAGGATCGTGACGTAGGGAATTTTGGGATTGACTGCCCGCAGGGCTTCGTACATCACGCGGTTGAAGTTGGGCACGACGGAGACCACCATCGACGGTTTCGTCTCTTGCCAATGGCGGGTCATGAACTTCACTTGTGATCCATGAATGACCCAACTGACCGCGTGGATGAACTTGAGGCCCTGCGCGGACCCGAGCGTCCAGCCCTTGGCAAGCATCAGATTGTAGATGTCTTCCAGCCGGATACCGGTGACTTTCTTGAAGACATCGAGCGGTTCCATCACTTCTTGAAAGTTGACGAGCCGAACCTGCCAGGGGCGCTGCTGCTGCTTGATCATGGCTTCCAGCGCAGTGGCGGCGCTTCGATGTCCGCCTCCGGCATCGAAGAACATAAAATCCACGACAGGTTGCTGTGAAGCGGCGGGAGGCATCCGTCTCTCACCTTAACAGACTCTTACGGCAACTCGATTAAAAGCGTGCGATAGGGCTTGGATCCCAGGTTGATGAGCAGGGGAGCATCCTCGCCTTTGTCGTGCCAGATGGTTTCGCCGGACTTACGTTCGCGCACCGTCTTCTCGCCGGTCTTCGAATCGATGCGCTGATATTTGCAATCGTCCAGGAAAACGATGACCTGATCGGTCGGGCGAATGTGCCGTTCGCGTGGAACACCCGGCCTGTATACGACTTCGCTCACACGCACTCTCTTGTTTTCGAGCTTCATGCTCTTATTATTCTTCGAAGAGGATGCTGGCGTTTGGGCAACCATCACCATGTAAGTCAGGGCCGAGCATGCAATTGCGGTCAGGAGTAGGCGTCGCATAGGTAGATTTTACATAGGTTTGCAGACTGTTTCAGAAACCCAGCGTGATAGCCTAGTAGAAGAAGGGGTATGAAGTCCGAATTTTTTCGCGCAGTTCGCGAAGGGGTAAGGAGCACACCAATCATTATGTCCAAACGGTTAGTACTAGTTCTCGGTGCACTGCTGTGCGCCGCAAACCTGGCTTCCGCACAAACCATCACCGCCGCCATCACTGGCACGGTGAACGATCCGTCGGGATCGGTTGTGCCGAACGCCAAAGTCATCGCAACCAATACCGGAACCAACGTCTCGTTCGAGACGAGCACCAATGAATCCGGTCTCTATACGTTCCCATTCGTCCCAACTGGCAACTACAACGTCGCGGTTTCGAACGCCGGCTTTAAGAAGTCGGTTGTCGGTCCGTTCAAACTCGAAGTCAATCAGACCGCCCGCGTCGACATCAAGCTCGAAATCGGTGAAACCACACAAACGCTCGAAATCACCGATGTCGCCCCCATTCTGCAAACTGAATCCACGCAGACCGGCAGCACGCTGAGTTCCGCAAAGCTCACCAACATTCCTCTCAACGGACGCAACTTTGTCTCGTTGACGCTGCTCGTTCCAGGCGCGGTTAGCCCGAATCCGAGCGGTATGAATGGACGCCTAGGCGCGCGCCCCTACGTCAATGGCAATCGTGAACAGACCAACAACTTCCTGTTGGATGGCGTGGACGTCAACGATTCGATCGACAATCGCGTCGGCTATGCGCCAAGCGTAGACGCCCTCGAAGAAGTGAAGGTTCTCACGGGTAACGCCGCAGCCGAATTCGGCAGCGCCGGCGGGGCCACCGTCATGCTGCAGATGAAGAGCGGCACCAACCAGTACCGCGGCAATCTGTTTGAGTTCATCCGCAACAGTGAACTCGATGCCAACGGATACTTCCGCAATCGTACAGTCGCCTCGGCCAAGCGTCTCGGTTCCAGACAGAACATCTACGGTGGCACCTTCGGCGGACCCATCAAGCGCGACAAGCTGTTCTTTTTCATCAACTATGAAGGCACGACGCGCCGCAACGATGGTCCCGCGACTGCCACCGTGGCTCCGGCCAATTGGCGACAGGGCGATCTGAGCAGCTTCGTTCCGGTGATCAACGATCCGACGACGGGCTTGCCATTTGCGAACAAGCAGATTCCTGTGGCCCGTTTCAGCCCCATCGCCCGCAACCTGTTCTCGAGTGCGGCTTTGTACCCGCTGCCGAATCAGGCTGGAAACATAGGTATTCAGAACGTTGGCGGCAACTACGCCGGCGGATCGGCGGGCAAGCTCGACAACCACCAGGGCGACGTCAAGATCGACTACCGCCTGTCTGACAAAGACAACATCATGGGCCGTTGGTCGCGCGCCGCGCTGGAATCTTCCACCAGCCGGGCCGCGTTGCCGGTGTTCATGACCGGCGGTCAGGAAAATCCCTCGCAGTCGGCGATGATCAACTGGAACCGTACATTCTCGACCTCAATCGTGAATGAAGCCCGCATCGCTTTTTCCCGCATCGTCATCAACGACAGAGTGCTGGATTGGAGCGGATTGCTCGGCACAGACGGAAATTCGAAGCTCGGTATCCCCGGCGGCCAGCCGATCGCGGGACTAAGCGCCATCAACCTGGGTGGCGGTTTGAGCGGCGTCGGATCGGGAGCTTCAATCTCCAACACCGGCGACAACAAGTACGTCCTCTATGACAACTTGACTTGGTCGAAGGGTAAGCACCTGATCAAGATGGGTGGCCAGTTGATGCGTTATCAGCAGAATCGCTATTACGCCGGCAACAATGGAGCTTTGGGCATTTTCCGCTACACCGCCACCTACACCGGTGTCGACTTCGCTGACTTCCTGCTCGATCAGCTTTCGGGCAAGGGCCGCGGCTCGGCCACCGGCACCTGGGGACATCGCTTCTGGCGTCCTTCGTTGTTCGTTCAGGATGACTTCAAAGTCACCCAGAACTTCACCCTCAACTTGGGCCTGCGTTGGGAGTACATGCAGCCCATCTCCGAAGTTGCCGACCGTCAGATCAACATCAACACCTTCACCGGTGCGTTGATCCGGCCCGGTTCCGGCGAGTTCGGCCGCGCGCTGTATAAGGGCTACAACAAGCAGTTCATGCCCCGCGTTGGTTTCGCCTGGACTCCGGATGGCTTCAACCGCAAGCTTGTCATCCGCGCCGGTGCCGCCTACCAGAGTTTCATGGAAGGCACCGGGGCAAACCTGCGTCTGCCGTTGAATCCGCCGTTCTTCATCGAAACGGACTTCAGCTACGATGCACGCACTCCCGGTTCGATCACCCGCGGCTTCTCGGACGTTGTCACGGCGAACATCGCGCTCGACATGCCGCGTCCCGCCGCTGCCGGCGTCGTTCCTCAGTTGCAAGGCCGTGCTTGGGATCTCGACCTGCGTCCACAGCAAACCTCGCAGTTGAACTTCACCCTCGAATATCAGCTCGATAACAACACCTCGGTGTCGGCCGGTTACGTGGGCCAGAAGGGAACGCACCTTGTCGCCCCGGTGGAAGCCAACCAGCCCCTGCCCGGGACGGGAGCTTTCTCGACCTGGACGAATCTCAACCTCCGCCGTCCGCTCATCAACATCCTGCCGAACTTGGGCAACGTGGCCCGCACCGAGTCTTCCGCCACCATGGATTATCATTCGTTGCAGACCACGATGCGCCGCCGCCTCAAGGGTGGCCTGGATTTCATCGCCGCCTACACTTTTGGCAAGACCCTCACCGACAACCTCGGCTACTATGGCTCGGGCTTTACCTCCGGTGAAGGCGCTTACTGGCAGAATGCGTACGACCGCAAATCGAACCGCGGCCGTTCGTTCTTCGATATCCGCCAGAACTTCACCATCGGTGGCAACTACGACATGCCGTTCGGCAAGGGACAGAAGTTCGGTTCCAGCATGCCGAAGGCCATGGACCTCGTCGCCGGCGGTTGGAGCATCAACTACATGATGGCGGCTCGCACCGGGCTCCCGATGACCGTCCGCGCAGTCGACCGCACCGGTCAGGCTGTTCGCGGAAACGTTCGCGCCAATGCGTTCAAGAACCTCACCATTGACAAGTCAGCGCAAACGATTGACAACTACTTCGGTATTGCCAATCGCGACGCCAACCTGTTCTGCGGTGCGGGCATCAACAACGGCACTTGCGCTTACGGCCAGCCGGCTGACGGTTCGTTCGGAACCGCCGGCATCGGCACCGAGAATGGACCGAGCTTCTTCAACCTGGACTTCTCGGTTGGCAAGCGCTTCGCTGTGACCGAGAGACAATACCTAGACTTCCGTGTCGAGTTCTTCAACGGACTCAACCACGCGAGTTGGGCACCCCCGGGACTCAACATTGCCACGCCGCAGACCTTCGGTCTGGTGGGTGGCATTGTGCAGAATCCCCGCAACATCCAGTTTGGCCTGAAGTACCACTTCTAGACTGACCTCCACCAAGGGAAACGAAAGCCCCGGATTCGCCTGCAACGGCGGATCCGGGGCTTCGTTGTTTCGGCTTGGCTTGGTTAGTTAAGGGATCAACGCAACCGCAGCCTTCGTGAATGCCTCAACATAGGCAGCACCATTGGTCCGGCGATTCTCAAGCGTCCGGTATTCCACCTCGATCTCCGGATGCACGCCTGCGTTCTCCACATACGGACCTTCCGGGTACCCAGGATTCTTGACAGACTTCGAGCGCACCATCACCGCATCTTTCACACTCAAAAACATTTCGCTAAAGGCGGGTCCCCGAACGCCAAAGCTCTGTCCCTGGTATCCACGGGTACGTGAACCGAAGACTTTCGCCCGGCCTTCGTCCTGCAAGATCGCGGGGACAAGATCGGTGGAGAGTTCGTCGGTCAACAAGAGAATCGGCCTGGTGTATGCAACGACATTCCCCGCTCGATCGCGCACTGGCAAGCGATTCTCCAGGTCGACGCCACAGAACGGAACCGCACCTGTCATGCCGCGATTCTGCGCGTAGGCGGCGCGCAGAGCACGCACGATATCCTCAAAGCCGCCGAGCAGATCCGCAGGAGCGCCAAGATCCTTCAGCAGTTCGAGCGTATCCTCGTAGGCGAGTAAATTAGTCCACGTCGCGCGGATTGCAAAGCCTGGCTGCGTGAAATTGCGGCCAATGAATCGCGCGGCCACACGTTCCCCGGCGCAGACGTCGGTGAGGCGGTCGCGCATCTGATCGAGCACCAGCACATCGGTGTTCGCAGAGAGCCAGACAATCTCGGCATCCAACTGCGTCAGGAAGGCCGCGCCAGTCGTGGCCGCGGGAATTCGCAGATAGCCGATGCGTTTGCCTTCCGCCTGATAGGAACCGGAAAAGATCTGATCGGTGCGTCCGCGACCTAGGCGTGTCACGAAATTCGAGGGTAGGTTGAACACCGGCGCCACAGTGGAGGCATTGAGTTCGGCTGGTACCGGATCGCCTGCCGCAGCCCGTTGTTGCCGACCTGCAGTGAGGCGAAAACGGCGGCTCAGAACATCCTCGTAGGATGCCGCCGCCAAGGCAAGCTTCTCGCCAAACTCCGGCACAGGACCCACCTTCATCGGCGTCCCAATCTTCAACCAGGGCAGATCGAGCGTGACCATCTCGCCATGGGCCTTGCGCAGCACCACCTTCGACGTCGCGCCGAGTTCACCCGCGCGTGGAACGAAAGCTTGCGGACGGTAGGTAGCAAAATCCACAGCAAATCGGTCAGTTGCACGCTGGTTGCCTTCGATCACATACTTGCCGTAATCCGCGACGATGCGATTGATCGCGACGCCGTCGATCGAAATCAGCTCATCGCCCGTTACAATCGCAAACCGCGCGACAGGAAGCTGCGTCCGATCGATGAAGTCGACGATCGCCTTGCCGTCGTAGAGATCCGCCGTGAAACCAAGATAGGCCTCAAAATCCGAAGGAAGCTGCAGATAGGTGTTTGCATCCCGCAAGCTGCCGACATATTCCATGCAGATGTCATAAAACTCGAAATCGTCCTTTGCACCGCGAACACGTTCGAGCCAAGGCTTGGTATCGAGCATGTCGAAGCCGAAGACGCGCTGCTTCCATTCATAGGCGGCGTGGTTGCGATTCAACAGCCCCGCAAGGTAATTGAAGTCGTCAACGCGTTGCTGCATCGACACCTGAGCCCAAGCCGCACAGCATGTGGCCAAAACCGCTAAGAACAGCTTTCTCATTTTTCGGCTCCAGACGTCTTTAGGATGCGGATATAGTTGACAACGGCCTTCGAAAACGAATCGACAAACACCCGTCCTCGATTGCGCAGATTGTCTTCCGTCATGTAGTCATCGTCTATATCCGGATGCACGCCGACATTCTCGACGTAGCTTGTCACCGGATACAAACCTCCCGTAAACACGGGATTCTTGCGAACCATGAGGCTCGTTGTGATGCGAGTATCCACTTCGGCGTAGCCATCCAAAGACCAGTCGATGACGTTGCCCCCCAAGCCCATGGTTCGGACGCCGTAAATCAAACCTCGCCCGTTGTCCTGCACCATCGCCGCAAAGGCGTCACCGCCGGATGCGGTCATTTCGTCGACAAGCACAAGTATCGGTTTGGTGTACGCCGCATTCGCACCGCGAATCTGCAAGCCCGGACGGTCGAGCGAGGCTTCGAAATCGGGACCGCTATCCAAAGGCAACGCTCCGGTTCTACCGCGGTTCTGCGAATTGGCGGCCTTCACCGCGTTCAAGGCATCGCGCCACGTCTGCACAACCCACGGCGGATCCCCGGAGTCGTCCGACTCGGTGAGCAGTTGCGAGAACACCGTCACCCAGAAGGAATTGGCGCGCAACTCGAAGCCAGTTACGCGATGCGTGGATGGCATAATCGCGCTCACTAGAAAATTCGCGTAACTCACGCTGCCCCCCGGATTGCGCATGATATCGATCACCAACGCATCGGTATTCGCTTCGAAAAAGGTCATCTCGGCAAGGAACTGCTGCGCAGCAAAAGCCTGGGAATCCGGCACAAAATCAGGGATTCTGATGTACCCAATCCGTTGGCCGTCGAAGGTGTACGATCCCGAATAGAAGTTGTCGATCGACGAACGGCCCAGCCGCTGCGTGAATCCCGTCGGCGGCGCAAACAAGGGTGCTACAGCGCCAACGCCCTGCACAGCTTGCGCGGCCTTCTGATACGGGGCTCGCGGCGAAACATTCATCAACAGACGGTTCCAGGCCCGACGTGCGGGAGACTCCGTTCGCACACCGGCGGCCAGTGCTTGCGAAGTGACCGGAGGCAGAGTTCCCAAGCTCGTCATTGGGATTCCGAACTTGTCCCACTTGACGGTGTAGGTATCGGTAGTGCCCGTGGCGGCTCGCTTGATTACCACGGTCGCATCGGCACCAACTTGATGCGCCCGCGGAATCACGGACTGCGGGCGCAGCGTATACCAGAGCGCCGTAGACCGTTTGGTCGCGCTGTCGTTGGCCGCAATCGAGTAATTCCAATAGCGACGCGTCATCTCTTCTGTGGATACGCCGTCGATCGAGATCAACTCATCGCCGACTTCGAACGGATAAGCCGCGCGCGGCAGCAGAGTGCGGCTTATGCCGTCGATGAGCGGTTTCTTATCGTAGAAATCGACAACGAAACCAAGAAATCCCCGCCATGTAGAACGCAGCGTGAGGATGTCGTGCCCGTCGTTCAACGCGGCGACGTAGTCGATCATGACGTCGGCAAAGTCGAGATCATTCTTGGTTGCTCTGACGCGATCGAGCCAGGGGTTGAGGTTGAGCAGATCGAAGTTCTGGGTGTCCCGCTTCCACTCATAGGGACCGTAGTTCTTCGCATAGAGCCCGGCAAGCTGCCGGAACTCCGTGATCTTCTGTTCCGGAGTCAGTTCCGCAAGCAGAACCGCTGGAAGCAGAGCAAACAGCAGAAAGAGCTTAGTCAAGAAGGCGGTCCTCGTAATAGATCAAGTCTGTATAGGGGGGCACATGGCCCAACTGGCGGAGCATCGCGGCGATCTGACCGCGATGATATGTTCCGTGATTCACGACATGCAGCACGATCCGATAGACCGGCCTAGCGAACGGCTCGCCTTTCAGATTCTTGTACTCAATCACCCGACTGGTATCTTGCGTTGCCGCCCACTGCTGGAATCGCTCAAGAATGGCAAACCAGCGATCGCTGAGTTCCGCGAGCGTTGGGCCAGGTTCCGCATCCGCGAACGCGGTCGGCGCAGCTTCCATTCTCGACAGCCAAACACGATCGGCGTAATAGATGTGTTGAAAGGTCTTGAGAATACCGCCGTGAGAGTTCGCGATTTCACGGATCAGGTGTTCTGCGGGAATTCCGGCGGCGAAGTCAATAAGCTGTTTCGTGGCCCAAGATGAATATCGCAGGTGAGCGGCCAGTGCCGCGGCGTCAATCATGTGCCCGAATGGTATCAAATGTCCTGGCTCTTAAAGGTTCAGCACCACACGCACGTGGTACCCTGAATCGACCTCTAGGTTTATGCGTTCCTTCCAATACACGACCCCGCACGGAATTGCCGTGACGAGCTCGGTGTCGAAGGTTTCCTATCAACGGGGACTAAGCGGAATCCTCCGCAAACTCGATCGCCAGCGCGGCATTTATCTCTCATCCGGTTACGAGTATCCTGGGCGTTATTCCCGATGGGACGTTGCAGCGATCGCTCCGCCGATTGAGATGATTTCCACCGGGCGGAATCTCGAAATCCGGGCGCTGAACAAACGCGGCGAGATGATCAACCGCATGTTGCTGCCGGTGTTGGAAAAGCATCCGGATTGGGAAGCCTTTGCGTTCATCGGCGGCAATTTCAAGGGACTTTTGAAGCCGCTGCCAAAGTTCTTTCCCGAAGAAGAGCGCAGCAAACAGCCTTCGGCCTTCACGATCCTGCGGACGCTCATGCATGAGCTTCGCTGCAACGAGCAGGACACCAAACTGGCCTTTGTCGGTGCTTTCGGATACGACTTGCTGTTTCAGTTCGACCCGATCGAGTTGATTCTTCCGCGCGAAGGCGTGAAGGACATGCATCTGTTTCTCTGCGACGAGATCTATTTCATGGATCGCAAAAAGGAAGAGATAGATCGCTATCAGTTCGAATTCTCCCTCGGCGATTTGTCGACGGTTGGCTTGCCCCGTAGCGCCGAGCAAGTGAAAAGGCCCGCAGGCAAGGCCACGGGCGAGATTATATCCGACCACACGCCGCAAGAGTATATGGCCGGTGTTGAGAAGGTCCGCGAGGGGATGAAGCGCGGCGACTACTATGAAGTTGTGTTGCGGCAGACCTTTTCGGCACCCTTCACCGAGAGTCCGTCGCGGCTTTTTGAACGGATTCAAACGGCGAGTCCGAGTCCGTACGAGTTCATGCTGCAGTTGGGTGAACAGCAGCTCATTGGCGCATCGCCGGAAATGTTTGTGCGGGTGGAAGGGCGACGCGTCGAGACCTGCCCTATCGCTGGAACCGCTCGCCGCACCGGAGATCCTCTGCGCGACGCCGACAACATCCGCGAGTTGCTGTCGTCGGCCAAGGAAGAGTCGGAACTGACCATGTGCACGGATGTGGACCGCAACGACAAATCGCGCGTCTGCATTCCGGGTTCTGTGAAAGTCGTCGGTCGGCGTCTCATCGAATCCTATGCGGGGGTCTTTCACACCGTGGATCACGTTGAAGGAACGCTAGCCGAAGGCTTCGACTCGCTCGATGCTTTCCTCACGCATATGTGGGCAGTCACGATCATCGGCGCTCCCAAGAAGTGGGCCGCGCAGGCGATCGAACAGTATGAAAAAACCGCGCGGGGCTGGTATGGCGGCGCGGTCGGCATGATTTCGGTGAACGGCGACATCAACACCGGCATCCTGATCCGCACGGTGCATCTGAGTAACGGCGTCGCAAAGTATCCCGTAGGCGCTACGCTGCTCTACGATTCGATTCCTGAGAACGAAGAGCTGGAAACCCGCATGAAAGCGACGGGATTCTTCCGCGCACTGAGTTCCACGCCCGCGGCTGCGGCGACTGCGATCGAAGCTCGCACAAAGGTCGGCGAAGGCATCAGGCTACTGCTGGTCGACAACGAAGACTGCTTTATCCACACTCTCGCGAACTACGCGCGCCAAACCGGCGCAGATGTCGTGACCTATCGTTCCGGATCTTTCGCGCTCGACGTGCTGAAAGAGATGAACCCCGATCTCATCCTGGTTTCCCCCGGTCCGGGAAGACCAGTCGACTTCGGTGTTCCCGATCTCGTCCGTGCGGTCGCGCGCCTCGGCATCCCGACGTTTGGCGTCTGCCTCGGGCTGCAAGGCATGGTGGAAGCCTTCGGCGGCGAACTGGGCATCCTCGACTATCCAATGCATGGCAAGCCGTCTCTCGTGAAACACCGCAACGTTGGCGTCTTTGAAGGCCTGCCCAAGGAATTCAAGATCGGGCGCTATCACTCTCTCTACGCGATCCCGTCGAAACTGCCATCGGTCTTGGAAGTCACTGCGGAATCCGACGATGGCGTGATTATGGGTGTGCGTCATCGCGAACTTCCGATGGAAGCGGTGCAGTTTCACCCCGAGTCGATCTTGAGCCTCGAAGACAACTGCGGACTTCGCCTCATCGAGAATATGATCCGCATCCACGGACGCAGTCGCGTGTTGGCCGTCTAAAATGCCGCCCCGGCGAACGCTACTCATCTGCCTTGCGGCGTTTGTCGTCACATCGGTTTTGTTCATAAACTTCTGCGACCTCGTCTACGGCTGCGGATGCCAATCGCTCTGGAACGGCGCGGATGCACATTGCAACATCCACGCGCACCACGGAAAACATTGCCCGTGGTGCAGCCATGGCATGGTGGGCTACGCAATGATCTTCGCCTGCATTCAGATTCCTGAATTCGCAGTGGCGTGGGCAGTGCGCCACAGATCCTGGATGATCGGTCTCACGGCAACGCTGCTCAGTTTTCCTGTATTCGGAGGCATCATGGCGCTGATCGTCGGGCTCTTCGACGGCTACTGGAAGTAAACTATAGGTAGGACGGTCGTAGAACTGGTACTGGTAGTCCCGGCCATTGTGATCCACCCGCTCAAAGCTTTACCCTAAGAGAACCAAATGGAAGCCCAAGACATCGTATTTTTCGCACTGGTTCTTTATATCGCCTGGGAATTACTCAGTGACGGTTCGGGTGGCGGCAAGCGTGGCCGTTTCCCGAACCTCGCATGGCAACTATCCTTATAATCGGCGGCGGACTCGCCGGCTTGGCCACGGCAGCAGCCCTCGGCTCTGCTGGTCACCAAGTGAAAGTGCTGGAGGCGCGCGGCTTTCTCGGAGGCCGCGCAACTTCCTATCCGGTTCCCGGAACAACTGAAGACCCAATCGACAACTGCCAGCACATCCTGCTGCGCTGCTGCGTGAACCTCATCGATTTCTATCGACGCCTTGGCGTCGAACACAAGATCGAGTTCCACCGCGAATTCTACTTTATGGAACCCGGTGGACGCACATCGATCCTGAAAGGCGGCATCTTTCCGTATCCACTGCATTTCACCGAATCGTTTCTTTCGATGAAGTGTCTCAGCCTCGGCGACAAGCTTGGCATCGGACGAGCGCTGATCGCGGTGCTGCTCGAGTACGGCAAACGCTCAGATCTCGACGGCATCACGATGCTGCAGTGGCTGCAAGAGAAGCGGCAGAGTGTGAACTCCATCGAGCGCTTTTGGCGGCAAGTGCTAGTGAGCGCGATCAATGAAGAGCTCGATCAGATGGCGGCCTCCCATGGTCTGCAGGTGTTTCGCGTGGCTTTCCTTGGCTCTGGCGATTCGTATGAGATGGGGATCCCACGCGTCCCGCTGGCGGAACTTTACGGCGAGAATGCTTGGAAGCAGTTGCCTTCAGTGGAGATCCTGACGCGTCGCACCGTGGACACGATCGAGGTCTCCGAAGGCCGCGTCACTGCCGTGATGTCCGCAGGCGAGCGTCTCACAGCCGATGTCTACGTGAGCGCTTTGCCCTTCGAGCGGCTGCAACCGCTGATGCCTGCGCTGCCTATCGATTGGAGCGTCTTCACACACTCTCCGATCACGGGGATCCATCTTTGGTTCGACCGGCCGATCACTTCCCTGCCCCATGCGACGTTATTGGATCGTACGATTCAGTGGATGTACAACAAGTCCGATGGCCGCCACGTGCAGCTTGTAGTGAGCGCATCGCGATCGCTGACCACGATGCCGCGTCAGGATGTCATCGATCTCGCCTTGCGAGAGCTTGCCGAATTCTTCCCTCTTGTTCGCGAAGCCCGGCTAGAGAAGGCACATGTGGTGAAGGAAGTTCGCGCGACCTTCTCGGCGGTGCCAGGGTTGGAATCGAAGCGTCCGTTGCCCGCGACATGGATGGCGAACTTTTTCCTGGCAGGTGATTGGACAAGATCCGGCTGGCCCGCGACGATGGAAGGATCTGTGCGGAGCGGCTATCAGGCCGCAGATGCGGTGGAGCGTTCGTTGGGTCGCGGGAGTGAGTTCCTGCTACCGGATATCGCATGACAGCAGCGAATGACGATGCTTGAGATTCTGTTCGCAACGATGCTGATGCAACATTGCGCCGGGGGAACGAATGATTCGATTTTTCGCTCACACGAAATGAAGCGACGTGCAACCCAGAGAGTCGAATTGAATGTCGCAATCCGAATGGAGAAGCCCATATCATTAGCGACCCTGAGATCATGAACGGAATGCCCTGTTTCCGAGGAACTCGAGTTCCTTTCAAGAACCTCATCGACTATCTTGAGGGTGACTACTCGATCGCCGAATTTCTAGAGCAGTTCCCGTCGATCTCAAGGGAAATGGCAATCCAAGCGTTGGAGGAAGCCAAATGATCGATGAAGATCCTTATAGACGAGTGTCTGCCGAATCAATTCCGCCACGAACTACCGGAACACGAAGTCCACAGCGTGCAGTGGGCGGGATTCAGTGGCAAGAAGAATGGCGAACTCCTCAGGGCTGCCAGCGAAGCATCCTACGACCTGTTCCTGACCATCGATCAAGGGGTTCCATATCAAGATAAACTTTCAAACTTTGGAATCTCATTGGACTTGGAACCGCTTGCAGGTGCGATCAGAAAAGCTCTCGCTCAAGTCACACCGGGGCGAGTGATCTTCGTTCCGGCAGACTGAGTCTATTCCCCAGCCTTCCGCACCAACTCCAGGGCCTTCTCGATCAGAATCTCACCCGTCATCTCACCCAGCGAAGTCCGTGAAATGTACTTGTACGCCGGAAAGCTCTCGAAATCCACCTTGGTCAGAATGTATCCAAACGCGTCGTTCGTAAGCCCAAAAAGCAGATTGTGCTCGCCCCGCATCTTGCGCTTCAGATAGAACCCAATGTTCGGCAGGGCCTCCCCCGGAATCGTCAGGATCTGGGCATTCCCCAACGTCAACAGATTCACCCTCGTCGCAACGCTCCGATCCGAAGCCCGTCTCGGATAGTTCAACGGCGAGCCTTCCACCACCTGCCACATCTCCGCGGACTCCACAGGAAACCGCACCTCCACCGACTGATTCCGCACTACCGGACCCTTCTGCCACACAGCAGTACCCACAATCCGCAGCGCTTCATTCGCCAACAATCCGCCGATGCGCTCGCACTCTTCCCACGTCCGGCTATCGCGCCAATAAGCACGCGCACTATCGCGCGGAGCCTCATTCAAATTGCGGTTGTCCGCCGTGATCATCCCACCCTGCGCACCGTTCATGAAGATGCCGATTCCACCTTCTTTCTCAAGCCGATCATTCAGCGGACCCACAAGATCCGGACTCAGAATGCCCACGCCATTCCCCAGCACTTCCGGATGAATCGCGTAGTTCACCAGCGTGGAAATGATCCCGCTCTCTGCGCGCACCTGGATCACACTCGCCCGCCGATCGTAGAGATCCGGAGCATAGTAGTTGTACGCGATCTTGCCCTTCACCTCGCCTGTAGC
>Ga0163144_10007094_pt1 | contig 24601 bp, 24 predicted proteins | sample OliLak19BULKMAT1_FD_123175 | JGI IMG/M metagenome (GOLD analysis project Ga0163144, IMG submission 123175) | Freshwater microbial mat bacterial communities from Lake Vanda, McMurdo Dry Valleys, Antarctica - Oligotrophic Lake LV.19.BULKMAT1 | ecosystem: Environmental > Aquatic > Freshwater >...
CGAAGAGTTCGAGGTTGGCGGGGTTGGCTTTCGCGGTGTTGCAGGCTTCGGCGATGGCTGCGTGGGAGGTGCCGGGGGCGTTGATGCGGACGGTCTGGTAGCGGGAAATGGCTGCGGCGATCTCCGCGAATTTTCTCCGGATGATGGCGTCCTTGGCTCCGCCCCAATGGCGTGGATCCGCGACGGGCCATGAAAGCCAGGTGGCGGATTGCGGGGTCCATTCGGCGGGCATGGAGTATCCGGCGGCGGCGGGTGTCATGCTGGCGAGGCTGGGTTTTTCCGGTGTGGACTGCAAAGGGAAACTGCGTGATGAAGGCGGAACCGTGAGGATAATTCCATTGCATTTCCCTGCGTCGGCGGGTGATAGTCCGTGCCCCGTCATGCCTTCCAAGACACTGATAAAAACCCCAAACCTGGCTGCAATCCTCTTTTGTGCACTCTTTGCGATCCCTGCGATGGGAAAAGAGCCTGCCAAGGAAACGAAGCCCGCCGCCGATGAGGCGAAAGTCGAGGAAACCAAGAAGACGGATGAAGCCGCAGAGGTTGCGAAGCCAGAGGGAGACAAGGATGCCGCCGGGGAAACGAAACCCGCAGTGGATCCCGATGACGAAGCGGCGCTGGAGGAGTCCGATGCGGCCGCCGTCGCCAGGCCTGTCCCCGCAGAACCGGTGCAGGTTTACGGATGGCGTGAGAAGATCCTCAGCGACGGCATGGAGAAGCGGGTTTACGCGAAGCTGGATACAGGAGCCTATACGAGTTCGATCCATGCCGAGGAGAAGGAGCTTTTCGAGCGGGACGGGAAGAAGTGGGTTCGATTCATCGTTACAGAACCCCGCAAGAAAGATTCTCCCAGGGTAAGGATCGAGGCTCCGCTGGTGAGGATCGCAAGGATCAAGAATCCCGGTGGCGAGTCGGAATCGCGCGAGGTGGTCAAGCTGGCGTTCAAGATCGGCGAGAGGAAACTGCGCGGGAATTTCACCCTGAATAATCGCTCGAACATGCTCTCGGCGGTGCTCATAGGGCGGACGACAATCAAACAGCTTGGCTGGATCGATCCCTCGCGGACGAACCTTGCCGATGAAAAGGTGATGCGCTGAACGGGATTTTTCCCGATACCAAGATGACTGCACTGGGGAAATTGCTGACGGCTGTTATCGGCTTGACCGTGATCGGCGGCGGACTTGCCGCTTACAAATCGCAGAAGCTCGGTGTTCCTTTCTGGGAGGGCGAGCGCGTCGATGAATGGCTGGTGGAGGCGAAGGTTTCCTTCCTTGCCACGGGCCGTGAGGTGAAGGCGAGGCTTTCGCTGCCATCCGCTGCGGCTGAGCAGGGGGCAGGGCAGGAGTCCGGTTCTCTGGGCTATCATTATAATGTTGAGCCAGACAGGGACGAATATACGGCGGTGTGGTCCGCCCAGGAACGTGAGGATGCCCAGGCGCTGTACTACCGGGTCCGTTTCAAGCAAGGGTTGGTAAGCGGCGGCGAGCCCAAGGCGGCGCTGGAGCAGCCTGGCAAGCCTGACGTGCCGAAGCTGCCGGGTTCCCTCGGGGCGGCGGCACAGAACATCGTTACCCGGGCGAAAAAGGTTTCCGCCGATCCGGATTCACTGTTCGTAGCGCTATTCCAGCAGATCAATGACGCAAGCTCCTCCCAGGAATACGTCCTGGTGAAACGCCACTACGAGAAGGAGGCGGAGATGAACCCGAACATCGCCATGGGCATCGACCTTCTTGGCCTTGCGGGCATACCTGCGAGGCTGGCTTACGGGGTGATGCTGAACGATGAAAACGCCGGACAGACCCCCATCCCTCTCCTTGAATACTACGACGGGGCATTCTGGAAAGTCCGCAACCCCTTGGAACCCTCCAGGATACTGGACGGCCGGGAGCTCTTCGTATGGCACCGCGGCGGCGGGCCGCTTCTGGAGGTCAGCGGCGGGGTGGAGAATTCCCGGGTCACCTTCACCGTCGCGAAAGACCGCATCCCGCTCGCGACCCTGACGGATCTCAGCGATTCCCCGTTCCTCATCTCCACAATCCTGGCGCTACCCGTTTCCGAGCGGGCGGTGTTCCGTTACATTGTGCTGATCCCTCTGGGCGCTTTCGTGGTGGTGCTGATGCGGAATCTCATAGGCATCCCCACTCTGGGGACTTTCATGCCGGTGCTGCTTGCTCTGGCTCTGCTGGAAATCAAGCCTTTGCAGGGTGTGCTGATGTTCTCCATCCTCGTTGGAGCCGGCCTGTGGTTCCGCTTCCTCCTCTCCAGAATGAACCTGCTGGTGGTGCCCAGAGTCGCGGCGTGCGTGGTGATCGTCACGCTGCTGATGATGCTGATGGGCGTGATCAGCTTCCGGCTCGGCATGAGCGTCGGAATCAAGATCACGCTTTTCCCGATGATCATCATCGCATGGACTCTGGAGCGCATGTCGCTGATCTGGGAGGAGGAGGGGAAACGCAGCGCGTTCACGCAGGTTTCAGGCTCGGTCTTTGTCGCGGTCTGCGCTTACTATTTCATGAAGATCTCACAGATCCAGTATTGGGCGTTCTATTTCCCGGAGCTGTTGCTGATCCTCCTCGCTGGTATCCTTCTTGTCGGGCGTTACACCGGCTACCGCCTCTCTGAGCTTATCCGCTTCAAGTCTTTCTCGAATGCCTGACACAGCCGAAAAGCCGACCGCGCAGGATGACGGGCACCGCTGGTGGCACCGCTGGTTCCGGACGCCGGGCGAGCTCAGGGCGCTTGGCGTCGTCGGCATCAACATGCGCAACGCCCGTTTCCTCCTGCCGAACAACCCGCGCCGCCTCTACGATCTTGTGGACAACAAGCTCCGCACCAAGGCGCTCGCGGAGGCGGAGGGCATGAACGTCGCCGAGACCTACGGGATTTTGCTAAATCCGCACGATGCGAACCGAGTTGAGAAATTCGTCGAAGGCAGGGATGCATTCGTCATCAAGCCGACGCGGGGATCCGGCGGGAAGGGCATCATGGTGATCGATAAGCGGGCGGGAAAAAATTTCGTAAAACCCAGCGGGGTGGAAGTGACTCCGGGCGATCTGAAAAACCACGTCTCAAACATTCTTGCAGGTCTCTTCAGCCTCGGCGGAAAGAGGGACTACGCACTCATCGAATACCGCGTCCAGCCCGCCGAGCTGCTGACCGCGCTCAGTTTCCAGGGCGCCCCGGACATCCGCGTGGTGATGCTCCACGGCTATCCGGTGATGGCGATGCTGCGAGCTTCCACAAAGGAATCCGACGGCCGCTCCAACCTCCACCAGGGAGCGATCGGTATTGGCATCGACATCGCGACAGGCATGACCGTCCGCGCGATCCACCACGGCAAGCCTGTCACCGAACACCCGGATCTCGGCATCGGTCTCATCGGCGTGCAGATGCCTGATTGGGACACGATCCTTCACATGGCCGTAACCTGCCAGGAAATGACAGGCCTCGGCTACCTCGGCGTGGATATCATGATCGACGAGACGCTTGGGCCGCTGATGATCGAGGTGAACGCCCGCCCCGGCCTTGCGATCCAGATGGCCAACGGCATCGGCCTTCTCCGGCGGCTGGAACCCGTTGTCGAGCAGCACCGTAAAAAGCCCACCGCCGATATCGAGGCGAAGATCGCGTTTTCCAAGAAGCATTTCCGCGCAAAGCTGCCTCCCGCGAGGGATTGATTCCCTGCATGGGGAACTTGACGCAGCCATCCTGTTGGCGATGATCTGCACGCATATGTCTTGGTATTACTCGAAAAACGGAACACAGCTCGGCCCGGTTACGGAAGAGGAGCTGAAGGCGAAGGCAAGCAGCGGCGAGGTTATCGCGGCGGATCTCATCTGGAGGGAGGGCATGTCCGATTGGAAACCTTACGGGCAGGTGGCAGAATTCCAGGGAATCGGCATGGTCTCCCCGCCTCCCGCTTCCGGCACGATGGGTTCCGTTTCGATCCCGCAACCGTCGGCATATCCTGCAGCCTATGCGCAGCAGGTTCCGAATTATCTCTGGCAGTCCATCGTGGCGACGGTGCTATGCTGCATGCCCTTCGGGGTGGTGGCCATTGTCTTTGCGGCGAAGGTGGATGGCCTTGTTGCGCGCGGTGATATCGCAGGGGCGAACGCCGCCTCGAAATCCGCAAAGACATGGGTCACCGTTGCCGTTGGATGCTGGCTTGCCGTTGTTGCGATCTACGCGGTGGTAGTGCTCATAGCCATTATCGGCGGTGCGGTGAACTAGGTTTTCGGAATGCACAGGGATCGCGCAATCTGGGCTTCGCTTGCGGTGCTCGGCCTCACATTCGCCGCTTACATGCTGCGGGAAACCGGTGGCAATGGTTGGATGCCCGGATGCGTTTTCAAAAAAGTGACGGGATTCGAATGTCCCGGCTGCGGGATGACTCGCGGCACCTATGCACTCCTGCACGGCAGGGTGGGGGAAGCGTTCGGCTTCAATCCCGTGGGAATGGTGCTTTTGCCTTTGGCGATGATCGGTCTCGGAATCGAGGTGATCGGATGGGTGAGGGGAAAGCCGCTGCCTTTCCGCCTGAATCCGGGCCGATGGGGCGCGACGGTCATTGCGGTGGTGATGATCGCCTGGTGGGTGGGACGGAATGTGGTCTGAAAAGCCACGCCCTAGGGGATTGACCGCAAGGTATGGGATCCGATACTGCGCCCTGTGGAAGTAACCCAATATCCTGGTTTTGCGAAAGTCTTCCCCGGAAAGCTGGGGTTCTGGTTTTGGCATTGCCTCATCAATGCATTGCCAAGTTATCTGATCGCGGTGGTCTGGCTGGAGCTTTGGAAATTCCCTGTCGCCCACATCGCTATGGGCTGTGCCGTGCTAACGTTCATGCTCGGCTACTCGGTGGTGACTTCGCTTCCGGGGCCGTTGGCGAGAAAGGGGAGCCTATTTGCGAGGGCGCTGAAAGTGGCGTTGGTGATCCGGATTGTCATATCGGTCATCACCGCTGCGATTGTTCCTACCGGGGTTTACCTGCTTTTCACTCCGGATCTGTGGTGCGGGCAGTTGGCATCCTCCCTAGTCTCGGAGATTTACGGGTTCTTCGGGTACGAGGCAACGCTGTTGCAACGGGTGAATGACGGCAGCCCGTCTGTTATCCTTTCCACCCCCGGTTTCATGGAAATTTACCTGACCACGGTGCTGGAAGGGCTGATCCTATCCTTCATGCTCTTCATCTTTTCCTTCATCGCGATCATCATCCTGCAGATGAGGGATAGGAAAAGGATGTTCCGCGAAGGGCGGATCTAACGGATCACCTCGGTGCCGATCCCGCCGTCGGTGAAAATTTCCAGCAGCAGGGCATGCGGGAGCCTGCCATCGACGAAGTGGACCTTGCGGACACCGGCATTGAGGGCGTCGATGGCGGAGCGGACTTTTGGGATCATGCCGCCGGAGATCGTGCCATCGGCGATGAGCGCTTCCGCTTGCGCGCGGTTGATGGATTTGATCAGGGTGGAGGGATCCTTGGGATCGGAGAGCAGGCCCGGGACATCTGATAGATAGACGAGCTTGGCGACGCGGAGTTCCTTTGCGAGCGCGGCGGCGGCGAGGTCGGCGTTGATGTTGAGCGGCTTGCCTGTGGCCAGCTCGGTGGCGAGAGGAGAGATGACCGGAACGATCGCGGCCTTGTGGGCGGTGTCCATGTTGTCGAGCTGGCAGCCGATGACTTCGCCGACCCGGCCGAGATCAACCGGGTTGCCTTCCTTATCGGTGGATTTCATTTTTTCGCCGAGGAAAATGTCGGTGCCGGGGATGCCGATGGCCTTGCCGCCGAGGTCGCGTATCATGCGGACGAGGCCGGGGTTGATCTCATCGGAGAGGACTTTGGAGACGATGCCGATGGCCTCCTCCGAGGTGTAGCGGAGGCCGTTGATGAAATTCGCCTCAATCCCGGATTTTTCCATCGCTGCGGAAATCGCCTTGCCGCCGCCGTGGACGACGATGGGGTTGATGCCCGCGACCTCGAGGAAAACGATGTCGCGCATGACGTTTGCGACAAGCCCTGGATCCTCCATCGCAGAGCCGCCCATCTTGATGAGGATGGTCTTGGAGCGGAAGGCCTGGAGGTAGGGCAGGGCTTCGATGAGGGCGTCGGCTTTCTCGGCGGGGTTCATGGAAGGAAGTGGAAAGTGCCAAGAGATCAGAAGTGGAAGACTTGGCTTGTGGGGGGAGTTTAGCGGCGTTTGCGTTTTCTTGGAGACTTTTTGGCGGCTTTTTTGGCGGGTGTTTTCATTTTGGCGGGGGTGGCGGGCTTAGGTGGGGCGGGGCTAGCGGTGCAAGCGATCGCAGTGAGCGTGCAGGCAAGCAAAGGCAAGCTCGGAAGCCAGGTGGAGGTGGCGGGGACGACCATGAAATGCAGGATCAAAAGCCCCCCCCCGAGGAGTGCCAAAGGGCGTTTTCCGGAAAGGCACGGATAGTTCCCAAAGCCGTAGAGCAGGCTCAGCACGGAGGCGATGAGCAGCAGCTCCGCATACCATGGCGGGCGGGGGAAAAGTCGGGTCTGTGAAGTGCCTTCCGGCCCTGTAAGCATGGCGAAGGTGGGGACGAGCGTTTCCGAAAAACGCACGGCGGCTGGATCGGAGGCGGTGAGTCCGTTGCGGATAAGGATGGGATCGCGCGGGCTGCCCGCTAGGAAATCGTCCGGTGCGTCGATCAGGTTTTCCGCAGGGATGCCGGTGGCTGACAGGTCTGGCGGCCTGACGGTGAGGCGGCCGAACCTGTCGATCGGAATGAACGGGCCGTCCGCACTTAGTGAGATCCACTCGCCGGGGCGGATGGTGATCGCGTGGGGCGGCACATGGAAATGCTGGAGTGTTGCCAGCAGGTGAAAAGACAGGACGGCGCGATCATCCCAACGGGCGAGGAGATGCGGCAGATCCGTCGTTTCCTCAGACTCAAGGGTGGTGAACCCCGCGAGCGAGCTCTTGTTTCCTAACACCACATCCGGGATGGGAATGCGGTTGACCACGGGCAGCAGGGAGGCGTCTCCTTTGATCGAGAAAAGCGGGACGGAAGCGCGGCGGAAGGCGGGGGGGATGGGCGTGGATACCGCGTTGCGGGAGAGCGGGGCGGAGGTGATGGCGGAGGGAAAAGCATCGAGCTGCTGGTCGAGCGCAGCGAGGGAGATGACATCCGGATCAGCCCACGAAAGCGGCATCCCGATCGCGACGGAATCCCTGCCCATGCGGCGGAGGTTTTTCAGGATCACCGCGAAATCTACCGGTGAGGGCGGCGATGTCTGGAAGACTTTTTCCGGGTCGTCGCCGATGGCTATGTAGGCGGGAAGCTTGGTGGTGATGGCTGGCGGGCTGGCCCTCATCGTGTTGAGAACGAAGGGTTTGGTTTCGGTGCCATTTCCGGAGATGAGGTGCTCTGATCTCGAAAATGTCTTCGCCGTAAGTGAAAAGAACATGCGCTCGATGGCTGTCCCCGGGATCACAAGCCAAATCAGCAAAGCGACCGCCTCGCATATGAAAAAGGATTTGAGGCGGCGCGACATGTGGGAAGGATGAAACGCTGCGGCGGAACTTCCAACAAGGAAGATTGCCGGAGCACGTGGCTCAGGGGAGGGTTCCTAGGATGGCCTCGGAAACATCGTCGGCGCCGGCACTGGCATCGATCACCCGCGCGAACGGCTCGTCCTTCACGGAAAGGAAGATCTCGCGGCAGCGTTCGAGGTTGGCGCGCTGCTCGAACTCGTTCGCCGTATCGCCGCGCGAGCCGATGCGTTTGAGGGCCGTGTCCACATCGAGGTCGAGAATGAGCAATAGGTCGGGAACCGGGGCGAAAGCCTCGTTGTCCTTGCGGATCTGATGGGGATCGAAACCGCGCGCGCCCTGGTAGGCCATCGTGGAGAAATAGTAGCGGTCCAGGATCACCACGTTCCCCGCCGCGAGCGCGGGCGCGATGAGTTCCTCAACATGCTGGCGGCGATCTTTGAGGAAAGTCTCAAGCTCCTCCTCCGGCGAGAGGCGGCCGGTCGCGGCGGAGTTGCGCAGCAAGGTTCCCCACGGGCCGTCGGTGGGCTCGCGGGAGAGGGCGACCGTGCGGCCCTTTGCGATGAAATGCTCGGCGAGTCTCCGAGCCTGGGTGGATTTGCCGGTGCCGTCGATGCCTTCTAGGACGATGAACATGTCACAAGTTTGTTGGTTTTCAGTTTTCAGGAAATCAGTGATACCTTGCGGAAAGGTGTTTGAGGTAGTCATCCGTCGATGGCTTCCTGCTAGTGGACTTCTCCATCAGCACCGGCGGATCGAAGGTGCCGCCGTGGCGGTGGATGTTTTCTCGGAGCCAGGTGAGGAGGGGTTTGTAGTTGGCGGCGGCGGTGGCGGTCGCGATTGCCGGGACGGAGTTGGCGGCTGCGAAGAGCTGGGCGGCGTTGATGTTGCCGAGCGTGTAGGTTGGGAAATAGCCGATGCCTCCCATGGACCAATGGATGTCCTGGAGGCAGCCGTTTGCATCGTCGGGCGGGGTGAAGCCGAAGGAGTCAGCGAACAGCTTGTTCCATGTCTCCGGCACTTCGGTGACGCTGATTTCGCGGTTGAGCAACATGCGCTCGATGCGGAAACGCATGATGATGTGGAGATCGTAGGTCGCTTCGTCCGCTTCGACACGAATCGGCGAGAAGACTGCGCGGTGGATGTATCTCAGGAAATCGGAGAGCGGAAATCCCTTGAGCTGCGCGAAGTGCTCCTGCGCGATGGGATAGAATTTTTTCCAGAACTCCGGAGAGCGCCCGACCTGGTTCTCCCACAACCGCGATTGAGATTCGTGGATGCCGAGCGAGACCGGGGAGCCGGACGGCAGGCCGAAGTCATTGGCCGGGACGCCCTGTTCATACATGCCGTGGCCGGCCTCGTGCATGACGCCGAAGAGCGAGGAGGTGAAATCATTCTCATCATAGCGCGTGGTCAGGCGGATGTCGCGAGGGCCCAGCGTGGTGCAAAAGGGATGTGTGGTTGTATCGATGCGTCCCGCGTGGAAGTCGAAGCCGATCTCTGCGGCGATGAGGGCGTTGAAATCCTGCTGGGATTTGATCGGATATGGGCCGTGGGGAAGCGTTGGCGCTGCGGCCATGGTTTTCGCGACGGCTTTCGCGGAGACCGGGGCGAGCTTTTCAACGAGATCGTCGAACAGCGCGGCGATGGCGGCGGTGGAGGTGCCGCGCTCGAAGCATTCTAACAGGGCATCGTAAGGTTCGCCCTTGAATCCCCAGAGATCCGCCTTCTCCAATGCGAGATCGACGAGCTGCTGCAGGTGCGGGGCGAAGAGCGCGAAATCGGAAGCCTTCCGCGCGGCGATCCATGCATGGTGCGCGGCGGATTCGGCGATGGACTGGCGGGCGACGAGCTCGGTGGGGATTTTCACCGAGCGGTCGCTCTCGCGGCGGAGCTCCCGAAGGTTGGCGGAGCGGATGGTGTCGGTGCCGTCGTCGGCGCGCTCCGCATCGGAAAGGGATTTGAGGAAATCCTCTGAGGTCGCCAGCTTGTGGGCGTGGGCGGCGAGGTAGCAAAGCTGCTCGGCGCGGTAGTCTGCGGAGCCGGAAGGGAGGTAGGTTTCCTGATCCCACGATAGGATTGAGGCGGTGGTGCCGACGAGGGCGATTTCGCGGGTGCGGTCGAAGATGTCCATGAGGGGAGTCTGGCGATGATCGCGGAGTTGGCCAGTTTTTGCTTTGAGGAATAACTCGTCATCCGGTGCCATCCCCATCACGATGCCGCTGAGACCATGCAAATCCTGATCCGCAACATCGACCGCTCCCTGACCCAGCCGGAGATCGTCTGCCAGTTCCGCAAGTTCGGGAAAGTGAAGTCCTGTGAGTTGGTGAAGGATGCGAAGACCGGCCAGTCCAAGGGATTCGGCTTCGCCGAGATGCCGAATCTCGACGAGGCGATGAAAGCCATCGAGGGGCTCAACGGCATGAAGCTAGGCTCCTCCGCGCTACGGGTGAAGCGCGCCGCGAACTCCACGGTTTCCAAGAACAAGGGCAAGCCCGGCGAGCGCTGAGGCGGCGCCTTAGCGGCGGCGCCTTGCGAGCAGAAGCAGCCCGCCGAGCATCGCAATGCCAGCGGATGAAGGCTCCGGCACGACCATCAGCGATGGGTTTGCTGCAAGAAGCAGGTAATCCTGGTGGCTGCTGCGAGGATCGAGCGCCACGAGGACTTCATACTTGGAGGTGTAGCCGCTTGTGACCCCCGAGTTCTGCACTGCCTGGAGGTAAGTGTTCATGTATCCCCACAGGGCGGGGTTGGAGCTGATTCCGGAAGGGCTGAATTTCGCGCGGTTGATGTTTCCGTTGCTGAAATTCAGACCGTTGGAAGTCCCCGCATCTCCGAATATCTCCCAGACTACGTTCTGGAACGCATATTGCCGTGCGCTGGCGTTGTCTGCGGGGTTGATGAATTCGCTCTCGTAGAAATTGTCGATGAACCAGTAGGCCGATGCCCTTGCCAACGCCTCGTCCTGGGTGTTGCCGAAGCGGTTCCAGATCTCCATTTGATCCAGCGTACCGAGCGTCAGGTTGGGTGCGGTGCGCGGGTAGCTGCCGGGATCCTCGTCGATGGATTTGCCGACGATATCCGCGCAGAAAAGATAACCCCTGCCGTTGTAGATGGTCTCGCCGCCGACTTTCAGGCTGTCGATGCGGAACTGCGAGGCAACCCCTGCATAGGAGTTGTGATCAATCGCCATAATGGTGCCGGTCACACTCTGAGCATGCAGCGCTTGTGCAAGTGCCAACACGGCAAAGCCGGTGATGACGATGAGTCCATGGGAAAGTTTCATGGGATACGGGGGTTGGGGGATTTGCCCTTGAGGGCGGCGGGGGATGCCGGGTGAGGGGGATCTCACTTGACGACCTCATCATGCCATACTTCCGCAAGTCCGGTATTACGTATTCACGTAGTATTTGGGAAAATTAACAATCAAGCCAATTTTCCTGCCAACCCCGCTCCCTGCGGGCTTCCCCGGCTACGCCAACCCGGTTGCCACAGCGCTCCTGCGCCGGCGCAGTGCGAACATGACCCCTCCTACGCAGACCAACATCGCGCCAGATGGTTCCGGAATCGCGTTGCCTGCCGGGACCGTTGTGAAACGTCCGAGCAGGGTGGCGGTGCCGCCGCCTCCCTCGAAGACCCGGAATTCCTTCTCGGTGGAGAGTGTCCCGTCCAGCGTGTCCTTGTCCACCTGGAAGGTCAGCTCGAGGTAATACCTGTTGCCCATGGCATCGGTGAAGTTCACCGGCGCGGAAAGGCTGTGCAGGGAGACGATGTCGGCGCTTGCGATCGGGTCGCTGCTGTTGACCGTGTTGATCAGATCCATTGAGAAGGTGACGTCGATGGGATCCAGCCCGAGTGGCTCGGAGAAGCTCATACGCAGCGCCAGATCCACGCTGCTCGATCCGCTTTGCGAGACGATGGTTCCGTTCCTGTAGGTGAGCTGGGCGATGTTGAAAGGCTTCTCGGCGGTGGCATTGCTGACGGCCAGCGGCCTGAATATCAGTGCGCTGGTGTGCGGGTAGGCCGAAGTCGAGGAAGCCTTGCCCCACTGGAACGCGGCCGACCCGATGGGGGCGGTTGGGTTCAGCGAGGATGGGATGTCCTTGAGGTCGAAGCCCGTCGCGTAGCCGTCCGTCAGGGTGTTATCGATGAGATAGACGGAGCCGCTGCTCTGGGCGGTGGGATTTGCGAAGGAACCTGCGCTGGTGAAGCTCAGGTTTCCGGAAAGGCTCTGTGCTTGCGCAAGGGCCGTGAATGCTGCGTGGCCTGCAGCGAGGAGCGCAAGAATGCGCAATGCGTTGGTGGTGTTCATCGAAACGGGGGGGTGGGGGTGTGTTTGCCCTTGCGGGCGGGGCGGGGGTGCCGGGTGAGGGGGGAACTCACCTGACGACCTCATCATGCCACGTTTCCGCAATCCCGATATTACGCAATCACGTGGTTTCCACAAAAAATTGAAAATAAATCATATTTCCCTGCAACCCCCGCCCCTGTGGGCATCCCCGGCTACACCCAGCCCCGGATCTCCGCCGCAATGGCCTCGCCCGCGTCCTCCTCCGTACGGATGAAGATCTCCTGCAATCCCTTCTCCGTCTGTGTCACCGCCTTAATCCCTCCGGAGACCTTGCGCTGAATTCGCACAGATCCGGTGGTGGTTCCCTTGCCGAGCGATCGCCCGCCGTAAGAAATGCCGATGATCACCGCAATCACCCCGTCGAGCGATTCGATCCTGCGTATCGCCTCCTTGCATTCCTTGGAGGTGGATTGGTGGCGTCCGCGTGAGGGCATTGTGATGGAGGGTAAACGCCCGCGCCATCTGACATGGATGAGCTTGTGTTGTTCGGGATTCCGATCCGCCCCTCCCTGGTCACTTGAGATCCTTCTCGGTGTAGGGGCGGCCGGAGCGGTCGGCGGTTTCCTTGCGGAGCTTCTTGATGAGATCCGGGGAGACGGGGGCGGCTTTGTTGGCCCATGCGTTGCGGGTGTAGGTCATGATGTCGGCGATTTTCTCGTCGGTGAACATCGGGTTGGCGTAAAGGGCGGGCATCTCGGCGGGGGTCTCGTATTTGGTGCCGTTGACGGTGATGGGGCCGGTGATGCCGTGGAGGAGGATTTTTGCGAAAATCTCGTCCTTGCCGGTGACCCATTCCGACACATCGAGCGGCGGTCCGAGGCCGAGGACGCCCGCACCATCCGGGGCATGGCAGCCGAAGCAGGCGGCCTCGCCGTGGAAAAGCGCCTTGCCACGCTCGAAGGAAGCGAGGGCTTCGCCCTTGAGCGCCGGACCGGTGGGACCTTTCTTTTTCCCGGATTGTTCGATCCAGCCGGAGAGCTGCTTGTCGGTGAGCTTGGCTTCGAGAGCGGTCTTGAATGATTGCTCGCGTCCGGCGAGGCCGGAGAAGGCGGCGGCTTTCACGAAGGCGAGCTTGGAGCCGTTGACGAGTTCGTTGATCCGTTCGAATGCGGCGTTGCTGGCGACGGGGCCGAGGGCGCGGGTGAGATAGACGGTGGTTTCGTCATCGGCGGGAATGATGGCGAGGAGCTGTTTCTCCAATTTCAAAAGCTCAGGGTGCGGGAGGGTGGTGGCGGCCCAGAGGGCGGAGATGGCGACTTTTTTGTCTCTCGCGTTGAGGGCGGTGGAGACGGGGGTGGCGGTGAGGACACCCATGTTTTCCAGAGTCCAGAGGGCGTGGATCTGGGCGAGGGGGCGGTCGTTCATGGCCGCGAGTTCTTCTAGGAGTGCGATGGTGCTCGGCTCGGCAGAGCGGGTGCCGAGGACGCGCTGGGCCATATCACGGTGCCAGCCGTTGGGATGGGCCAGGATTTTGACGAGATCATCCGAATTCATGGCCTCCATGTCCGGGACGTCCTCGACCTTTCCGCCCTTGGCGGCGATGCGGTAGATGCGGCCGTAGCCTTTGCCCGGGCCGTCGAGACCGAGGGAGGTGTAGTATTTCCGCAGGTAGGAGGTAACGTAAGTCTTATGCTGGATGATGCCGTGATACATGTCCAGCAGGTGGACGGAGCCGTCTGGGGCGTTGTAGATGTTGACGGGGCGGAAGCGCTCATCGGTGGACGCGAGCCATTCGCGATCCCTGTAAGTGTGCTCGCCCTTTAGCTTGGTGCCGGACTCGGTGACGTCCATGGCTTTGACGAGGTTGATGGAGGGCTCGGTGATGATGCCTTTGCCGACCCATTCCGAGGGGAAGTTCGTGCCCCGGTAGATGGTCATGCCGGCGGCTCCGGTGCAGGAGAGGAGTTTGAAGGTTTCCGGGTCGAGGGTGTTGGAGTCGTAGCCGTTGGACTTCTGGATATAAGCGCGGTTGACGCCGGGGGTGACGCGGATGGGGAAGGGTTTGTTGGAACCGATCTGGCTCGTGCTTGAAACCTTTGTGTTCACGGACGGATTCCCCTCAAGGACGTTGGGGGCGATGAAGTCGCCCATCAGGAACTGGGAATTGTTGTTGTGGTAGATGCGCCCCTGGTTGTCGAAGGCGACGCCCCACTGGCCGCGGAAGAGGGTTGGTTCGGAAACGAATTTGCCGTTGATGCGGCGGATGCGCATGGCGGATTTGGCGTTGTAGAGCCAGTTGTCGAGGCCGCGGACAAGGCCGTTCGCGCGGTGCTCGACGTTGCCGCCCTCGATGTAGCCTTTGGCGGCGACCGTGGGTTCGCCGACAGGTTTCAGTCCATCGCGCTTGATGAAGAGGAGGTTTTCCTGGGTGGCATAAAGCAGGCCATCCGGATAGACGGCGACTGCGCGGGGCAGGAGCAGATTGTCGAGGAAAACGGTGCGCTTGTCGGCCTTGCCGTCCTTGTCGGTATCCTCAAGGACGACGATGCGGCCCATGGGCGTGTCCTCGTCGGAGCCGTCGATGTCTGTCATGTAGCCGATCATTTCACAGATCCAGAGTCGGCCTGCGGGATCATAGTCGAGGGCTACGGGTTCCTCAACCATCGGTTCGGTGGCGAAGGCTTTCATCTCGAAGCCGGGGGCGATCTCGAAGGATTTCATGGCGTCCGCCGGGGAGAGGACGGGGGCGGGCGGGATCAGCTTCGCGGGGACGACGGGTTCCATGTTGTCGTGACCCGGGCGGTTGCCCTGCTGGGCTAGGAGGGGGGTGGCGAGAGCAAAGAGAAAAGCGAGGGGTTTCATTTGGGCGGACGATATGGGCGAACGGCGGAGCGGTCGAATGAAAATGTGCGTGTAGAAACAGGGCGGGACGCCCTTTGCACGGCCTGCGGCGGGACGCCGCAGCTACGCGGTGCGGCTTTTCGCGACCTTGTCGAGGATGCCGTTGACGAAACGGCCGGAATCGGTGGTGCCGAAGCGTTTCGCAAGCTCGATGGCCTCGTTGATGACGGCTCCGGGAGGTGTCTGGGTGCGGAGGATCTCGTAGGTGCCAAGGCGGAGGATGGCGCGGTCCACCGGGTCGATGCGCTGCGGGGAATAGTTTTCCACAATGGTGGAAATGGTGACGTCGATCTCCTCCTTCGCGGCGAGGATTTCATCGACAAAGGAATCGGTGCGGGCGCGCAGCTCGGCGATTTCCGCCTTGGTCTGGCGGAGCTTGGTGAGATCCGCCTGCTCGGGGAATTTCTCCGGTTCCTCGACCATGCGCAGTCGGTCCGAAACGCGCTGGAGGCGGCGGACGGAAGCGGCGATTGGCTCAAGATGCGCCTTCAGCGAGGGGAAATCATCTGCTCCCTTGAGAAATTGTTCGCGGTGGAAAGCCAGATCGCGGTCTATCCTGAAAAACGTTTCCAGGGCGTCGCCGAACTCATCGGCGACGGCGGAGTCGTCCCCGTCCTTGGGGATTCTGCCGAGCTTGGAGAACGCGATGCTCCATGACGATTCCAGGGCCAGAAGGCGGTTGAGGGAAATTTTCAGCTCCTCCGCCTGCGGGAGGGCAGCGAGGTGGGCGAGGGCGTGACTGGCGCGCTCGACGAATTCGATAAGCCGGTCACTGCGGCCAACCGCGAGATGATGGACCGTTCGGAAAGTGGCGACCTGCAGGTTCCTGCGGTCCGTTTCCGTTAGAAATTCCCAGAACGGATCCCTGAGCGCGGACGGCTCCGCTCCGCCCTCAAGGTCGGAGCAATAGAGGAACTGGATGGTTGCTTCCCTGATCTGCCTACGGCTCGGCATACTTCACTTGGCCTTTCGTTTGTCGTCCTTGGTCATCGTTTTGGCGATTTCCGCAAATACGTCGATGATCCCGGCGGCGGCGCGGGCGGCTTCCCGGCCACGGTTCTTTGTCGCGGCGATGCAGCGCGCATAGGCCTGTTTCTCGTCATCGAGGAGCAGAACCTCATGGATGATCGGTATGAGTTTCTGCACGGCGAGCGCCTGGAGGGAATTGGTGACCGATGCGGCGACAAGATCGGCGTGGCCGGTGTCGCCGCGCAGGATGAGACCGAGGGCAATCACGCAGTGGAAATCCCCGCGTTCCAGGATGGAGGCGGCGGCGACCGGGATTTCAAAGGCACCCGGGACGCGGATGAGGTCGATGCGGGACAACGGGATGAGTCCGCCAAGCTCCTCGATGCAGTTTTCCACGAGCGAGTCCGTGAACTTTTCGTTGTATTTGGAAGCGATGATACAGATGCGGACCTTGTGGCCGATGATCCGGGGCTTTGGCTGCAACGCAGTGGACATGCGCTGGCTATGGAGCTGCATGGGGGAAATGTCAACAGATGCGGAGAAATTTCCGGTATCCTGGTGATGTGATGGTTTGGGCTTTACGCCGTGGCGCAGAAAGCTAAACAGGTGCCCCGCTTGCCGCCTGTCGGCTGCCACCACCAATCCAATACCCACTACCAATCATGGACATCCAAATAGCAACACTCTGCGACTTCGCCGCCGACTACAACGGCAAGCTCGTCATCTCCGGAACCTTCGACACACTCGCGGCCCGCGCGCTGCCGGTGGTGCATCCCAGTTGCGCGCTGGCGCTGCGCTTCTGCTTCACCCAGGAGGATGTCGGCAAGCACAAGCTCTCGATCAACATCATTAACGAGGACGGCGAGTCGCTCGATCCGAACAACATGCCGATCGAACCCGACTTCGAGGTTGCGCTTCCGAAGGGTGCGCCTTTCCTGACACGCAACATCGTGATGAACCTGCAGGGTCTGCGCTTTGCCAAGGACGGGATCTACTCGATCGACCTCGGCTGTGACGGCGAGCTGCTGATGCGCTTGCCGCTGCGCGTTGTGCACGTGAACGCCGACGGTTCGACCGCCAAGCCGGCCTGATCCGGGGCTTTTCCCGAATCGCCGCTTGCGCGGATGGGTCGCCGGGTTTCATGTGAACGCATGGAACAACAATACCGCTGCGCAATGATCACAGGAGCCTCCTCCGGGCTGGGGGAGGAATTCGCATGGCAGTTGGCCGGGCGCGTGGAGCGCATGGTGCTGGTTGCTCGCAGGGCGGACCGGCTGGAAGCGATCGCGGCCTGTCTGCGCGCGAAATTTCCCGGGACGGCGGTGATCGTGCTCCCGGCGGATCTCATGGATGCGGGAGAGAGGGTTGCGGTTGTGGAAAAGGCGCACGCGTCGGGTTTTGCTCCGGATCTGCTGGTCAACAACGCCGGCCTCGGTGACTACGGGGAATTCGCCACGGCGGAATGGGATGCGCTGGAGGCGATGCTGGATCTGAACATCACCGCACTCACCCATCTCAGCCATCTGGTGCTGCCGCAGATGAGGCAATGCGGCGGCTCTATCCTCAATGTTTCCTCTCTTGCCGGCACGCTGCCGATCCCCGATTTCGCGGTCTATGCGGCGACCAAGGCCTATGTCAGCAGTTTTTCGGAAGCGCTCAGGATCGAGCTGGCGGAGCACGGTATCAAAGTCATGTCGCTCTGCCCGGGGCCGGTGAAAACGGAATTCGGCACGGTGTCGAAACGGAAGGGAAGCGAGCGGGAGATGCCGACGAACCCGCATTTCTACGTGCCCAAGGAGCAGGTGGTGCGCGAGGCGCTGGCAGGGCTGGATCGCGGAAAGGCGAGGGTTTTCCCGGGGCTGCGAATCGCGGTGGCCGGCATGTTGATCGGTGCGCTCCCGCTTTTCGTGCTGCGGATGGTGATGGCGCAGCGGCCCAGACGGTGAGGGTTTGGCTTCGACAAGGCGGGCCGGGCTGGTAGGCTTTCCCCCATGTTGATCCGCTCCGCGCCGCTGGCTTCCGTTTTCGTCCTTATCGCACTGTGCGGATGCACGCCGATCGGCCCGCCGACGGGTGTCGCCACGAAGGTGGAGGGGAAGATCCCGGTTTCCGCACTGATGCGCGAGGTACGGCTGAAAGTGGATATGGTTCCAAAGGGAACGCACGGACGGAGGGTCGTCCGGCCGATGACCCCGCGCTACATCACGATCCACAGCACGCAGAATTTCACGGCCGGGGCGGAAAGGCATTCGCTGGCACTCAAGCGCGGGGCGCTGCGCTCGCCCAAGACGAGGACGGGCAACCGCATCGGCTACCTGATCTGGCACTTCACCGTGGATCAGGTGGTGGCGATCCAGCACATGCCAACTTCCGAGCAAGGGGAGCATGCCGACTTCGGCGGCCCGGGGAACCTCTACTCCATCGGGATCGAGATGTGCGAGGAGCGCGGTTCGAACGTGCAGGCGACGATCGAGCGGACGGCGAAGCTAACAGCGGTACTCATGAAAAAGCACGGCATCCCGCTGCGCAACGTGGTGCCGCACTACAATTGGCCGCGCAGGGGCAAGAGTCCGCCGCACAAGAACTGCCCGCACTTCCTATTGGACAACGGCAGGCCGGGCGCGAAGTGGAGGGGATTCCAGAACAAGGTGAACTTCTACTACCGGAAACTGGAGTGAACCCTCTCCCGGAACATCCGGCGGGCCATGGCAGCCCGGGCAACGACCTGACCGTGCTGGAGCCGGGGGTGCACTACGTTTGCCAGCGCTGCAACTCCTGCTGCAAATGGCCGGGCGACGTAAGGATAGGTGAGTGGGAAATCGCGGCCATCGCCGCCCACCTCGGGATGGCCGAGGATGATTTCATCGCCCGCTACACCCGGCTGCGGACAAACCGGCAGGGGCTTTCCCTGATCGAAAGGGAAAATCACGAATGCATCATGCTGGAGGGCGGCGGCTGCCGCATCCATGAGGTGAAGCCCTCCCAGTGCGCGGGATTTCCCAATAAGTGGAATTTTCCGGGTTGGAGGCAGGTCTGCGAGGCCGTCCCTGTCCCTGTTGGTGAAATATGCGGATCAAAATGTGCGGTTTCCGATAGATAGGATTGGCAAACACTGCGGCGATATGTAAAAAGAGAATCAGGGTGAGTGATTCTAGCCTCCCCACAATCTCCCAGAACCCATGGCGAAGAAGATCAAAACCGAAAACCCGAGGATTCTTATTGTAACCCCGGAGATCACGTATCTCCCGGCCGGCATGGGGAATATGGCACAGAGGATGTCCGCCAAGGCCGGCGGGCTTGCCGACGTTTCCGCGTCCTTGGTCTCCGCCCTTTTCAACCTCGGCGCGGATGTCCATGTGGCGATGCCGAACTACCGCAAGCTCTTCCAGGGTGATGTCTTCAACCTGCACGAGAAGGAGCTGAAAAAATACCATGAGGTGCTGCCGGAAGCGCACATCCATCTCGCGGAAGACCGCATTTTCTATTACCGGGATCGGGTTTACAGCAACCAGTCCGACGAGGCGATGCGCATCGCCATGGTATTCCAGCGCGAGGTGATCAACCACATCGTGCCGAAGGCGCGCCCCGACCTGATCCATTGCAATGACTGGATGACCGCACTGATCCCGGCAATGGCAAAGCGGCGCGGGATCAAGAGCCTTTTCACGGTGCACAACATCCATACCCGCCAGGTCAGCCTTGAACAGGCGGAAGGAACGGGGATCGATGCGGCGGAGTTCTGGATGAACCTGTTTTTCTCTCAGAATCCCGGAAACTATTTCAACGCACGCTCGAACGTTCCGGTGGACTTGCTGACATCCGGGATCTTCGCCTCCCATTTCATCAACACGGTCAGCCCACGCTTCCTTTGGGAAATCGTGGAGGGCTGGCATCCCGTGGTGCCGTGGTCCGTGCGTCAGGAAATCCGCAACAAGTATGACGCGGGCTGCGCATCAGGCATACTCAATGCTCCCGATGCTTCCTATGATCCGAAAACGGACGACTCCCTGGTGCGGAATTTCACCCACAAGGATTTCTGGGATGCGAAGGCCGCCAACAAGGTGGCGTTCCAGCACGAGCTGGGACTTGGGGTGAATGCCCTGGCACCGCTGTTTTTCTGGCCTTCCCGCCTCGATCCCGTCCAGAAGGGCCCGCAGCTTGTCACCGATATCCTGGTCAAGACCGTGTCCGACTATTGGGACTGGGGGCTGCAGATCGCAGTCGTCGCCAACGGGCCGCACGAGGTCCACTTCAGGCGCATCATCAAGGATCACAATCTTGGCGACCGTGTGGCGATCGTCGATTTCGATGAGCGGCTTTCCCGTCTCGGCTACTCGGCATCGGATTTCATGCTGATGCCCTCCCTGTTCGAACCGTGCGGCCTGCCGCAGATGACGGCTCCGCTTTATGGCTCCCTGCCGGTGGTTCACGGCACGGGCGGCCTGTATGATACGGTCCGCCCCATGGATGTGGCGAACGCGAGCGGAAACGGCTTCCGCTTTGACCACTATGACGCGCAAGGCCTGCGCTGGGCGATCGACGGAGCGTTGGAATTCTATGCCCTTCCGAGGGAGGCGAAGGAGCCGCAGATCAAGCGTGTGATGCAAGAGAGCGCGAAGGAATTCAGCCACGAGGAAGTGGCCCGCCGCTACATCGAGATCTACGAGCAGATGCTTGCACGGCCGCTGGTCGAGCAGGAGGCGGGAGAGGAACTCAAGGGGCTGACAGCACCGAACTATTCGTTTCTCCCGAGTTCGTAGGACTTCCCGAATGTAGCTGGGGAATCTGGCACCAGGTCGTTAGGGAGCACTCCGGCCGTCCCGAAAATCTGACGGCACGAAATGGATCGCGGGGGAATCCTTTCGCGGAAAATGCCGGATAAGCACCAGGGATCGGAGCAATCCGGATCCATTCTCAGTCCGGCACCCGCGATTTGGAAATCGCGACCTGAATGCGGATTGATCCCGGGCTTCCGTAGCGGTTGCAGACGCGATTTCTAAATCACGGTTCCCTTAGAGGCGGCGGTCAGCTCGTTGAGCATTGCTTCGAGGCGGGTGGCGGCATCCGCCCCGATGTGGGTGGCTTGGAGGCGGTCAGCCCAGAGGGGGAAGGCGAAGGGAGTTAGTTTTTCGGTTTCCTGGAGGTGGAAGGGCTGTTGCTGGATTTTTCGGAGGGAGGCGCTGAGGCGGGTGAGCTCGAGCTGTTTCTCTAGGATCTCGCGTTCGGATTGGGCGAGAAGGAGGTTTTCCGGGTCGTAGCGTTGGAGGACTTCGTAGAGAAGCGTGGCGGAGGATTGGAGCTCGCGCTGGGAGGCGGTCTGGCGGCCGGGCATGGGCTGGAGGATGAGTCCGGAGACCCGGGCGATTTCGCGGAACTGGCGGCGGGCGAGTTCGGCGGTGTTCATGCACTCGAGGAGATCTGCGAGTAGGTTTTCGGGGGAGAGGAGTTGGCGGAGGGTTGCTTCTGAGAATGGGAGGCCGCGCTTTGCTGTTAGGGAGAAGCCGTAGTCGTTCTGGGTGGCGGTGATGGTTTCGGGGTTTCCGCGGGAGATGCGGAAGGCGAGGAGGGCGGCGAGGCCTTCGTGGACGAGGCGGCCGGCGAAGGGGTAGAGGAAGAGGTGCTCGCCCTCGCGCGAGCGGGTGTGCTCGATGAGGAGGAAGGAATCGGAGGGGAGGCGGGACCATTTTTTCTGGATGGCTAATATCGGGGCGACGGCTGATAGCTCGGGGGAGTCTTTTAACCGCGAATTGACGCGAATTTGCGCGAATGAAGACTGGGGATGTGTTGAATTTTGAACCGCCAAGACGCCAAGTTCGCCAAGTTTTGGAATTTGGGTTTTGGAATTTGGATTTCTGGAATTTATTAGTGCGGAGAAGGCGTGGGTCAGTTCGGTGGATAGGGGCATTCTGGCTCCGCCCCAGATGGCTACCTGGCCTTTGGTGTTTTTGGTGGCGGGTTTTACGGTGGCGATTTTTTGGCGGATGCGGACGAGGGTGAGGTGGCGGCCGGAGAAGATTAGGGTGGAGCCGGGCTTTAGGCGGGAGATGAAGCTTTCCTCGACGGTGCCGAGGGTCTGGCCGTTGGCGAATCTCAGGGAGATATGGGAGTCCGAGGTGATGGTGCCGATGGAGAGACGGTGGCGGGTGATGAGGTGTTTGTCGGTGACGGTGTAGCGGCCTTCCAGGTCGATGTGGGCTTTTTGGTATTGCGGGTAGGCCGCCAACGCTTTTCCGCCCCGGGTGATGTAGGTGAGCGCCCATTGCCATTCTGTTTCTGTTAGATCGCGGTAGGCGTGGGCGGATTTGATTTCCCCTAGCATTTCATCGGGGAGAAACGGCTCGCCGATGGCGCAGGTGACGAGGTGCTGGACGAGGACGTCGAGGGGCTTGGAAAGCGGTTGGCGTGATTCGATGGTTTTGTCCTTCGCGGCGGTCCGGGCGGCGGCGAATTCGATGAGTTCGAGGGCGTTGGTGGGGACGCAGAGGATTTTCGAGGCGGCTCCGGGCTGGTGGCCGGAGCGACCGGCGCGTTGTAGCAGGCGGGCGACACCTTTCGGGGAGCCTACCTGGATGACCTGATCGACGGGTGAGAAATCGACGCCGAGATCAAGGGAGGAGGTGGCGACGACGCATTTCAGGGAGCCATCGCGGAGGCCGGATTCGGCGATGTCGCGTTCGGCGCGGTCGAGGGAGCCGTGGTGCATGGCGATGAGGCCGGCCCAGCTCGGGCGGAGTTGCAGGAGTTCCTGGAACCAGATTTCGGTCTGGGAACGGGTGTTGGTGAAGAGGAGGGTGGATTTGGCGGATTCGATGCGGTGGATGACTTGCGGGGCGAGCGAGGTGCCGATGTGGCCGGACCATGGGAAGTTTCCGATTTCCCTGGGGATGATGGTTTCGATGATGATCTCCTTTTTGATCTTGGCGGAGATGATGGAAGAAGTGCCGGGTGAGCGGTGATCAGTGATCAGTGGAAGACTTGGTGCTATTGTGGAGGCTGCTTCTTCGAGATTTCCTATGGTGGCGGAGAGGGCCCAGGTGCGGAGGTTGGGGAGCCAGGTGCGGAGGCGGGCTAGGCAGAGTTCGGTTTGGATGCCGCGTTTGGTGCCTAGGAGTTCGTGCCATTCATCGACGATGACGCAGCGGAGGTCCTGCATTTTTTCCCGGGTGTCCGGGTGGGTGAGCATGAGGGAGAGGGACTCCGGGGTCGTAACTAAGGTGTGGGGGAGTCTTTTGCGGAGGCGGGCGCGGAGGGCGGCGGGGGTGTCGCCGGTGCGGGCTTCGGCTGTTAGACGCGGATTGTAGAATTGCTGGGGCTCGCGGAGGGCGCGGAGGGTGTCTGCGGCAAGTGCGCGGAGTGGGGTGATCCAGAGGATGGCGCAGGAATCGGCATCGAGGGAATCGATGAGTGGGGCGAGATAGACGGCCATGGTTTTGCCCTGGCCGGTGGGGGCGTGGAGGAGGCCGGATTGGCCTTTCCTGTAGGCGGCCCAGGTTTGTTTCTGGAAGGGGAAGGGTTGATAGCCTTTCGATTCCAGGAAGGCGGCGGGGGTGGGCATTGCGGGGAGAGCCTAAACTTCAAATCTCAAATTTCAAAATTCAAGGAAGAGGTGATCAGTGCCGAGTGATCAGTGATCAGTGATCAGTGAGAAGACGGAGATTTCCGGGGATCAATCGGCGAGGGAGCGGATGAAGGCGGAGAGGAATGCCTGGCCTTCCTCAAGGGCAGAGATTTCTATGAATTCGTCCTTGGTGTGGGCTTGGGCGATGGAGCCGGGGCCGATGCAGATGGAAGGGAGGCCTGCGGCGGAGAGGTGGGCGGCATCGGAGAACCATGGGGCGCCGACGAGCTGGGTGCGGGGATCGGTGGCGAGGAGCCTTTGGATGAAGGGATCGTCGGGATCGGTTTCCATCGGTGGGTTATCGTGGGCGTATTCGATGGTGAGCGGGAGGCGGAGCTGGGCGATGGTTTCGCGGAGGAGTCGGAGGGCACCGCCTGAGGAGAAAAGTTCGGGTGTCTGGCGGATGTCGATCTGGGTTTTGGCATAGTTCGGGACGATGTTGGCGGCGGTGCCGCCGGTGATGGTGCCGATGTTGATGGTGGAGGGGCCGAGGACGGGATTGATGTGGGCGGCGAGGGCGGGTTCCATGTGCGCCTGGAGATCGAGGAGGGCGCGGGAGAGTTTGAGGATCGCGTTGTCGCCGAGGTGGGGCTGGGAGGAATGGGCGGAGACGCCGGAGGCGGAGAGGGTGGCCCAAAGGGAGCCTTTGGTGATGTGGACGATGTCCATGGAGGTCGGCTCGCCGACGATGGCGAACTGGTAGTCCTTCGCATGGTGCTCGGCGAAGTGCTTGGAACCGTGCTGCGAGGCTTCCTCACCCATGAAGGCGACGAAATCGACGGCGACCGGGAGATCGGCGAGGATGCGTTTGTTTTCTAACAGGGCTTCGAGCATCGCGGCCATGGGGCCTTTCGTATCGGAAGCACCGCGGCCCCAGATTTTCCCGTCACGGATTTCGCCGGAGAAAGGGTCTATGGTCATGTTCTCGACGCCGACGGTATCCATGTGCGGGCCAAGGAGGATGCGGGGGCGACCGTCGAGAGGGGCGAAGCGGGCGATGAGGTTTGGGCGGCGGGGCTGGAGTTCCTCAAGGATGACTTCGGCTCCGGCGTCGGTGAGCCAGTTTGCGAGGAAATCTGCCATCGCCTGCTCGTGGGTGACGCCGGCCTGGTCCGGGGCGGCGTTGTCGGGATTGACCGAGGGGATGCGGATGAGTTCCTGGAGGAGCATGTGCCAAACCCTAAATTTTAAACTCGAAACTTCAAGGGGGATGAAGAGGAGGGGGTGAGGGTCTATCTCCTGTTCCCTGACTCCTGACCCCTGACCCCTGACCCCTGACCCCTGACCCCTGACCCCTGACCCCTGACC